>Ga0310786_10002972_pt1 | contig 25122 bp, 23 predicted proteins | sample AusTroGonzalo_MG_FD_203881 | JGI IMG/M metagenome (GOLD analysis project Ga0310786, IMG submission 203881) | Bovine rumen microbial communities from tropical cattle in Woodstock, Queensland, Australia - Gonzalo_03 (v2) (version 2) | ecosystem: Host-associated > Mammals > Digestive system >...
TCCTGGGCCTCATCGAGGAAGTAGTAGAGCATGGTGCAGTCGCCAGCGAGTTCCTGGATACCAGCCTGACCATCGAGTTCGGCATTCAGTCCTGCCTTGATCATACGCAGGGCCAGGGGCGAACGCTCCATCATGATCTCTGCCCACTCCACACACTCGTCCTCCAGACGCTCAATGGGCACCACCTTGTTCACCATACCCATCTCCTCTGCCTCCTTCGCCGTATATTGGCGACAGAGGAACCAGATCTCACGGGCTTTCTTCTGACCCACGATACGGGCGAGATAAGAGGAACCGAAGCCAGCATCGAAGGAGCCGACCTTAGGACCCGTCTGTCCGAAGATAGCATTCTCGGAGGCGATGGTGAGATCGCACACCAGATGCAGCACATGCCCACCACCGATGGCATAACCATTCACCATCGCGATGACGGGTTTGGGCAGACGACGGATCTGCATCTGCACATCGAGTACACTGAGACGGGGCACACCGTCTTCATCGACATAGCCGCCACGCCCCTTCACGTGCATATCGCCACCAGAACAGAAGGCATGCTTCACATCCGCCAAGGTCTTGCCCTCAGGCACCTCAGACATCGCCCCCGTGAGCAGCACCACAGAGATGTCCTGCATCTCACGACACATCGCGAAGGCCTGCGACAGTTCCCAAGTGGTCTTGGGGGTGAAGGCGTTACGATAACGGGCACGATTGATCGTAATTTTGGCGATGCCATTATATGACTCGAAGAGGATCTCTTCGAACTTGCGTATTTCTTTCCAGTCTCTCATATCTTTAGTGATTTAAAATAGTCTTTATATACTTGTTCGTCGTCAGCAGCATCAGTAAACACCTCCAGCAGCACAGGACGATCGCTCTCTATATTTAATAAGGTGTCGATACCTGCCCGAAGCTGGGGCATGTCGGAAGCCGAGAGATACACCACATCGTTCTGCTGACAGATACCCTCAGCGTTGGTGTGATGCGCGGCTGCGACAAAGGGATCACGGGCAGGACTCTGCTCCAAACCTGACAACATGTTGAAAATACCACCCCGTCCGTTGTTGAGCAGAAGGATGCGCAGGTTGCCACGCAGGTTCTGATTCCACAGTGCATTCTCATCGTAGAAGAAGCTCAGGTCGCCGATGACACAGCAGACGCGATCATCAGAGACCACCGAGAAGCCCGCTGCCGTAGAGAGTGAACCCTCGATACCGTTGACACCACGATTACACCACACAGGATGCTTGGCAAAACTGTTGGCCAGGCGGATAGCGGTGCTGTTGGCATAATGCACCTGCGCCTCACCCACATAGCGCTCAAAGTACTTCACCGCTGCCATCTGGGAGTAGGCGGGTTCATAAGCATCGGCCTGCTGACGGATGCGCGACAGCAACTCATCCCATTTCTGCATGAAGGGATGGGGCTCCATCACCATCATAAAACGGATATGATCAGCCACCGCCTCAGCATCGCCTTGGAAGATATGCGTGAGGTTCATGAAGGTGTCATTCACCTCGCCAGAGGCATTCACCACCCACGTCTCTTTGGCCTTGCGCAGGAAACGCTTTAGACGTTTACTTACAATCGAGCCTCCGATATAGAGCACGAAGTCAGGGATATAAGCCTCATCATCGCCTACGAGTGAGACAGCCTCATCGAAGAGCGGGTTCATGGGCTGACCACTGATCAGCAAGGGGCGCTTCGCCTGCAGGAACATCCGCGTGACATGACTCAAGGTAGCTGGCGACATATCGGCAGTAGCAAACTCGATCTTCCGTTCCACAGATAGTGAAGCGACGCTGTAGTCGAAAAGAGGTTCGGTGATGGGCACATTGATATGCACAGGTCCGCCACCACCCTGCAAGGCAGCTATCAGCGCCTCGTTCACCAGGCGGTTACAATACCAGCGCGTATCATCATCGTGAGGTTCAGGCAGCGATACCGCCTTCCGCACAAAACGCCCTAAGGCATCGGGCTGGGGCATCGTCTGACCATCGAGCTGGTCAATCCACGCAGCAGGACGGTCTGCAGAGATCACCACGATAGGGATATGCTGATAGAAAGCTTCCGCCACAGCTGGGGCAAGATTCAACAGCGCCGTACCGCTGGTGACACACACCACGACGGGCTGTCGTCGCGCCTGAGACATTCCCAAGGCATAGAAACCTGCTGAGCGCTCATCGGTGACAGGATAGCAAGCGATGTCCGGACACTCGTTGAGGTTGTGTACAATCGCCGAGTTACGACTACCTGGGCACACGACGGCATGACGCACGCCATGAGCCACCAGCAGCGAAGTGAGTATGTTTACTTGTTCTTTATTGCTATACATCTTCTCATTGTATCTAATTTAGCCTCCGTCTCCTGCCACTCCAGTTCCTCGATACTGTCCTTCAGCAGTCCGCCACCTGCATAGAGATGACACAGATCCTGCTCGATGTTCATGCAACGAAGGGAGACATAGAGGGAAGTCTGCGCCTGAGGATCAAGCATACCCATGAAACCACTATAATAGCGACGAGGCGTGTGCTCATGACGAACGATGAAATCGAAGGCAGTCTTCTTGGGCAACCCACAGACAGCAGGCGTGGGATGAAGCGACAACAGAAGGTCGCCAATATGGTTATTATCTGGTAAGGTAAAACTGAAATCACTACGAAGATGCACCAGATTGGCTGCTCGCACCGTTGAGGGACCCTCTTCGCTGAAGTCGCTGGCATACTGCTCCAGACATTCTGCGATATAGGTAGCCACCACGCGCTGTTCCTGAATGTTCTTGGTGGTCCACGTGATGGGCACATCTTTCAGAGGGGCATCGTATCTCAACTGCTCTCCCTCCAGTTTCATCGTTCCTGCCAGCGCGACGGTCTGCCACGCAGTTCCTTCCCCTTTGAGCAGGATCTCTGGGGTAGCCGTCAGCCAACAGCCACTCTTCGCCGTCCATACCAATGCAATAAACAGACGGGGATAGAGTTCACAGGCCCTCAGGAAAAAGTCCAAAGGCTTTTGGGAGGTCTGCGGTAATTCATCCACACAACGTGCCAACACGATTTTCTGGAAGGTACCCAACTCCAACTGCGCATGTTCATTGGCAAAGTCGATGGCATAATGGGTACGAGTGGCCCCCGTAGGTCCGATGCTGTTGGTGATGGGGATATCGGGTAACCTATCAGAGAGCGCTGAAAGCGACAGCTGTTCTCTCCTGTCAGGACGAATCAGCAAGATGGGCTGTTCTGGCTTCACCTCAAAGGGCGCTACTACAAAACCGCTCCTACCATTCAGTTCTGCACAAGAGAACAGCTCCGCTGGTGTCCCTTCCTCCTGAACGACCAGCGTCACCTCGTCGGAATGAGGATGACGAAAGATGGCTATTCCTGATATCTCTGACATTACCGCTTGGGATTGATCACATAATTGGTGACACGTACGTTGGAAATCAGATCGCCGAGACTGTTCCTGATATCGACATTCCACACGTGGAGCGTGGTGCCCTTATGCAACAGTTGGGCGAAAGCAGTCACAGTATCGCCCTCGGAGACAGCCTGTACATGACTACCGCTGACCTCAATGCCCACACAGGCACAACCTGGACAGATGGAACAGGAACCTACACCAGCCACATTCTCAGCCAAGGCCAGGGAGGCACCACCACTCAGGAACCCGAAGGGTTGCCGATTGCGCTCATCCACCTTCATACGTGCCATACAAGTATCGTCCTCGGGCGTGGAGACAAACTCCATCCCGAGGGCGGTACTCAGATTTGGCTTCTCGTTAATTATCTCTCGTATTCTATCTACATTCATTTAAACAGGGAATATTCTGGAACGCTCCAAGCCAAGGCGCTCGCACCCAGCACATCGCGCTCACGATCATTCAACTTTGAACAGAGTATCTTTACCCTTCCACGAAGGTTGCCAAACACATGGGTCTCGAAAGCCTCAATGACTGGATCAACCAACCACTTGCCGGCATGGGAGATGCCACCCGTTAAGATGATGGCCTCAGGATCAACGATGGAAGCATAATTAGCCAGACCCAGTCCCAGGTAATAGCCTGTACGACGGAATACCTCAATGGCCATCTCATCACCCTTTTCACAACACTCTGCGATGGTACGTGGGGAGAGTTTCTCCAACTCACGCATCAGTGAGGGAGCATCCGACTCTGCCATCAGCTCACGAGCCGTTTGTATAATACCATTGGCACCAGCATAGGCCTCCAGACAACCTTCATGACCACAGCCACACTTACGTCCATTAACTACCACACAGGTATGACCAAACTCACCAGCAAAGCCCAGATTGCCCTGATGTTCCTTTCCGTCTGTGAAGAAACAGCTGCCTAAGCCTACACCCAGACTGAGGATGATGAAGTTCTTCATACCGTGCGCACTACCGAAGGTGAATTCACCCAAAGCAGAGATATGCGCATCGTTGGAGAGACCCACAGCCAGTCCCATGCGGTCACGCAGCATCGCTGACAAAGGCACGATCCCTTTCCAAGGCAGATTGGCGGCATTCTCGATACAACCAGAGACAGAACTGGCACTCGGACAGCTGACACCAATGGAACGGATGGTCTCATAGCCACCATTGTTTTCCACTAACATCACGACCTTCTCACTCAGAGCCGTCACGAAATTGTTGACATCAGGATAGTCAGTAGTAGGAAAGGAATCTTCAGCAAGAATGTTTCCTCGCACATCAACGATGGCATAGGTCGTCAGCTCATTGCTGATATCTACTCCGACGACTTTTGTTTTAAGATTGTACTCTTCCATCTTTTAGAAAAATATTTTTAGTTATTCGTGTAATCATTTGAACAGGGAGTATTCCTTTACATCCCAGGCCAAGGCACTGGCACCGAGTACGTCGCGCTCGCCCTCCTTGAGGATAGACACCAGGATACGCGTCTTATTACGGATGTTACGGAACACATGTTCATCGAATGCCTGACGCATAGGCTTCAGCAACCATTTTCCACCAGCAGTCATATCGCCTGTGATGATAATTGCCTCAGGATTTACCACAGAGGCATAGTTGGCTAAACCAAGTCCCAGCATATCACCCACCCTGCGGAAGGCTTCAATAGCTACTTTGTCACCCTTGTCACAACACCTGGTAATGCCCTCGATGCTGAGTTCTGGAAGATCACTCAGCAAGGTGGGTTCTTTGGCTTCAGCCATTAACTCCTGGGCCGTTCTCACTAATCCTTTTTGAGAACAGTAGGTCTCCAGACAGCCATGTTTACCACAACCGCACTCGCGACCATTGATCTCCACACAGGTATGTCCGATCTCACCAGCGAAACCGTCATTACCCAGATGGGGTTGCCCGTTAGAGAAGAAACAGCTGCCCAGACCACCATGACTTATCGTTACCACCACAAAGTCCTTCATGCCGTGAGCACTACCATAGGTCTTCTCACCTAATGCCGTGATATGAGCATCATTGGCCAGAGCCACAGCCAGACCTATACGGTCGCGCAACATCGCTGCCAGAGGGATGACACCCTTCCAAGGAAGATTGGCCGCATTCTCGATGCAGCCGGATATAGAGCTGGCACTGGGAGCACTGACACCGATGGAACGCACACTCTCATAGCCGCCATTCTCTTCCAATAAGGCAAAGATATTTTCGCTCAAGGCTGTCAGGTAATCATTCACATCAGGATAATCTGTCGTTGGAAAATGATCCTGCGCCACGATCTCACCTCTGATATCTACCACGGCCATCGTGGTTCTATCAATACGAATATCAACACCAACGACACGGGTCTTGATCTTATCAACAGTCTCAATAGCTTCCATATTTTCCATATCTCACGGATTATTTAAATAATGAATACTCCTTCACTTCCCAAGCAAGCACACTCGCTCCTAACACATCGTGATTGTCTTCATCCAACTCAGACACAAGAAATTTTGTTTTACCCTGCATGTTCTTATAGACATACTTCTCGAAAGTCTCCTGCATAGGATCCAGAAGCCAGTCGCCAGCCTTGGCAATACCACCAGTAAAGACGAAAGCTTCAGGATTCACCACAGAGGCATAGTTAGCCAAGCCGAGGCCGAGCATAAAACCTGTACGACGGTACACCTCAATGGCCAGTTCGTCTCCCTCATCACAGAACTTAGAGATGAGCTTCGGCGATAGTTTTTCTACAGAACGCATCAACGAGGGTGCGTCGCTCTCCGCCAACACCTCCTGAGCTGTCATAACAATACCCTTGGCTGCTGTATATGCCTCCAGACAACCATGATGACCACAGCCACAGAGACGACCATTTCTGACGATACAGGTATGTCCTACCTCACCAGCATAACCGTCGGAACCTTTATGGATCAAACCGTTGGAGAAGATACAACTACCCAGCCCCGATCCCAAAGTAATCACCACAAAATTACGCATACCTCTCGCACAGCCGAAAGCATGTTCACCAAGCGCTATCACCTGGGCATTATTGGCTACTGCCACCGCCATTCCCAGACGGTCGCGCATCATAGGGCCAATGGGAATAACACCTTTCCAAGGCATATTGGGCGAGTTCTCCATACAGCTTGTAGCAAAATTGGCACTGGGACAACTCACGCCCACCGAACGAATGGACTCATAACCACCGTTCGACTCAATCATCATAAGGATCCGTTCACTCAGCGTTGCAATATAATCATTGGCATTAGGATAGTTCTCTGTCGGAAAACTATCCTTCACAAGGATCTCGCCTTTTGCGTTGACAACGGCATAAGTAGTCTCCTCCAGACTAATATCTACACCAACAACCCTCTTCTTTATTATAGCTTGTTCCATGTTCTTTTATTGGTAACATGTCGCAAATATATACATATTTTCGATACTATGCAAATCTTTGCACATTTTTTTTGCAAATATTTACCCTAACCTTGCTATTTTCGCAAGAATTTCGTAACTTTGCAGCCATAAAAGCAAAAAGAACAAAGAAAAAGATGAACGTTTTAGAACTTAGTGAACAGGAAATCGGAAGGCGTCAGAGCCTCCAGGAACTGCGAAATATGGGTATCGACCCCTATCCCGCAGCAGAATATCCTACCAATGCATTCAGCACCGATATCAAAGCAGAATTTAAGGATGACGAGGACCGTGAGGTTGTCATCGCAGGCCGAATGATGAGCCGTCGCGTGATGGGTAAGGCCAGCTTTGCGGAGCTGCAGGACTCGAAAGGAAGAATCCAGGTCTATATCACCCGCGACGACATCTGTCCAGGTGAGAACAAGGACTTATATAATAATGTATTTAAGCGTCTGCTCGACATCGGCGACTTTATCGGTGTCAAAGGTAAGGTGTTCCGTACCCAGACGGGTGAGATCTCCGTGCATGCTTCAGAACTGAAGCTGCTCTCCAAGAGCTTGAAGCCTCTGCCCATCGTGAAATATAAGGACGGTGTGGCCTACGATAAGTTCGACGATCCCGAGTTGCGTTATCGCCAGCGTTATGTCGATCTGGTGGTCAACGAGGGTGTGAAAGATACCTTCCTACAGCGTGCAACAGTTATTCGCACACTCCGTAAGGTGCTCGACGAGGCAGGCTATACTGAGGTTGAGACGCCTACCCTGCAGATGATTGCCGGTGGTGCTTCAGCCCGTCCGTTCATCACCCACTTCAATGCGCTCGATCAGGATATGTACATGCGTATCGCCACCGAGCTCTATCTGAAGCGCCTCATCGTAGGTGGTTTCGAGGGTGTGTACGAGATTGGCAAGAACTTCCGTAACGAGGGTATGGACCGCAACCACAACCCTGAGTTCACCTGTATGGAGCTCTATGTACAGTATAAGGACTACAACTGGATGATGTCGTTCACTGAGAAGCTGCTCGAGACCATCTGTATCGCTGTCAACGGTAAGCCCGAGCGCGAGATCGATGGTAACATCGTATCATTCAAGGCGCCTTATCGTCGTCTGCCTATCCTCGAGGCCATTCAGGAGAAGACAGGTTTCGACTGCAACGGCAAGACCGAGGAAGAGATTCGTACATTCTGTCTCTCTAAGGGTATGGATGTCGATGAGACGATGGGTAAGGGTAAGCTCATTGATGAGCTCTTTGGTGAGTTCTGCGAGGGTACCTTCATCCAGCCTACCTTCATTACAGATTATCCCGTTGAGATGTCACCGCTTACCAAGATGCATCGTTCTAAGCCCGGACTCACCGAGCGTTTCGAGCTGATGGTGAATGGTAAGGAGTTGGCTAACGCCTATTCTGAGCTTAACGATCCTATCGATCAGGAGGAGCGTTTCGTAGAGCAGATGAAGCTCGCTGACAAGGGTGATGACGAGGCAATGATCATCGATCAGGACTTCCTCCGTGCGCTCCAGTATGGTATGCCTCCTACCAGTGGTATCGGTATCGGCATCGACCGTCTGGTGATGCTGATGACTGGTAAGACCTTCATTCAGGAAGTACTGTTCTTCCCCCAGATGAAGCCCGAGAAGAAGATTCCTCAGTCATCAGTAGCTGAGTGGGCAGAGATCGGTGTAGCCGAAGAGTGGGTACCTGTACTCCGCAAGGCAGGCTTCAACCTGATTTCAAATATCAAGGACGAGAAGCCCCAAGGCCTGCAGCAGAAGATTGGTGAGATCTTCAAGAAATACAAGCTCGAAATCGCCAAGCCCAGCGTCGATGAAGTCGCAGCTTGGATTGAGAAGGCGCAAGCCTAAACCTCAAAGTTCAATGAACCATGTACGACTGTGGTAAGATAGCAATCATCGGTGGCGGCAGCTGGGCAACAGCTATAGCCAAGATTGTGGTGGGGCATACGCACCACATCGGCTGGTATATGCGTCGCGACGACAGAATCGAGGATTTCCGTCGTCTAGGCCATAACCCTGCCTATCTTACCAGTGTCCATTTCAATATCGACGAAATCAATTTCGACAGCGACCTGAACCGTATTGTACAGCAGTATGACACGCTGGTGTTCGTCACACCCTCACCCTATCTGAAGAGCCACCTGAAGAAACTCAAGTCACGCATCCGCGACAAGTTCATCCTCACGGCTATTAAGGGTATCGTACCTGACGAGAATCTGGTCTGTTCGGAGTACTTCCATCAGGTATATGATGTTCCTTACGAGAACTTAGCCTGTATCGGTGGTCCCTCACATGCTGAGGAGGTGGCCCTGGAACGTCTCTCCTACCTCACGGTGGGCTGTAGCGATCGCGACAAGGCACAGGCTTTCTGCGATGTGCTCTCCAGCGACTTTATCAAGACCAAGACCTCTACCGATGTGGTGGGCATCGAGTATTCCTCTGTATTGAAGAATGTCTATGCCATCGCAGCAGGTATCTGCAGCGGTTTGAAATATGGCGACAATTTCCAGTCCGTACTCATGGCCAACGCCGTACAGGAGATGAACCGTTTCCTCACGGCAGTCTATCCCTTGGAGCGTAACATCTACGACTCCGTCTATCTGGGTGACCTCTTGGTAACGGGCTACTCCAACTTCTCCCGCAATCGCACGTTTGGTTCGATGATCGGTAAGGGATATAGCGTAAAATCAGCTCAGATAGAGATGGAGATGATTGCTGAGGGATACTTCGGCACGAAGTGTATGAAGGAGATCAATCGCCATTGTCATGTGAATATGCCCATCCTCGACGCTGTGTATAACATCCTCTATGAGCGTATCGCACCACAGATTGAAATTAAGTTACTAACAGATTCATTTAGATAAACAAAAAAACAGATCTATGAGCAACATCAGATTAGACATTTCGAAAGCCGCCTGCTTCCTTGAGGCTGGCGCAGTAGAGGCTTTTGAGCCTCAGGTAAAGGCCGCTCAGAAGGCACTTGAAGAGGGCACCTGTCCTGGTAATGATTTCCTTGGCTGGCTCCATCTGCCGTCAAGCATCACCCCTGCGTTCCTCGATGAGCTGCAGGCTTGTGCCAATGTGCTCCGCGAGAACTGCGAGGCTATCGTCGTAGCTGGTATCGGTGGTTCTTACCTCGGTGCCCGTGCTGTGATCGAGGCCCTCAGTAACAGTTTCGCATGGCTCGTACAGGACAAGAAGAACCCCACCATCCTCTTCGCAGGTAATAACATCGGTGAGGATTATCTCTTCGAGCTGACTGAGTACCTGAAGGACAAGAAGTTTGGTGTGATCAACATCTCTAAGAGTGGTACCACCACCGAGACAGCCCTCACCTTCCGTCTGCTGAAGAAGCAGTGTGAGGCTCAGCGTGGTAAGGCCGAGGCCAAGAAGGTCATCGTAGCCGTTACTGATGCTAAGCGTGGTGCAGCCCGTACCTGTGCCGACAAGGAGGGTTACACCTCATTCATCATCCCTGACAACGTGGGTGGTCGTTTCTCAGTGCTTACACCAGTAGGTCTGCTGCCAATCGCTTGTGCAGGTCTCAACATCCGCGAACTCGTAGCCGGTGCCCAGGAAATGGAGAAGGCCTGCGGTAAGGATGTACCATTCGCCGAGAACCCTGCAGCCCAGTATGCAGCTCTCCGTAACGGTCTCTACCAGAACGGTAAGAAGATTGAGATCATGGTCAACTACCAGCCGAAGCTTCACTTCATGAGTGAGTGGTGGAAGCAGCTCTACGGCGAGTCTGAGGGTAAGGACAAGAAGGGTATCTTCCCTGCCAGCGTTGACTTCACTACCGATCTTCACTCTATGGGACAGTGGATCCAGGATGGCGAGCGCACGATCTTCGAGACGGTGATCAGCATTGAGGAGCCTGAGAAGAAACTGCTCTTCCCCAACGATGAGGAGAACCTCGACGGTCTGAACTTCCTCGCTGGCAAGCGTGTGGATGAGGTGAACAAGATGGCAGAGCTCGGCACCCGTCTGGCTCACGTTGACGGTGGCGTGCCCAACATCCGCATCACGATGCCGCGTCTTACAGAGCGTTATCTCGGCCAGCTCATCTACTTCTTCGAGATTGCCTGTGGCATCAGCGGTAACGTACTGGGTGTGAATCCGTTCAACCAGCCTGGTGTAGAGGCTTACAAGAAGAATATGTTTGCCCTGCTCGACAAACCTGGCTACGAGGCTGACTCAAAGGCCATCAAGGAGCGTCTGGCAAAAGAAGCTTAAGATGTATAAGATAGCTATCATCAAATACTTAGAAGAACACGGCTTTGAGGCTTTCCGCCCCAAAGCCGTGCTTTTCGATATGGACGGCGTGCTCTACGACTCCATGCCCAATCATGCCATCGCCTGGCAGGAGAGCATGGCAAAGTTCGGCATCCACATGACAGCCGACGATGCCTATGCCACCGAGGGAGCCCGTGGTGTGGATACCATCCGTCTGATGGTACTCCAACAGCTGCGACGTGAGATCGACGAAGCCGAAGCCCAACGTATGTATGATGAGAAGAGTCGTATTTTCCATAGTCTTCCTGAGGCACCGATCATGCCAGGTGTTCTCGATCTGATGCGTCAGATACAGGCCGTCGGCATCCAGTGTGGCATCGTCACGGGTAGTGGACAACTGCCGTTGATTGAGCGTCTGAAAAAAGATTTCGGCGCTTATGTCGATGAAGCCCACATCACCACAGCCTATGACGTGAAACGTGGGAAGCCTGCACCCGATCCTTATCTGATGGGACTCCAGAAGGCAGGCGACCTTCAACCTAACGAAGCGATTGTGATAGAGAATGCCCCCCTTGGTGTACGTTCAGGCCATGCAGCCCATATCTTTACCGTTGCTGTCAACACAGGTCCTCTGCCTAATGAGGAACTCCTCGGTGCTGGTGCCGACCTGATCTTCCCGTCGATGGAAGAACTCAATCGTCAGTGCCAGCGACTGATCCCCACCCTTTAGTCATCACACACCGTCTTCGTCGGTGACCTGATTCTCCTGAGGCTGTTGCTCTTGGGTGCTGTTGGTATCCATCTGATCGTCGCGCTTGATGGTCACGTTTCCAAAATTACTGACAGTTACCACCAAGGGGATATATTCATCGGTCTGGGGATGGCTCACACTACCTGCAAATATCAGATTGTTGCCATCGACCTTATCAAACACCAGACCTTCCAGGATACCGGTCTGACGATAGTCATCGTCGAGCTGTGCATCAAAACTGCTCTTCGTAAACACCTTCTTGAAAAATACACTGCCATCGGCACGAATCACTCGGAGGGTGATACGGTTATCAACGAACTTCTGTCCTGTCTCGTCCTGCACCATACGCAGGCTGTCGTCAGCCACACGGTCAATGAACACCTGATAGCTCTTGTCGAGCCACTTCACCTCCTGTTGCTGGTTGTAGGGCTGCATACTGATAGGGGCCTTCGGCTTCACCACCTCGACAGTCGGAACGATGATATCCTTACTCTCTTTCTTCTTGCCACAGCTGATCGCGATGACAGCTATCAGAAGGGCAGCAAGCAGTTGTATTTTCTTCATTGTCTTGATTAAATTTTTGCAAAGATACGAAGTTTTTCTGAAAAACGATGTTTTTTTTCAGTTAATTGCTTTTTTTTTACTATCTTTGCCAACAAATTACAATCAAACCGAATAAAGCATCTATATGCAGACTAAGAAATACCTTCTTTTATTACTGGCTGTGGTGGTCATAGGTCTGGTGGTTGTGATGTGCAACAGCCGTGTGGAGCACAGCGATGGCTCACAGCCCACTCCCGCAGTGCAGGGGGTTGATACCGTTCCCCTGCTCATCACCCAGGTGCAGAAATGCGCCAAGCTCTACACAGCCGAATATCATGTCCACAAGATTGTAACCCACGACGACGTGTTGCGCCTGAAGGGCACGGTGCTGAAACGTGGCTTCGATATCAAGATGCCCTTCGGCGACCGTAAGGTAGCCATCCCCATCGATGCAAAGCTCAAGGCGTATATTGACTTCAGTTCCTTCTCCGAAGACAACATCGAGCGCCAGGGCAAGAAGATCACCATCGTACTGCCCGACCCTCAGGTAACGATGACAAGTTCCAAGATCGACCAGAAGAATGTGAAGGAATATGTATCGCTCACGCGTGCCCACTTCAGCGATGCCGAACTCGCCGACTTCCAGCAACAGGGGCGCGAGGCCATCATCGCCGATATTCCTCAGATGGGCATCATCGAGACCGCCCAGGCGAATGCAGCGAAAGTGCTGGTGCCCATGCTGATGGAACTGGGCTACGACGAAGCCGACATCACCATCGCCTTCCGCAAGCACTATGGACCCAACGACATCATGAAACTATTGCGTTATGAAGATTAGCACCTCTCTCAAACTGGCTGTCGCCATCCTTGTCATCGTTCTGCTGCTGGCAGGCTTCTTCTGGCTGCGCGATCTTACCAAGGACGACCATTTCAGCCTCGGAAGCGATTCTCAGATCGATGTCACCCCCACACAGATCATGAGCATCAAGGCCATTGGTGAATGGGAATTCCTCTCCGTCAATGCCGAAGAACTGGTTGATACCGTCCGCAAGGGTTTCTTCTCTGACGACGAACTCGCCCGCATCTATTACGGCACGCTGCGCTTAGGCATCGACATGAGTCAGCTGGAACCAGGCTGGATAGAGGCTAAGAACGACTCCGTGATGCTCCTCTTGCCGAAAGTCGGACTGCTCGATGCCGCCTTCATCGACGAAGCCCGCACCAAGTCGTTCTTCGAGAGTGGGAAGTGGAAACCAGAAGACAAGGAGGCACTCTACAAGAAAGCCTACAACCAGATGAAGGCCCACTGCCTGACGAAAGAGAACCTGCAGGCAGCCGAAGCCAACGGCGAGGAACAGATGCGTAACATGATGCGCTCAATGGGATACAAAAACATCAAGATAACATGGAAGAACTAAACAGCATCCTGACTGAAGTGAGCGGTTTCCTCTGGGGATGGCCGATGATCATCCTACTCTTAGGAACCCACATCTATCTCACCATCTGCCTGCGCTTCCCGCAACGATATATCTTCAAGGCCATCAAACTGTCGGTACTTCGGGATCCCGAAGCCTCAGGCGACGTCTCGCAGTTCGGTTCCTTAGCCACTGCCTTAGCCGCCACCATCGGAACAGGTAACATCATCGGTGTAGCCACCGCTATTGCCTTAGGCGGTCCTGGTGCCGTGTTCTGGTGCTGGATCACAGGCGTGTTCGGCATCTCCACGAAATATGCAGAAGGGCTCTTGGCGATCAAATACCGTGTACAAGGCGCCGACGGCAGGATGCTGGGGGGTCCGATGTATGCCTTGGAGCGCGGTCTCGGATGGAAGTGGATGGCAGTACTCTTCGCCCTATTCACCGCCTTGGCAGCTTTCGGCATCGGCAACACTGTACAGGCCAACGCCATCTCCACGGTGCTCCATGAGTCCTACGGCATCTCCCCTTACATCACGGGTGTTGTCGTCTGTCTGCTGGCAGGTGCTGTCGTCTTAGGTGGTGTCAAGAGCATTGCCCGTGTGTGCAGTACGCTCGTGCCTTTCATGGCCTGTTTCTACATTATCGGCTGCCTCTATATCCTCATCGTCAATGCGGCCTACCTCTGGCCTGCCCTCGTCCTGATCTGCAAATCAGCCTTCTCTCCTGCTGCTGCCGGTGGTGGATTCGCTGGTGCTACGGTGATGATGGCAGCCCGCTTCGGTATCGCCCGAGGTCTGTTCTCCAACGAGAGCGGTATGGGTTCCGCCCCCATCGTGGCAGCTGCTGCCCAGACACGTAACCCTGTGCGCCAGGCCCTCGTATCCTCCAGTGGTACGTTCTGGGACACGGTAGTCATCTGTGCCCTCACGGGTCTGGTGATTGTCAGCTCCGTCATCGCCTACCCTGACATCGAGTTCACCAACGGTGCCACCCTCACGAAGGATGCCTTCGCCAAGATTCCCGTCGTAGGCCATCTCCTACTCTCCTTCGGTCTGCTCACGTTTGCTTTCTCCACCATCCTCGGCTGGTGCTACTATGGTGAACGGGCTGTGGAATACCTCAAGGGCAAAAGCTGGGTTTTGGGCTACCGTATCATCTATATTATCGCCCTGTTCATAGGCAGTGTGATGAACCTCGCATTGGTATGGAACCTCGCCGACTGCATGAATGCGCTGATGGCCATACCGAATCTGCTGTCACTGATCTTCCTCAGTGGCATCATTGTTCACGAGACGCGCAAGTTCCTCTGGCGCAATCGTCTGGACAAATCTGATTGATTATCTCACAGGTAGGATAAACTCGATACGTGTACCGTTCTTATAGGTCTCGTCCCAGTGCAGGAGACCGCCCACCTTCGAGGCGAGTTTCTGCAGCACGCTCAGGTCGATCTCCGTCTCATCAAACACGTCGTCGGGATCATTATACCAGTTAAACAAGGCATCCTGACGCGCTTTGGGAATACCGCCACCCGTATCCTGCACCACGAAGGTCAGCCTGTGGCTGTCCTCTTCGTAACGGCATCCCACGGTGATCTCACCCTTCTTGGTAAACCTGCAGGCAAGCACCACAAGCTTGTTCAGCACCAGTTCCACCAGATGACGGTCGGCTGACACAAACACGCCGTGCCCAGTCTCCTGACGGAAGGTCATCTTCACGCCCTCAGGTACATTGTGGAGATTGGCATCGATACAACGCTCACACACACGGTTCGGACTGAAACGCTCGTCCGTGATCTCATGCCCTTTCTTATTGCTGTCGGCATAGATCTCCACCTCGTCAAGCAGCGTCGCCATCAGACTAGCGTGATAGCCGATCTGGTTAGCCACATGTTTCTTCTCCTCCTTCGAGAGATACAGATCCTTTTTACCCACCATCTCAGCCAACTTCATCACCGACTGCAACGGGCTACGGATCTCGTAGGCTATCGACTTCACAAAATGCGATTTCAACTTGTCAGACTTGTACAGTGCCGACACCCGCTCCTGTTGCTGTTTCAGGCGGAACACCAGCACCAGACAGATAATCACCAATACGACAACTAAAATCCACATCATAAGACAAATTACTAAGATTACTACAAGTTCTTTACTTCTACAATTTCCAGCACGTGCCCCCTCACACGGAAGCGCACGTCCTTATCCAGATACGGCATCCCATAGATGCGCTCAGGATCATCCTGATACTGAGGTCTCGGATCCTGTGCCAGCGTGGCTTTCAGCGCCGCCAACTCCTCTTCGGAGAACAACCGCCCCAATGACTCCGGCACCAACACCTCCAACGGCTCCCAGTCCTTCTGATCCACAAACCCGCTCCTGGCCTCAGGATGGGCATCGGCATACGCCACATACGGCTTCACGTCGTAGATGGGTGTGCCGTCCATCAGGTCTGCCCCTCTCACATAGATCACCGGGCCCTGTTTCGGATGCAACTCCACATGGTCGAGCTGCACGCACGAGAGCCCTAACTTATTCGGTCTGAACGGCGAGCGGGTGGCAAACACCCCCATCCGCTTGTTACCCCCTAATCGGGGCGGTCTGACGGTGAGTCCGTGCGCCTCACCACGATTCGCCGAAAAGCCCCATATCAACCAGAGGAAATCAAAATCCTCCAGGCCTCTCACAGCCTCTTCCTGGCGGTATTCCGGTTCAAAAGTCACATACCCCGTCAGCTCACTGACGAGACCACTCTGCCTCGGTATGCCGAATTTCGACTTCAGTGGCGAATGGAAAAAACCTATCGGAAAAACCTCCATCTCGGGGGCGAAATTACGATTTTATTGCTAAAAAACAAAATTTTATCCTAATTTTCTTGGATATTACCATATATTTCGTATCTTTGCAGAAAGATTTCTCAACTTAAAACTGTATGTATTAAAACTTATGAAGATAAGAACCTTCCTTTTGGCGCTCTCCATATGGCTCTTTGGTAGCAGCACAGTCCTTGCACAGGCTGTTGACTACTCCAACGATGCGACCTATAAGGAGCTCTATAATGCCATGCACCATGCTTTCAACGATGGCGACAGTGCGAAATTCTTCCCTGCCGTCAAGGCGCTCCAGCAATATCTGTTCGACAAGAAAGACCTGCACGGCTACTACACGCAGCGCTGCAATGAGATCGTGTTCGAGATGAACCAGCAGCGCATCTACGAAGCCTATAAGATGGCACGTGAGCTCTCAAAGGAACTGCGCGAGAAGAAGGTTGATAAGGAGATGTATATGGCGATGAACATGCTGGGCCATATCAACCGCTACTGTGGCAACAAGGAAGAGGCGAAGGAAAACTGGCACGAGGTGCTCCGCCTGATGCAGGAACACGGCTATTACTCCAGCATGCCCTCCATCTATTTGAACATCGTCAATGTGGCGCTCGACGACAGCCCCGAAGAAGCCGACTCCCTGCTGGAGATTGCCAAGCAGATATCCCTCAAGCACTGTCCAGAGCGCGTGTTCGACATCGAGAGCCGCCGCACCCTGAGCTACTACTATCGTGGCGACTATGACCGATTCCTCAAAGGCTATGAGGAATACAAGAAAGGCGTGGCAGAAGGCAAATCCTCCGTCAATGGCCGTTCGATCGAGGTCTATCACGAAGCCTTGCTGGGCCATACCGACGAAGCCATCAAGTTGGCCCGTGAAGAACTGGGCGACGAAGGGCTCGACGCCATCACCATAATCTACGAAAAGGCAGGCCGCTGGGAGGAAGCTTTCCATGCCCTGAAGGAACAGACCGCTGCCAGCGACTCCATCGACAACGTGGTGCTTACCAACAGCATGATGGGTATCCGCGACGAGATGATGATCTACGAAGCCGAGCGCGATGTTGCCCGCAGCCGCTTCTACATGATGTCGGCCGTCATCATCCTGCTGGCCCTCCTGACCATCGCCCTCTTCTATATCACCCAGACGCGCCGTCGTCATCTGAAAGAACTCAGGAAAGCCTACGACCAGGCCCTGGAGTCCGACAAGATGAAGACCGCTTTCATCCAGAACATCAGCCACGAGGTGCGCACGCCGCTCAACATTATCGGCGGCTTCTCGCAGGTGATTGCCAATCCCGACATCGATCCTGGCATCGAGGAACGTCGCGAGATAGCCCGTATGACGCAGAAAAACGCCCGTCTCATCACCACGCTGATTGATGAGATGCTGCTCGTATCGCTCAACGAGAGCACCGAGGGAGCCAAGAAAGAGAACCTCGTGGAGGTCAATGACCTGATGCGCGATCTGTTGCAGGAGAACCAGCCCAACGTCTCTTCCAAGACCACCATCCAATACGACACCACACTGGCCGACGACTTCACCATCCTCACCAACGAATATATGCTGAAGATCATCGTCAACGCCCTCGTCGATAATGCGGCTAAGAATACGCCAAAGGGCACCATCGTCCTCAGGGCGACAAAGCCTTCCAACGACGAGCTCGACCTTATCGTAGAGGACACCGGCTGCGGTATCCCTGCTGCAGAGGCAGAGCATATCTTCGAGCGCTTCGTGAAGCTCGACACCTTCAAACAGGGCATCGGCCTGGGTCTCCCCCTCTGTCGTATGCTTATCGAGAAGCTTGGCGGCACCGTCCGTCTCGACACCACCTACACCCAGGGTGCCCGATTCGTTGTCACATTACCTATTATATAATATATGATACAGAAACTATTCATGACAGTCCTTGCATGCCTGATGGCCCTCGGTAGCCAGGCCCAACAGCAAACCGACGAGTTCACCACCAACAGTGGTAAGAAAGTACGCTTCACATGCATCAAGCATGCCAGTATCCAGATCAACTACAACGGCATGGAGATCCAGGTCGATCCCGTCGGCAAAGGCATGAAGCCCGAGACCGACTACGCGCAGTTCCCCAAGGCCGACATCATCCTCGTCACCCACGAGCACCACGACCACTTCGACCGCGACGCCATCGCGCAGTTGAGCAAGGCCTCCACCAAGATCTTCCTCAACCCCGCCGTCCATAAGATGCTCGGCAGCGGAAAGGCGCTCAAGAACGGCGACAAGGTGAAAGTTGCCAACGACATCACCATCGAGGCCGTACCTGCCTACAACACCACCCCTGGGCGCGAACAGTTCCATCCCAAGGGTCGTGACAACGGCTATATCCTCACCCTCGACGGCATGCGTATCTACATTGCAGGCGACACTGAGGACATCCCCGAGATGGCCAATATAAAAGACATCGACGTTGCCTTCCTGCCCTGCAACCAGCCTTACACGATGACCGTCGAGCAGGCAGCCAATGCCGCCAAGATCATCAAGTCCAAGGTGCTCTTCCCCTATCACTACAACGACACGCCCGTCAACAAGCTGTTCCCGTTACTTGCGAAGGAAGGCATCAAGGTTCTGATCCGCAACTATCAGTAAAACAAATATCATCATGAAAAAGATACAATGGGCGGTTGTGGCCGTCATCCTTTGTTGTGGTATCATGCTGTCATCATGTAACGACAGTAGTGAAAACATGACGTCTGACATGACGCCGCTCGCTGCATGGCAGGCAGGAAAGATCGTCACTGCCGATGCCGTTGCAGAATACGGAGGCGTTGACAAGTGCTTTGCCGCCGAGCCGGTCCCCGACGGTGTCTGGGAGAGTATGCAGGGCAGAACCTACCAGGAGAACCCCAATATCGGTCGTGATGACTTGCGCCATATCCGTGCCCTGCACTGGGACTATGACAACCAGATACACATCGGTGAGATGGTGTGCAACAAGGTGATAGCCGACCGTCTGGTCAAGATCCTGCGCCAGCTCTACGATGCGAGGTACCCCATCCAGCGGATGCTGTTGCCAGATGTGTATGACGCAGACGACGAGATGCAGATGCGCGACAACAACTCATCGTGCTTCTGTTACCGCACTATAGCAGGCTCTACCAACCTGTCGAAACACGCCCGCGGAATAGCCGTCGATATCAATACGCTCTACAATCCTTACTATAAGGTGCTCGAGGATGGCTCGTTGTTCATCCAGCCTGCTACTGCTGCGGCGTATTGTGATCGTGACTGGGACTTCCCCTACAAGATCGACCACGACGACCTCTGCTTCAAGCTCTTCACCGAGGCAGGTTTCGAGTGGGGCGGTGACTGGGAAACCTGTAAGGATTATCAGCATTTTGAGTTAATAGAATAATTACTGATTCCTTTTTTCAACGTCGCCGTATCACCGTATCACCGTAACATGAAGTAAAACGTGCCAACGTGCCATCGTGCCAAAACGTTTTTTAGTTTTTAGGTTAGGGTTGATAACGCTGTAAAGTGTATTATATATATTTATATATTATATTATATATTATAATATATAATATAATATATAAATATTAAATAGGCAAGATTACACTATTTGCACAATACCAAATGGCACGATGGCACGTTGGCACGAAAGCAGGATGTCCTCGATCTGCTATATGGGAAGAAGCTTTATGGTACGGTGATACGGTGATACGGCGTGTGTCAGCGGGGATACTGCAATCTACCAGATTGAACTATTCTTCGAGGGAGATTGCAGTAATCTCTCCCCCTACGCGCAACCTTATATAAAAACTGAAGTACCTTTGTACTCGCAATCCGGAAAATGCGAGTACATAGGTACTTAGCGGGAGTCGGTCACCCAATGTAGTTGGCCGAGCGAATCTAATACTATTTAACGGTTCTTGATGAGCACATCGGACTTCTTGACGTACAGGTTTTCGTGTTCGGAATCGAGCACGTAGTAGTCGCCTTGCTCGCGGAACTGATCAGCAATCAGATAGCCAATATTCAGATAGGTGAGGACGGGCATCTTACCCGTGTCGAGAAGATCCTCGCGGTAGATGGGTGTGCTGACGGTGTTGGCGAACATCACACGCGGTCCTTTGCCTGTGTACCAGGTCTGGCGACCCATGTATTTGGTATAGACATAGCCCACCTGATTGTTGATCCAGATACGGCTCCATTCGCCCATCTTCCTCAGCAGGAGGGCGCCGCCGAGGCCGTTGACCTTATCAGTGAGCCTGTCGATAATCTTGCTCTTGATCGAGTTGTTGTCGCGGACATTCAGAAAGCCGTCGCTGCTGGTGGCGTAAACCAGCGTGAAGCAGTCAGGGCCTCCAGGGATCTGCCAGTCGTAAGGCGACTGCGGGTCGTTGGCGACACGGTAGATGAAGAGGTTGTCGTCGTAGTCAACGGCATAGAGCAGCTGGCGACCGCCGTGCTTCTGCAGTTCGAGATACTGTATCTTCTTCTTGGTAGGCAGTTTCGAGTAGATCTTGCCGGTGTTCTTGTCGAGCAGGTAGATATAGTCTTTCTCGCTGGTGAAACCATAGGCGCAGTAAACGAACTGATCGTCGAGGATGAAGATGTCGTTGCTCACGAGCCAGGTGGACTCCCAGTTGATCGTGCCTTCCATACTGATGCTGTAAAGCTTGCTGCCCTGACCGTTGATCTCGGAGGCATAGCTGGGGCAGGCCATGTTGAAGAGCACACTCTGCTTGTCGGGATCCCAGCGCACGTCCTGCACCTCGCAGTAGTGGTTGGCCGTAATGCGACACAGGTCGAGTGTAGTCACGGGCTGCTTATCGTGGTTATAGAGCACCACGACGAACTTGTAGTTGTCGGCGCTGAGCGGCAGGCGGTAGAGTGCGAGCCAGCCGATGCTGATCGGTTCGGAGATGATGAGTTCCAGGTTCTCCACTTCAGGCACGCGTGGCAGATCCTTGCAGCGCACGTCTTCGCGCAGACGGAAGATGCGGCCGTTGGCCTTGTTGGCATCACTTACTTGCTCGTTGCCCCAAGCGGCGCCGAGGCTTTTTTCGAGCACTAACTTTTGTGCGCTGGCGGTTCCCAGCATCATGGCAAATGCCATCAGAAAAAGAATTCGTTGTTTCATTTTAATAGTTATTTTGTTTATTGACAGGTTTTCTTTTCGATACGGGCGGCGGTGGCTTCGGACTTGGAGGAGAGCTTGCCTTTGAGGTAGGACTCGATGATCAGGCCTGCCATGGGGGCAGCGAGATCGGCACCGAAGCCGCCATGCTCGACATAGACGCAGACGGCGATCTTGGGGTCGTTGATGGGCGCAAAGCCAATGAAGGCGGAGTGATCCTCGCCTGGGTTCTCGATAGTGCCCGTCTTGCCACAGATGGGATAGCTGGCCTTGATGCAGGCGGCAGTGCCGTGCTCGACGGCGAGGCGCATGCCTTCGACAACGGGGGGATAGGCCTCTGGGGCGACCTTCGTCTGACGCTTCGTGAGATAACGCTGGTTCTGCGTGTCCTTATGGATATGGGGCACGAAGTACCAGCCACGGTTGGCGATGGTGACGGCGAGGTTGCAGAGCTGTAAGGGGGTGCAGGTGACATCGCCCTGTCCCATGCCTGCCCACCAGATGGTCTTTCCGTCCCACCCTTCCTTATAACGGCGGTTCAGATAGTCGGCGCCTGCGAGGAGTCCGCCCTGCTCGCCTTGGATGTCGATGTGCATAGGGCCGTCCAAACCCATCGACTGCATGTAGGAGCGCCAGGTGGTGATGGCCTCATCGCGCGAGGCATACATGAAGTCGTCGTTGATCATCGAGGCGAAGGTGGTGAGAAACCACGTGTTGCACGACTGCGCCAGGGCTTCTTTCAGCGCGAGGGGTGAACGGTGCTGATGACAGCCTACCTTGATGTTGCCGTCGGTGATGCCATTGTGGCACTCGACGGTGGTGGCTGGGGTGACGATACCTTCGGAGAGCAGGGTGAGTGCCTGTGCCGTCTTGAAGGTGGAGCCAGGGGCATTGGGTTTGCCGATGGCCTGACGCACATCGCTGCCCTGAGGCGTGTTGGTGGCCAGACAGAGGATCTCGCCATTGGCGGGATTGATGGCCACGATGCTGCCCGTTTTGTGCTTCAGGAGGCGTTCTCCGAGCTGCTGGAGCACAGGACGCAGCGTGAGCGGTCCATTATCAGGCAGGGCCTGAGAAAAGACGTTAGCAGCCAAAAGCAGGCTCGCGATGGTAAGGATATATCTGTTAGGCATATGCAAAAAGAAAAAATCCTCCGCTGTTGAGGCGAAGGATGATCAACGGATTAACCTAAATACTTCATGAGGATACGGGCATGACCACTGTCGTGGAGCTTGGCAATGCTCTTCTCGCGGATCTGGCGCACGCGCTCACGGGTGAGACCCATCTCGGCACCGATCTCCTCAAGACCACGCTCCTGGCAACCGATACCAAAGCATTCGCGCACGATCTTCAGCTCACGATCCTTCAGCACACTGCGGAGCACGTTCTCAAGGTCGGAGGTGAGGGATTCATAATCTACATGCTTATCGGTACGCGTGTCGTCGCCTGAGCTGAGCATATCGGCCATCGAGTTGTCATCGTCCTCTCCGAAGGGGGCGTCGATACTCATGTGATGGCTGTCGGCCTTGGCGGTCTGCTCTATCTTAGCCTCATCGATCTGCGTGAGTTCTGCCAACTCAGTAACAGAGGGGCGGCGCTGATGAATCTGCTCGAAGCGGTTGATCTCCTGATTGATCTTGCTCAGGGCACCACTCTGGTTCAGCGGCAGGCGCACGATGCGACTCTGCTCGGCAATAGCCTGAAGGATGCTCTGGCGAATCCACCATACAGCATAGGAGATGAATTTGAAACCACGAGTCTCATCAAATTTCTCAGCAGCCTTTACCAGTCCGATGTTACCTTCGTCGATCAGGTCGGTCAGTGTCAGACCCTGATGCTGGTACTGCTTGGCTACAGAGACGACAAAGCGGAGGTTAGCGGTTACCAGACGTTCCTTTGCTCTCTCGCCATCAGGGCCGCCCTTACGGATGGCCTGTGCCAGTTCAATCTCCTCATCAATGGTCACAAGGGGCTGACGACCGATTTCCACAAGGTACTTATCGAGTGCCTCACTTGATCGGTTGGTAATGCTTTTTTGAATCTTTAATTGCCTCATTTTTTATCCTGTTACTCTTTAAAAGCGTGCAAAAGTACAAAAAATATCGATTCGTTGCCACTTTAGCACCCTCTATTTAAGAGTTTTTAACTATTTTTAGCCCAAATCACTGGGTAATCGTCTGTATTTCCTTGTCGCCAGGCTTAAAAAGCAGTCCTGTGCAGGTGGTGGCATCGGCCTTGTAAGGCTTCAATTCCACCTTGCTCCAGTCGATTTGATCGGTGCGCTGTGCGAGGGGTGCATGGGGGATCAGCGAGCCATCGCGAACGAGGATAATGGCAGGGATCTTACCGGCCTCGATGGTCTGATAACCACCCTCATAAACCTTGCCACTCTGGTAGTCGATCCACTTGCCCTGGGGCAGATAGACTATGCGGCTGTTGCCACTCTCCATCAGAGGTGCCACGAGGATCTGGGAACCGAACATATACTCATCTTCCACAAGCCAGGCACCCGGATCCTGCGGGAATTCCACGAGCAGGGCGCGCACCATCGGCAGACCACGCTGAGAGCAGTCTTTGGCCTGGGCATAGACGTAAGGCATGAGCTTGTATTTCATTTCGGCACAGTCGCGGAAGGCTTCGGTGAACGACTCGGAGATGAGCCAAGGCTCCGTGGGAGGTGCACCATGGGCACGCGTGTGGGAGCTCAAGAAACCGAAGGGCAGCCAACGGCGATAGATGTCCTCAGGAGAGGCGGTGACGAAGCCGCCCATGTCGTGACTCCAGAAGGAAAAGCCGCTGAGACCGAAGGAGAGTCCGCCGCGCAGGTCGCCTAAAAGACCCGTATTAGTGGTGGCGGCATCACCGCCCCAGTGAAGGGCGTAACGCTGGGATCCAGCCCAGGCGGAACGTGCCCAGATGATACCCTCACCAGGATGTGAGCGCTCCACCACCTCCCAAAGGGCTTTGTTATAGCGCAGGGGATAGAGGTTATGCTCATAGAGCCCGCCCTTACCGCTATGGTAGAAGCCATTGTAAGGTGCAGCCTCACCAAAGTCACACTTGATGGTGGAGACACCCTGACGCATCAGTCCCTCGATCTTCTGCTGATACCAGCTGACGGTAGAAGGATTGGAGAAGTCGAGCACGGCATCCTCGACAGGCATGCCACCGTCGGCGTTCTTCACGTGCATCCCCTTGGCGATGATCTCAGGGAAGAAACGGTTCTTGGGGGTGAAGTAAGGTAACTGCCACAGACAGGTGTGGAAGCCGTCCTTAGAGAGTTGTTTGAGCATCTGAACGGGATTGGGGAAGCGATCCTTAGCAAACTGATAGTCGCACTGCCAGTCCACGCCAAACCATCCTGTATCGAAGTGGATCACGTCGCTGGGGATTCTGTT
>Ga0310786_10002973_pt1 | contig 25117 bp, 23 predicted proteins | sample AusTroGonzalo_MG_FD_203881 | JGI IMG/M metagenome (GOLD analysis project Ga0310786, IMG submission 203881) | Bovine rumen microbial communities from tropical cattle in Woodstock, Queensland, Australia - Gonzalo_03 (v2) (version 2) | ecosystem: Host-associated > Mammals > Digestive system >...
GCAAGCAGGCGATAGAACTGGTGAACAAAGCAACGCACGACAATGCGGAGAATTCTTGAAAGAGGAAGGCGCAAGGGTTCCGCGCCTTTGCGGCGGTTTATTTTGCCTGTGTTCCAAAATAATGCGTATCTTTGCGCTCGAAAACAGTTTTAAAACGATAACAATATGAAAGTTCTGATTTTACAAGGCTCTCCGAGAGCCAACGGCAACACCGCCTGGATGGCGGAAGAGTACAAGAAAGCGGCTGAAGCAGCCGGTCATAAGGTGACGCTCGTGAATGTCGCCAAGAAGAAAATTGCAGGCTGTCTGGCCTGCGAGTATTGCCACACGAAGGGTAACGGCGCTTGCGTGCAGAAAGACGATATGCAGGAGCTTTACCCGCTGATGAACGAGGTGGAGGTGCTGGTGCTGGCTGCACCCATCTACTATTTCACCCTTTGCGCCCAGATTCAGGCTTCTGTCCAGCGTATGTACTGTGTGAACAAGCCCGCTAATGTGAAGAAGATGGCGTTGCTGATGTCCTCCTATTCGCCCAACGTTTATGACGGGGCCACCGCCGAGTTCCGCGACATCTGCAACTACTGGGAGGTTGAAAACATGGGCTTTGTTTCTGCCAAGGTTGACGAGCAGAAGACGGAGGAAACAAAGCAGAAGGTGATTGAGTTGGCAGCGAAACTATAAAATGAAAATCGACCATATTGCCTTATTCTGTAAAGACTTGGAGCAGATGCGACAGTTCTTCCTCGACCACTTCGAGGCGGTGAGCAATGAGCAGTATCATAATCCTCGCACGGGATTGCAGACCTATATTCTTACATTCCCTCACGGAGGCGCACGGCTAGAGTTAATGCAGCGACCCGACACTATCGATGCCGACCCATCGAAGCCCAACATCGGCTTTATTCATGTATCGTTTGCCGTTGGCAGCAAGGAGGCTGTGGATGCAAAAACCGAAGAACTACGCGATGCTAGCTATCAGGTGACAAGTGGCCCGCGAACTACTGGCGATGGCTATTACGAGAGCTGCATCCTCGGTCCAGAAGGGATTCAAATAGAGATAACAATATAATTATGAGAAAAGCAAGCAGAGCAATGGATGCCGCCTTCGCGTTGGAGGTGCTGGACAAGGCTCCATACGTGACAGTCAGTATGACCAGACCAGATGGGACACCTTACGGATTACCCCTGTCGCTGGCACGTACAGACGAGAGGACGTTTTATTTCCATTGTGCATTGGAAGGAGAGAAACTTGACTGCATAGCACACTGTCCGACGGTTTTCCTGTCGGCCGTTACCAAATGTGCGCCCACCGTTGGTCCGAAGGATGGGAACTTTACGCTCCAGTACAAATCAGCCACTGCCGTTGGAAAGGCAGAGTTGGTGACCGCACGAGAAGAGAAGATTGCAGGTCTGCGCGCCATCTGCCAGCGGTTCCTTCCCAAACACATGGACGCTTTCGATGCTGCCATTGCCCGCAGTCTTGAACGGACGGCCGTGGTGCGCATCACTTTGACCGAGCCTCCCGTCGGCAAGCGCAAACAGTACGACAAGCAGGGTGAGGAGATGACGTGGGGACGGATGGAATGACCACCCATAAGGATTTTCGTGACCTTTTTGGTGGTTTCTGCTATTCGCTTATAGAGAAAATCGTACTTGTTCAAAAATACAATGTAAATAGTAATTGAAAAGTATACCAGGTAATAATCGAAACGTATACCACTTCAGTTTAACTTTCCTGATTCTGTCAACCTTTTTTTAGGGAAAGTCAGTTGGCGATGAAAGGTTGATGCTTGTGTTGTTTGTGAGTAATGATTTATGATGAGGCTTTTCTCATTTGAATAAATTATTTTAAGCCGTTGCAGAGATAACAACTTTTTTGTACTTTTGCTGGACGTTTGAATTAAGACAAATAGATTTACAAATCTCGAATCATGTCCACTTATCTTATCATCTTCCTTTTTATCCTCTTTTTTGCTGTATTGTTTGGACTGATATGGATTATTCCTTCCAAAGGTGAGTTTGGTGAGAAGATGGTGGCAAAAATTCTTTCCCAATTACCGAAAGAGGAATATGTGGTCATCAACAATCTTTTAATTAAACAAAATGGTAAGACCACTCAAATCGACCATGTGGTGGTGTCTCAATATCGCATATTTGTTATTGAGACTAAAAATTATAAGGGATGGATATCTGGCAATACAGACAGCGAGTTTTGGATGCAAAATATTTATGGATATAAATATCAATTGTATAATCCAATCCGTCAAAATCAGGGGCATATTCGTATGCTTAATCGTCTGTTACCAGGCATTGATCCTAATCTGTTTGTTTCTGTGATTGCTTTTTCTGGAAAGGCTACTTTGAATGTGAATACTGATGAACAAGTTGTTTACTGGGGCCAAATTAATGAGGTAATAAGGTCGTTTCATCGAAAATGGCTTTCCGCAGAGGAAGCACAAATGACGTACAATACTTTATTGGCTGCCAATATTGATTCAAAAGAAGATAGACAACAGCATGTCCGCAATGTAAGAGGACAAATAGTGAAAAATCAAACGGCTGTTGCTAATGGACGCTGTCCCCGTTGTGGAGGGCAACTTGTCCTCAGAGATGGAAAATACGGCAAATTTTATGGTTGCAGTAATTATCCACGTTGTAGGTACACTCGTGAATGGTGATTGATTTTTGGGATTGTATGATTGTACGAGGACAAAAACAATTAACATGTATCAGTATTCGATAAAATTTCCCCTTATTCAGCAATACAGTATTGACTTATAGCCAGTGACGAGAGGCGATGGGTTGGTGCTGGTATATTTTTTTGCCAACCTTACTCAAGTTAAAGAAATTTCATTAATTTTGCAGTGTTGTTCGTTCCGAAGCCGGACGGGCGGAAGTCGGGCAACAAAACATAATAAAGGCGTTGAGTCAACGTCTTATCTGCGGCTATCTGAATCTCGCAAATTCAAAAAGCATCCGCACGGTAAGGCAATGTTCAATGCCCATTGGTTTGTATATTTCTGTAGGGGCGAAAAATTTTTCACCCTACCAGACGGGTTGTCTACAATAATATCCGTTTCATATACAACAGCGTGGGCCTCGGCATTGCTTATCCTCGGATGCAGGCAATGCGAGAGCCTCAGGTAGCGGGATGAGCGATGTTTCAGATTCCCGCGCTTTTTTTATGTGCTTTTCGAGTGAAAACCAATTGCTCCGCCATAGGGAGTCGGGCGGAAGAAAAAGAAGAAAACCGTGCCCGATACGAAAACTTCGGGCAGAAAAGCTGTCATGAACGCTCTTCAACAATTGTCGGACTCTGAATTGGTGGAACAACTCTTGGCTAACAACGAGAAGGCGATCCTGTATTTCTTCTACGAGAAATATTATAGCGTTTTCGAATACCATGTCTATAAGATTTTTACTTACGAAGTGAGTGTGCAAGGACTGGTACACGAGCTTTTCCTGTACCTTTACGAGGATAACTGGAAGCACTTGCGTTCATATAATCCTTCTCTGTCAAAATTAAACACCTGGATATCAGTGGTTTCTTTCCGTTTCTTTATGAATTATAAGAGATCAAAGATAGATTCCTACGGTCTCATCTCTATACATGAAAAATGGGATGATAATATCATACAGTACAAGCAGGAAAATCAGGAGCTGGTAAAAATGGACATACAAAAGGCAATCGACAGTTTGAAGAACGACACTGAACGTGAGGTGGCCCGACAGCTATTGTTGGACGGTGCTGAAATTCAAGATGTTGCTGCAGAACATGAGTTGTCCATTGACTATGCCTACACCGTGAAAAGCCGCGCCATCGCACATTTAAGGAAAATACTAAAAGCTTACAGGTCATGAAGGAATTGAATATTTCAGAAGAGCTATTTTCCAGATTTTTGGATGGCAAGACCAGCGAGGAGGAAAACGAACAGATTCTCCAACTGCTGGCGGAAAATCCCGAATTGATGGATGAGTATACCGCCATTGCCAAAGCATCCCAACTGGCTGACCATGAGCCGTTAAGAAAACCAAAGCTTGACGTAGCCGCACAAAGTATCCGCAGCGTTTTGCCCGAATCTCAAGCGGATAACCCCAACGTCTCTACAAACCGCAGGCGTAGCATTAGAATTTTTACCATGGCTGCCGCTGCCGTGGCCGCCATTTTGTTGGCCAGTACCATTTATCTTTTGCTTCGCCCGACAAATCCACAGAACACTTTGGTCCAAGATAATAAATCTGAAACAGATTCAACACTGATACAGCCGCAAATGGAGCAGACTTATATCGCTCAAAATGAAACATCAGAAAGTGCCATTTCGGAAGCAACTTCCTCAACTGTAGAGAATGAGACTTCCACGGCTGCAACAACCACAACAGAAACACCTTCTTCCACACCTTCTAACGAATTCCATAGCGGGCAAGTTGAGGAACGTCATTATGCTTCCACCCAGGAAGCCAATAGCTTAAGCATAACAAAACCCAACAAAAGCAACTATTTGGTACTGTGCAAGAATCTTGACAAGACTTTTGTTTTCGAGTGGAATGCAAGCAATGTGCAGAAACTGCACTTTACAGTTAAAGATGCTTCAAACAAAGTGATTGCGGAAATTACTGACGCAGACACAAAACGTTACGAACTATCCTATCGAAAGATTTATCCGGAAAAGCAACTAACATGGAAGCTTGCTGTGACCTATAAAGATGGTTCGAAGGACGAACAAAGCGGACAAATTAATATTGATTATAATATTAACAACCAATAAGTTATGAAAATAAGAAAAATATTTGTTGCCCTATTGCTCCTGACATTGTACATGGGAACATGTCTGGCACAATCGGAAGCCACCAGTCCTCGCATGAGTTTCAACATTACCAAAGAGGTAAAACCTCCCCTTTGGCAAATTGTGGAAGAGCCCTATTTTGTGGATGAGGATGGTAACAAGGCGATTGATGCCAATGAGAAGTGTAAGATTGTGATGAAGCTGAAAAACATTGGCTTAGGAGATGGTTTGGGATTGACCGCCAAAATTTCAGCCACGGGCACCACCAATGGCATTAATGTGTCAGACCATAAGATTCCAAGCATTAAAGTTGACGGAACTGCTACAGTGGAGTTTCCGATCACCACCACTATGAAAACAGCTGATGGCGTAGCTGAATTCACGGTTTATGTGGATGAGCCGCTCGGTTTCAACACGGAACCATATAAACTGCGTGTGCAAACCCGCAAATTCCAAGAACCTTTGATTGTGGTCAAGGACTATATCGTTTCCGGTGACAATGGTGGTGTTTTGGAAAAACAAAAGCAATTCAATCTGCAAATCCTATTACAGAACACACAACAAGGTATAGGAGAGAATGTTACTGTCAAGCTTAAGCATCCTGACAATGTGCTTAATATCAGCGGACAAGATTTATTCACTTTCCCGACATGGGGTCCGGGAGAAACCCAAACCCTGAATTTCCAACTGATAGTAAACGGAAGATATGAAGGAACTTCGCTTCCTCTTAAAGTGGAAATCTCTGAAAAACATGGCAAATACGGGCAGAATAAAGACATCAATCTGACACTGAACCAGCCCTTGGCCAGTAGCACCATAACTGTCGGCTCCAATATCAAAACGACAGCTATTGAAGACGTATCGTTGCGTTCGGATGTGGACCGTGACATTCCTCAAACCAACAAATCTAATTCCCACTGTTATGCCATTATTATCGGAAATCAGGATTATCATTCCTATCAAAGAGGTTTGAACAGTGAGCAGGATGTGCCCTTTGCAACGGAAGATGCCACCATGTTCAAGGAGTATTGTGAGAAAACATTGGGCATAGATGCACGAAATATTTCATTTTTGAACAATGCCACCTCCGCGAAAATGAACCAGGAAATAGACTTCATTACCCGTTTGGCGGCACGTGACCCGCAAGCTGAAATCATCTTCTACTATGCGGGACACGGACTTCCCAATGAAAACACCAAAGAACCTTACCTGATTCCCGTGGATGTCAATGCTTCCAACCTTACTTCCGCCATTGCTTTGTATGACTTATATCAGAGTTTGAGTGCTACAAATGCCCTGCGTATTACCGTGTTTTTGGATGCTTGTTTTAGCGGTGGTGGTCGTGACATGGGATTGGTAGCTTCCCGAGGCATAAAGGTAACTCCTAAAAAAGATGAACTGACTGGCAATATCGTGGTGTTTTCCGCCACATCTGCCGACCAGACAGCTTTGCCTTATACAGATAAGAAGCATGGTATGTTTACCTATTTCCTGTTGAAGAAACTCCAAGACAGCAAAGGCGAATGCAACTATTCCGAATTATTTGATTACCTGAACAAAAACGTAGGTGAAAGCAGTCTGCGTGTGAACCGCAAAGACCAAACTCCCGAAGTGAATACCTCCCTGCAGGTGCAAAACAGCTGGCAAAACTGGAGATTCTGACAAACAATAATTCCCCTTCTATTAGAAGGGGTGGCCGAAGGCCGGGGTAGTGACTCAAATATTTAGGCGAAGCCTTCAAATAAACATAAGAAGCATGAGGAACTTATCAATAAAACTTGTAATTCTATCATTAGTGACCGTATGTTGCCATAGTCTATGGGCGCAAAACGTCTCTAATGTTACGGCGCAGCAGGTGGACAAGAACATCCACATCTCCTACTCTTTGGATAAAGCGGCGGATATCTCGGTATATGTCTCCACCAATGGAGGCAAATCCTATCGTGAACTGAAACAGGTGAGCGGAGATGTGGGCAAAACCATTGGTCCCGGCCGAAAAAAAATCGTGTGGAATGTGCTGGAAGAAATGACGGAATTGGTTGGGGATGATTTCGTTTTCATGGTACGCGTGGATGGCAATGCGGAAAAACAATGGAAGAAGAAACGCCGGGCGGAAATGCCATACAACACTTTTTTTACCTTAAATGCTGCCTATAGTCCCCTGCCGCAATGGTCGTATGGCTTCAAAGTGGGACAGGCAAAAAATGTAGGATGGTTTGTTAGTGCCATGACGAATTTCAACTTCAAAGGCATGTACAAGCCTTTGGTTGAAGGGGATTTCTATCTATTGAACGGAAAACATAAGACAGCCCGCCTCTCCGCACAAGTTGGTTTGGTGGTGCGCCCCTGCAAACCGCTATACATGCTGTTTGGCGTTGGCTACGGCTACCGCACCCTGACCTTGCAAACTTACGACCTGCACTGGTACAGCTATCCCGCCCGCACTTATCATGGTGTGGATGTATCTTTTGGCCTCTTGTTCGACATTAAGTGCTTCGCCCTTTCGGCAGAAGTGGTCACCACCAATTTCAAGACTGTGGAAGCCAAGGTTGGTCTGGGCTTTTGTCTTCCTAACAAAAAGAAAAACAGATAATTAAGCTTCGCTATGAAAAACAGAACACCAATCCTATATTTTATCTTATTTCTGATAGCCGTAATAGCTGTTTCCTGCGAGAAAGACTCTTATTTCGACAAGGGCTACTACCTGTATCAGGATTCCAAATTATATCCAGCAGATAAAGTGAACGATATAACCATTGTTTGGAATGATAATGACCTTCCAGAAGACGTGAAGCAGACGGTGCTTGAGATTGCTTCCTCTATGGTTAAAATCAAAGGTGGAGTTTTCGAGATGGGTTCATCTGAAAGTGGAATTGAGAACGAATGGCCTGTCCATAGCGTTTCCTTATCTGACTATTATTTGGCCAAGACAACCATAACACAGCAGCAGTGGCAAGCCATTATGGGCAGCCATGAGCTATGGAATGCACAATACGGCAAAGGTGATAATTATCCTGCTAATTACATTTCCTATACACAAGCCTTGGAGTTTATCAATAAACTGAACAGCTATTCTAATTTGCGGTTTCGTTTGCCCACCGAGGCCGAATGGGAATTTGCCGCTTGTGGTGGCACAGTTTCTCATGATTATTTGTACAGTGGCAGCAACAATGCTAATGAGGTGGCTTGGCATCGTGACAACGCCCAAGAGAGGATGCACCCTGCAGCCATGCTTACTCCTAACGAGTTAGGACTATATGACATGAGCGGCAATCTTTGGGAATGGTGTGCTGACTATTATGGGGAATATCCAAATTCCCATGTTGACAATCCGACAGGTCCTTCTTACGGAGAGAAACGGGTGGTACGTGGTGGCAGTTTCTCTTACGAAGCCGCATATTCCCGTTGCAAATGCCGCAATTGCCTGCCCGAAACCAATAATTCGTTTGCGGTGGGTTTGCGTTTGGCCATGTAATAATGAAAAAGTCTGAAAATAAGAAACACAAGATATGAAAAGGACACTCAAAGCTTTCGCTGTTATACTATGCATGGTGTTATGCACCTGTGCATATACGCAAACTCTTACTGTTAAATTTACCGGCAGAGACCAAACGGGGCAGCATTATGTCAAATTGGACCATGTAAAGACCTTTAACCTTGACCAGTTGTGGGAGGAAGTGCTCTATTTCCCTGATACCACCTTGGTTTTAGGTGGTGTGGGCATAATTGATTATGGCAATCCAAGCAACTCGCAATTGGAGCAGAATGTTCCCAACCCCTTTAATGGCACTACCCATTTCACGCTCTATATGCGAGAAGGAGCAGATGCATTACTGGAGATTTTCGACCTGATGGGCAAGACGGTTATAAGCCAATATTATGCCAATTTATCTGTCGGGGCACACTTGTTTTCCGCCAACTTGACCAACCCACAAGTATATATTTTGAAGGTTACGGTTAAGAATGAGCAAATGCACCTAAAAATGGTAAATGAGGGTTTTGGTACTGAAAATTCCATTAATTATGTTAGCATAGCAGCTCAAAGCAACGACTTTGACTCTGAAGCCAAAAACGGCCAAGCCATGGGCATTTATCCCTTCCATAATGGCGACGAACTTCAGCATACAGGCTATACTGTTATTAACGGCGCAGAATACAAAAGCGAAACCATTACCCAACGGCAAAACGAAAGTGAAACTCTGATTTTGCCTTTTAATTTGACTCCTACAGTTATTACAAATGAAGTTAGTAATATTACAAGTTCTTCTGCCGTTTGCGGTGGCAATGTGAGTTATACCGGAGAGGCCACGATTGTGAATCGTGGAGTATGCTGGAGTACTTCTCCTAATCCCACAATCAACGATAATTCCACATTTGATGGCAATGGTATTGGCAGTTTTACCAGCAACATTATAGGGCTAACTCCTGGCACCACATACTATGTAAGAGCCTACGCCACCAGTAGCGCAAGCATTACAGGATACGGAGAACAGGTGATATTTAACACCCTTACATTTCCATCTGTAACGACCTCGATGGTGAGCAATATTACAGACAACTTTGCCACATGCGGGGGAAACGTCACGTTTGATGGGGGTGCAACAGTAACAGCAGGTGTTTGCTGGAGTACCACTCAAACACCCACAATTGCAGATAATCATACCAATGATGGCAGTGGCACTGGTATTTTTACCAGCATTATCACAGGTCTTGTCCCAAACACTACCTATTATGTACGTGCTTATGCCACCAACAGTGTGGGAACTGCATACGGCAATGAGGTGTGCTTTACTACTACACATTATGGACAACCTTGCCCAGGATCTGCCACGGTGACCGATATTGATAATAACACATACAATACGGTGCAGATCGGCAATCAGTGCTGGATGAAGGAGAACCTACGTACCACTCGTTATTCCAATGGTACAAGCATTGCTTTGGGTAGTTGGACCAGCTCTGCATCGAGCTGCCGTTATTATCCTAATAATGATCAATCTAATGTTTCCACTTATGGTTATTTGTATAATTGGAAGGCAGTGATGGGCAACTCGTCTTCCAGCAATGAAAATCCAAGTGGTGTACAAGGTATCTGTCCTACAGGTTGGCATGTGCCGAGTGATGCTGAGTGGACGCAATTGACCGATTATGTAAGTAGCCAGAGTCAGTATGTATGCGGTAGTAGTAACACCAATATTGCCAAGGCATTGGCATCCACAGTAGGCTGGAGTAACAGTACAAACACATGTGCGGTGTGCAACGATCCAAGTGCCAACAATGCAGCGGGCTTCTCAGCTCTTCCCGCTGGCTACTACGACGGTAACCATAGTTATTTCGGCCTTGGGGCTTGTTTTTGGAGTTCTAAAGATAATTACGAATTTGCCTACAACGATTGTGCATATTACCGCTGTCTTCACTGCAATGGTGAATTCGTGGACATAAACTACCACAAAAAGTACAACGGATACTCAGTTCGTTGCGTGCGCAATGAGGGAAGTTTCCCCACAACCCAATTGCCAACTATTACAACCTCTGCGGCAAGCAATATAACCGAAACAACTGCAACTTGTGGCGGAAATGTCACATCTGACGGCGGAGCTACTGTTACAGCCCGTGGCGTATGTTGGAGCACTTCACAAAATCCCACCATCAGCGATAGCCATACCACCAATGGCAGTGACACAGGTAGTTTTACCAGCAATCTTACAGGTTTAACCGCTGGCACATCTTACTATGTACGGGCGTATGCTACCAACAGTGCTGGCACAGCGTATGGAGAACAACAGAATTTCACAACTAGTCTTTCAGTTAGTCTTCCAACAGTGTCCACTAACACGGTCAGCAATATTACAAACATTACAGCATCTTGCGGCGGTAATGTTACATCTGATGGCGGAGCTACCGTTACAGCCCGTGGTGTATGTTGGAGCACTTCACAAAATCCCACCATCAACGACAGCCATACCACCAATGGCAGTGGTACAGGTAGTTTTACCAGCAATCTCACAGGTTTAACCGCTGGCATCCCTTACTATGTGCGGGCCTACGCCACCAATAGTGCAGGTACGATATATGGCAATGTAGTGAGTTTTACCACCAATAGCAGCTATGGTTTGGCCTGTCCTGGAGTGGCCACAGTGACCGATATAGATAATAATACTTACAATACAGTACAAATTGGCAATCAGTGCTGGATGAAAGAGAATCTGCGCACCACCCGTTATTCCAATGGTTCGAGCATTGTTTTGGAAAGTAGCACAAGTACCATGACGGCTTACCGTTATTATCCCGACAACGACTCGTCCAATGTTGCCACCTACGGTTACCTGTATAACTGGAAGGCAGTGATGGGGAACTCATCCTCCAGCAGCGCGAATCCCAGTGGTGTACAGGGTGTCTGTCCCACGGGCTGGCATGTTCCGAGTAATGCGGAGTGGACACAATTTACAGATTATGTAAGCAGCCAGAACCAGTATGTGTGCAGTGACAACAACAACTATATAGCCAAGGCTTTGGCTTCCGCAATAGGATGGGATAGCAATTCTTACACTTGTTCAGTTGGTAACAATCAGACCTCCAACAACACGACAGGATTCTCGGCTTTCCCCGCTGGTAACTATGGCGCTTATTGGGGTGGTCCCAATTCTTTCAATAGAGAAGCCTGCTTTTCGAGCTCCACAACAAATAGTTACGGTAACGCTGCATACGTCCGTGTTCTCTCCTACGATGGGGCATCCGTGCAGACAGACGGCAGTTATTTGCATCGCGGAATCTCCGTCCGTTGCGTTCGGGATTAAAAACCAGTCAACGACAAAATAATCGTATTAATAATATAATGGACCATGTATAGATTAAACAAACTAAACCATTTTACAACGTATGAAACGCTGTTGAAAATTTTAAAAAACGGTCTGAGATTCACCGATAATTTTGACAATTGGGATGACGACAACGATTCTGAATTAGTCAAATTATATATAGAGAGACATAATGATAATCCAGAAAATAAAGTTGGTATAATTTGTTTTATGAATGACGACGAGACAATTTATCATTGGACATATTTTTCCAGAAACACTTGTGTTAAAGAAGCTTGCTGTATAGAATTCAATAAAGATAAACTATTAAAAGAAGCTAATCATTTAATATGCCGAGAGGTTCAATATGACACTATAAATGATGTGAATTTTGATCAAGATGAGGAATTGCTTTTCACTAAACGTTGGCCATATCGCAATGAAAGAGAGTTCCGTATTGTCAGGGTGTCGGGAGATGAAGAATTCTTTTCTTTTAATAATAACGAAGTTATAAAAAAAATTACTTTAAGTGGAAAATTATCCCAGGAAGAATTTTGTCAACGCAGAGATTATTTAAGAGACACGTATAATCTTACTACATGTGTGATTAATCACTCCACAATCTTTAGAAATGAAAAATGGATTTGCAAAGCAAAAAATATAGAGAAGAATAATATGAATATTTGCGTGAAAGAAGCTAAAAACTATTCATCAGATGAAATTGAACAATTCAAAATGCTACTATGTAAAGGCGAGCAAGTGGATATGCACAATATCGATAAACTACTGAATAGAAATCCAATTTTAGCAATGTTGTATGAAGACAATAAAATTGTATCTATAGGAGGCCTCAAAACTCCAACCTATCGATATAAAAAGAAGGTCTTTGACAATGCCAAATCAATTGAAGATCCTGATGAATACACTAAGGAATTAGGTTGGATATACACAGCAGATGGATACCGTAAGAAAGGATATTGCAGGCATATAATTGAATCACTTCTGGCAAAAAACAACGATAGAAAAATCTATGCGACCACACAAGAGAACAATTCTACTATGCGAAAATTATTAGAATACTATGATTTCTGCGTTTCTGGAAATCAATATCCTTCTGAACGAGGAAATTACAATTTACGGTTGTATATCAGAAAAAAATAAGAAAAATGCAAATCCACAAACAATTTGTAGCGAAGAAGTTACTTGTTGTATTTTTTTTATGGTTCATGTTGTTTCCCATGTTGCCAATGGCATTATATTCCCAAACCGTCTCTAATGTTACAGCGCATCAGGTGGACAAAACCATTCATGTGTCGTATGATTTGGATAAGCCGGCGGAGATTTCGTTACGTCTTTCAATAGATGGCGGGAAAACATATACCGAACTTCACCAACTTAGCGGAGATGTGGGCAAGAATGTTGCGGAAGGTCACAAAACCATAGTGTGGGATGTGCTGGCGGAAAGGGAAAGTTTAGTGGGAGATGATGTTTTGTTTTTGGTAAAAGCAGAACAAGGCAAAAATTTATACTTCTCTGTAAATGGCATAACATTCAAAATGATATATGTAGATGGTGGTAACTTTATCATGGGTTGTACTCCTGAACAAGGAAAAGATTGTTTAGATGACGAAAAACCATCGCACCCAATGAATTTAAACGACTTCTACATCGGAGAAACAGAAGTAACACAAGCATTGTGGGTAGCGGTGATGGGTGCTGAACCAACATATAATGGCGGATGGGAAAACAAATATGGACGAGGCAGTGATTATCCTGCATACCGAATCAGCTGGAATGATTGTCAAGAGTTTCTCAAAAAATTAAATAAACTCACAGGAAAAACTTTCCGCCTGCCGTTTGAAGCAGAGTGGGAGTATGCAGCAAGAGGTGGTAGCTGTAGTAAGCATTTTAAATACAGCGGAGGAAATCGAATAAAAGAGATTGCATGGTACAATTACAATTGCAACTCAACACATTCGGTAAAGACCAAGTTGCCAAATGAAATAGGAATATATGATATGAGTGGTAATGTGTGGGAATGGTGTAATGAGTGTTTCTATAGTTATAGTGATCCTGTAGGGAGCACAAATAATTCACAACGTGTAATCCGAGGTGGAGGGTGGTATAATGAAGCTTGGTTTAACAGAATATCTTACCGTGGTTACCTCGTTCCGAATGACCGTAATTATAACCTTGGTTTCCGTCTTGCATTATCTGGTGAATAAAACGACAATCCCTACACTGAGAACCATAAAACGTGATATTGAGAACTTTCAGTCAAGAGGCATCCTCGTCAGTGAAGGCGGTAGAAAGAAGGACCATTGGGTGATTCTAAAGTCAATAAACAAAGAATAAATACACAAATAATGAGCAAATACATTCGAATCGGAATTTTTATGGTACTGGTGCTGTGTACCAACGCAACTCTCTTCGCCCAGCGGGAACAAACCCGCACGGTGACCGCCACGGGCACATACGTGGCCAACCAAAACGAGACTCCCGCTTACGGTCAGGCACAGGCCTTGCTGAATGCGAAAAAGGAGGCTTTACGGGAAGCCGGGATATTTGAGGATGTATCCTCCACCACAATCATCGTAATGGGCAACACGGGCACCGAGTTTCAGGAAATCTCTTCAGAGTTGAGCCGCATTGAGCTGGAAGGACGTGTGCGCATCAAGGAACGAACCGATGCGTCGCCAGTGTTTACAGACGACCAACTTATCAAATACAGCACTACCATCCGTGCTGAAGTATTGGTGGAAGAAAGCAAGGAGGACCTCGGCTTCCAGTTCAAAACAGAAGGTTTCAAAAACACATACCTTTCGGGCGAGAAAATGACATTTACCATTACACCCTCCATGGATTGTTATCTTCGCATTTTCTTTTTCGGAAAAAAATCCTCTGAAAATGCACAAATATACCCGCTTGAAGGCGTTTTCAAGGATGTGCAACTCAAAGCGGGCATTCCGGTAAACTTTCCTCCCGAAGGAAAGATGTTCTTATACAACACACCCTTCGAGTACACTATGGAAATCAGCGACGTAAGAGACAATATTGAACAAGGGGTTATTCTGATTGTTGCCCTCAAGAAATCCTACCCGTTCATGGAGACGGTAACGTATGAGAATGTCATCAACTGGCTGTCGAAAATAAAAAAGAGCGAGAAACGGGTACTCTGGCAAGGAGTGAACATAGTTGACAATTGATAATTGAAAATTAATAATTAGCTGTTTTTGTCGTTGCAAAATGTTGATATTTAATTGGATAAAACATTTGTTTCAAAAAAAGAAAAATATTTGATAGATTCGGGTGGGGTTGTTGCTATATAGGAATGAAAACAGCGATTGAACAAAGTTGTAATCAATAATAATCATTAAAATCAATCAAAAATGAAAAACACAATCAAATTATTCAGCATGGTCGTTTTGACCGTAAGTATTATGGTAGCAAGTCCTGTTTCTGCCCAGAACAGCAAAGCACAAAAGAAAGAAAACAAGGAATTGAAGAAGGAGCAGAAAGAGCTCCACGCTGCTGTATATCAGAAAACAGAGAAAATGGCACAAAAAGAAGCCAAAAAGCTGGAGAAAGAGGGTTGGAAAACCATGGGACTGCCCATCGCCAAACAGTTGGATGAAACCTGGCTGAAAATGTACGACAGAGAGGCATCTGGATATCCTCGCTACATCTGGGCACAAGAAATGGCTACCGCCAATTCATTCGCCGCAGCTCAATCACAAGCCGACAATGTTGCCAAACTGCGTATAGCTGCTCAAGTCAGCAGCAGTGTGGCCGCTTTGACCGATGTGGCCTTGGCCAACCAGGAAATTTCCGCCAAAGAAGCCGCTTCCATCACCAAAACCGTGGAGAATGCCAAAGTGATTGTCTCACAGAAACTTGGTCGCACCTTCAAAACTATGGAAATCTATCAGGAACTGAGCAATGGAAACTATCGCGTGAGAACGACCATGCTCTATGACATGAAAGCCGCTATCGCCATTGCCCGCGAGGTGATTTTGGACGAACTTAAGAAAGATTCGGACATCAATAAGGCACAATTAGAGAAACTGTTAGGTATGGACAAGTTGACAGAACAAGTGGCGAAGGATATGCCGAAGTATGATGAAGTAGCAGAATAGTTGCGAGTAAGTATTGTGAATTTAATATTCAAAGTCCAAAATTCAAAAAAGAATAATTTCTAAAATGTGAAGTGCAGATTCTTTGGGAGTGGGGAATTTGCACTTTTAATACTGTAATATGAAAAGGATTTTAGGATTACTAGTCATTGTTTGTTTGGGATGGATGACCTCGGTACAGGCACAGAATTTCGAAGAGGAGTTTAATGCGTTTGTGAATAAGAGTCAACAGCAATTCAATAATTTTGTAGATAGCATCAACAAGCAGTTTGCGGAGGCAATGGCGGCCAATATGAAGTCTTTTACCGGTGAGCAACCGATGGTGAGAGACCCCAAACCGAAACCAGACAAACTGCCTGAAATCAAAAAAGACGATGTGCCCGAACTGCCAGTAGTGAAACCACAGCTGCCTCCGCAAGAGTCTCCTGATAAACCTGTGGAAGACAAGCCCTCAAGCCTTCCTGCAGAACAATTTAATTTCTTTAATTTCAATCTTTTTGGAGAGAATATTCATCTAATCAAAAAGCCGTTTCCAAGTGGGTTGAAAGGGATTGCCGTTGATGACGTCTCCGACTTCTGGGTACAACTATCGGAATGCGACCATGAAGAGATGCTGCAACGTTGTCGTATTGCCCGACAACAGCAGGCTTTCAACGACTGGGCTGTTTACCAATTGGTGCTTCGCATGGCTCAGCAAATCTACGACCACCAATACAACGAACAAGTCGTGATGACGGTTTTTCTGCTCAACCAACTTGGCATGGAAGCCAAAGTAGGCTTTGCCCAAACACACCTGTTCTGCCTGATAGCAGTGGAACAACAGTTGTATGGCATTTCATTTGTGGATATTGCTGGCAAACGCTATTACATTTTCGAACTTGATCCATATTACAATCACATCAAGGGCTCTATGGCATTCAGAACTTACGATATTCCATTTCCCGAAAGCACTCACGGTTTGGATATGAATCTACCACAGCCCTTGAAAAGTATAGAAACCGCAAACGCTGAAGAAGAAATTCATATTAACCTGAGCATGATAGAGCTGTTTAAGACCTATCCGCAAGTGAATCTAGAGGTATATGCCAATGCCACTCCCAGCAAAATGTTCCGTGAATCGATTGATCAAGCCTTTAAGCCCTACCTAAAGACACAATCCACATACGATGCCGTGTCGTTTTTGCTGGCATACCTGCAATACGGTTTTGACTATGCCACCGATGACGAGCAATTCGGATTCGAGAAGCCATTTTTCTGTGAGGAAAACTACTATTACCCTTATAATGACTGTGAAGACCGCAGTGTGCTATTCTCTTTCCTGGTGCGCCACCTTTTGCATTTGGATGCCGTGCTAATTGACTATCCTGGCCACGTTGCCGCAGCTGTGCATTTCCCCACAGAAGTGAAAGGGGCATTCGTTCAGCACAAAGGTAAGAAATATGTCATCTGCGATCCGACATACATTGGTGCACCAGTAGGCATGGAGATGCCAGATTTCAGCCCTGCCGACCGAAGTGTCATCCCGCTTCAATGAAGTAATTTTATAGCAAACACTTGCTAATTACCCCCCTTTCCGCTCTCGCCCCATCAAACTTCTCTGCCGGAATCTATGTGCTAAATATCCACACCATCACCAGCGTTTGCGAGCGGAAGGTGGTGAAAGGTAAATGGCAGTTATCAAGAATATGGCTAACGATTTCTATTATAAGGTGTATAATTATGAGATTGAGCAAATATATCCTTTTATTAGCCCTGGTATTTTACATTTCTTCTTGCAATAGGGGTACAAAAACCATTGTGGAAGATATTGAAAGCACAAATAGGGTAGAGCAAGGATTCCCTTCAGGGATGTGTGTATGGAAGAACGGACGGTGGTCAAGCGAATGGATGCAGAAATATGTAGAATATGTCAGAGGTAATGACAGCTTTTATGAAGATGAAAGAATTATGGATGTCTGGCGTGATTGGAGTTTGGGATATATTGATGACGACACAATACCGGAAATGTTGTTATTATGCCCTTGTGAGGCAAATGGCTGTATAGTGCTAACCATTTACGATGGGAAAGTGTCTGAATGGAATTCTTGGAGGTGTGGAGTATCCTACATACCAAAGAGCGGATTAATAAATAATGAAGACGGTGGTATGGGCCATTATTATGATAGGATTATAAAACTTAAAGAGGGTGATTTTAACCTGGTCTATATGAAAAACAGCGTAGAGGCTATTGATATAATAGATAGCAATTACGTAATCTATAATGGGGAAAAATATTCTATTTCTCATGCTCCTGAGAGATACAACCGTTATGCAAATGATTCCATAAAACAATCCCTATACTCTTCTTTTGGCCAAGTAATAGACTTTAATACTATTGACAATTATTTCCCCACTTCATATTTTGAGGAAGATTGGACCCCAAGTCTGCCTGATGGCATATTAATAGAAGATTACACACTGACATTGATGGTGAAATGAGACTTGATTAGTCGTGTTATATTAAATATACTCTTATGAAACAAATATTTGTATTTTTGATTTGCGTTTTAATGTTGACGTCGTGTAACAGGAGATTTGTTGTAAACGATACGGCTGCTGCTGGCAATGAAGAAACGCAGTGGTTTGTATATAACAATCCCGTTAACGGTTATGATATTTCTATACAGGCACGGTATAACGATCATTGTAAAGGTGGCGATTGTAACAATTGCATAATAACCGTACACCTAAAAAAAAGGAAAAAGCTTTTTTCTGCTGAATTACCTGGAGCTTCCGACTCCTTTGAGCGGGACTTGACAAGTGACACCATATACATTGACAACCCATCTAAACCAGAAGAAGACTTATTTCTTGACTTTCGGTCTGTAGTTTCCTTTGCTGATGTGGATTTTGACGGGGAAGATGAATTGATTATTTGCGGATTTCCAAGACCTTATCGCAAAATCAGCAATATGTTGGATTGTGAAGATTTTACGATATACAAAATCACAGGGGAAAAACTTATTCAAATACACAATCTTCTATTTGATAGACTTTCCAAAGGTGAATGCCGAACAATATACACTTTTGACACTAAGCAGAAAACAATTACATTGACGAATCATCTTAGTGCATTTGATTGTTCAACAGAAGTGTATTGGTTTGAAAATGGAAGCCCCTACAAACTCGATTACATTTATGAGAATAAGATTCAGAACGGAGAATACTTGGATAAACCAGATAGTCTTGTAAAGCATTTCTTGCTTCCAATTGAGGCTGAAAAATACAGATATACAGTAGATTCCATCTTTGGTAAATAGGTTTCCGTTGGAATAAACTCTTCAATTATTATATACAATTTGACCAAGCTGATAATTTTTCCGAGGGACTTGCCGCTGTCAAGATTTTTGGTAAATGGGGATTTATAGATAAATTGGATAATATCGATAAAAATGGTTAAGTTAAGTTTATTGCCAAAGAAGGGTGGTATTAATGAAAGAATGTATTTTTAAACAATATCCTATTTTACAGAAATTAAAAATGATGAATAGATACTATCTTATAACACTTTTAACAGTTGTGTCGTTATTCTTGATAAGCAGCTGTACAAATAAAAATAAGGCTATTCCAGTTGAAACAGCGACTGAATGTGATACCGATACAGTAATGGTGGCGGAGACAGATTCCGTAGGAGATGATGCAGCTATCCAGCAAAAAATAGACAGCATCAAGTCAAAAAAGAAAATAACTCATCAAGACATTGATTTTGTAAAGGAACATTTTATTTGGGATGGGGATTTGGCATGGTGCATCAATATGGAGAACAAGTTGAAATATGACAACTTAAACATCATGCAGAAGAAGTTATACAAAAATCAAAATACCAGTGAACTTGCCCCGTTGTTTGAAGAGGAACAAAAGTTTTTTGAAAAATACAAGGAAGCATGCAAGAATGCGTTTTGTACTAGTCGGGAAGTTTATCTGATAGGTTCGGGTACAGGTAGATCCTTGTTTATGAGCGATATTGAAGATGAATGCTGCCACCAGTTAATGCTTGCCGATGAAGATGTGTTGATGCAATTATGCGCGGGGAAGTCGGTTGTAGAGAGTCATCAGAAAATTACGCCACAAATGATAACCAAGGCGTACGCTAAAATGATAGAGGTTCAGGAAGATTGTGAAGATGACGAATCGGAAGCGATGCAAAAGAAATGTTCCCGAACAAACAAGCAAAACCTATTGCGAAAAGAGCAGAAAGCATGGAACCAATGGATGGCATATAGAGCCACTATGTCGGAGCAACTGCCAGCCGAGGCTCAGAAATATTTTGACAACGGCACCAACAATGCTATGAGACATAAGTTGATACAGTTGAAGAACCAATATGCAAATATCGGTGTGCTTAGTGATGATGTAATCCGATGCACTTTGCCATACGATTGCTCGGATAGGGACATAATGGCATACCCCTCATTTGACCATGTTTGGGGTATTTATGAACTTCACTCAAGTGATCCGGATTGGACGGATTGGAAGCGGAGTCTTATATTTGATGAATAGTATGTCTCTCCAAAATCATCCGAACTGATTCCTAAATATTGAAAAAACAGTAATTTTGCATCGCAAAATTACTGTTAAGGATTCAATCATGGAACTTGGATATTCACTTTAAAAATAACTTGCCATGTTAGGAGCAATTGCAGGAGATATTATCGGTTCTCCATACGAGTTCAAGAGCACAAAAAGCACAATATTCGAGTTGTTTGGTCGCAAAAGTCGATATACAGACGATTCGGTAATGACGATGGCGGTGGCGGAATGGTTGCTTGATGACCCAGAACATACTCATCAGGTGCTGGAAAAAAATGGTAAAATTCGGCAACTACGATCCTCTTGCTGGCTATGGAGGTAATTTCCTGAAATGGCTGTTTTATCCTGAATATTTGTGGAGTGACGGCGTACGAAGGCCTTATAATAGCTTTGGTAACGGTTCCGCTATGCGAGTCAGTTCGGTGGGTTGGTTTTTCGACAGCTTGGAGGAAACGGAACGGGTGGCTGAAATCTCCGCCAGCATCACCCATAATCATCCTGAGGGCATCAAAGGGGCACAAGCCACTGCTGCCGCTATCTTCATGGCACGTAACGGGATGAACAAGGATGTGATTAGGGATTACATTTCAAAAAAATATAACTATAAGCTAAATCGTTCTTGCAATCAAATTCGTCCACGATATGAATTCGAGGTGTCATGCCAGAAGTCAGTTCCAGAGGCCATCATTGCCTTCCTTGACAGTACGGACTTTGAATCGGCCGTAAGACTGGCCGTTTCGCTTGGCGGCGACAGTGACACTCAGGCCTGTATCGCAGGTGGCATTGCGGAAGCATATTATGGCGTGCCCGACAACATCATTATTGACGTAGCCAGGTTCATTCCTCCGGATTTCAAGACCAATATCATCCGCCTAGCCGAAAAGACAGCCTATCGTTGCCGTTTGGAGCAACTAAAGAGGTGTTTGGGAATGTAAAAGTTCTATTTCATCCTTTCTCTCCTCCTTGCCTTTCGAGAACTTCGGTGCTTTGGAAAGGATGATGTCTCGTAAGTTCGGGTCAACGTGGTTGGTGTAGATGTTCGTAATCTCAAGTGAGTGGTGGTTGGCGAGTTGCTTGACGGAGAGCGGGTCAACACCGTTTTTTGTCATTTCGGTCATGCCAGTATTGATGATGTAATCCGATGCACTTTGCTATACGATTGCTCGGATAGGGACATAATGGCATACCCCTCATTTGACCATGTTTGGTCAATTTATGAGCAACATTCGGGAGATTCGAAATGGAGTGATTGGAAGAGGAGTCTAATGTATGAGGGGTGATTTTCCAACTCTAATTTATCCCACGGAAATCATGGGGAAGATCGATACTGTTTGAATAATAAATGTTTTACCTTTGTTTATTGTGTTTTACTTTTTTAAGGTAAAACAATAATTTAATTGGTAAAACATTTTCTATTTCGTTTTATTTTGTATTTTGCGGCGTCATTTTCAATGCGAAAAAATTAGTTATGACAAATAAAATAGGAAGAGGTGTCTAATGTATGAGAGGTGATTGGTTGTTGATCTAAAATTGATAGTTGACAATGTTTCACGTTGCTGAATTTTGTATTTTTGCAAGTTGATAAATATAACGGACTATGGCTTTACCCATCAATATAGAAGACCTGCTGAATAAAAGGAAGATAGAGGGAAACAGAATCGAGTTCAAGAAGGGCTGGAATCCAGTGGACATCTATCATAGTATTTGTGCATTTGCCAATGACTTTGATAACCTTGGAGGGGGGTATGTCCTCGTGGGTGTAGAGCAAGACGACAACGGTCTTGCTAAACGTCCAGTAAGTGGTGTTAATCTTGAGGAAGTAGATGGAATCCTGAAACGGATGGTCGGATTCAATAACATGTTCGACCCATACTACCTTCCGAGAACTTCGATTGAAGATGTGGACGGAAAATCCGTGCTGGTAATTTGGGCTTCATCGGGTGTAAACCGTCCGTATGCTATTCCTGCTGATGTGTTGTCGAAGGTAAAAAAGATGAAATATTACATCCGCAGCGGGTCAAGTAGTATTGAGGCTAAAGGCGAGGCACTTGACGAATTGAGGGATATGGCTAACCGTGTGCCATTCGACGAACGCCCAAATCCGAACATCACTTTGAACGATATATCGATGGTGCTGTTGCGTGATTATTTGGCTACAATTGATAGCAAATTGGAAACTTTACTGTTTACACAGCCATTGGAGGAGACACTGGAACAAATGGATTTGATGACTGGCCCGACAGAGAATCGAATGATAAAAAACGTAGCGGCGATGATGTTCTGTGAACACCCGGAAAAGTTCTTTCCTTATACTCAAGTGGAAATTGTTGTATTTCCTGAAGGAAAAATGAAAAATCCTCAAAACTTTACTGAGAAGACATTTAAGGGAAGTGTACCCCAGCTCATCAAACAGACAATGGACTATTTTCGCACCAACATCTTATACGAAACTGTCCAGAAGGTTTCTGGTCGTGCGGAGGCCAATCGCTATTGGAATTATCCATACGATGCTTTGGAGGAAGCTGTTGTCAACTCGCTTTACCACAGGGATTACCTCCAGCATGAACCTGTAGAAATCACTATTGAGCCTGATGGGATTTTTATACTTAATTGTCCTGGACCCGACCGAAGTATTCCGATGTCTGCCATTGAGAAGGGTGATAACTTGAGGAGCCGACGATATAGGAACCGCCGACTTGGAGACTTCTTAAAAGAACTAGACTTGACCGAAGGCCGTTCTACAGGTGTGCCAACTATTCAAGAGAAACTCGCAGACAATGGTTCTCCACGAGCTTGCTTCGAGACCACAGAGGACCGTTTGACATTTCTCATTCATATACCATCACATGCAGGGTCTAGTAATAATCTTATTTCAGAGAAAAAAAGCGTTGAGAAAGCCACTGTAGATAAAAGTTCTGGTGGAAATGCTGATATTGCAGAAATAATTACTACGGAGAAAACTACGGAGAAAACTACGGAGAAAATAATAAGGCTGATTTTGGAGAACCCACGAATAACAAATAAGGAATTAGCTGATGCATGCGGTATAACAGAGGATGGTGTCTATTGGAATACTAAAAAGTTAAAAAAGAAAAATATCATTCGTCGTATAGGAGGTGATAAAGGTGGACACTGGGAGATTATTTCTGAATATAATAATTGAAAAAATACATCAATTGGCTATGTCTCATGCGTTATTATGAAAACACATGAGAAGGCCGTAAAACGTATAAGAAGTTATTATTGTCTGTTGAGACGATACTGACTACGGAGAAAACAACGGAGAGTACTATGGTGAAAGCTACGGAGAAAATAATAAAACTTATTATTCCTTTTTCTCTTCCTTCCCTTTCGAGAATTTCGGTGCTTTGGATAGGATGATGTCTCTTAAGTTCGGGTCGACGTGGTTGGTGTAGATGTTTGTAATCTCAAGTGAGTGGTGATTAGCGAGTTGCTTGACGGAGAGAGGGTCTATGCCGTTTTTGATCATATCTGTGATGCCCGTGTCACGGAAGGAGTACATTTGCATTGTTTTGGGTAAATCCAATTTCTTTCGTAGGCTTGTCCATGTTTTGGTCATTCGCGCCTCGGACATTTTCAGTTCTCCGGGCTTGTAATTCCTGCCAAATATATAATAATGGCTTGGCACTTGATTAATTCCTAAATCGAGTAGGGATTCCAGAATCTCGTCCGAAATGGGTACAAGCCTTTCTTGACCGTTTTTCGCCACCTCCTTTCTGACTTTAATCTGCTTTTCGGCAAATGACAAGTCGCTGAGTTTCAGCATACGCAACTCCTTTGGACGGATAAGCCCCGCATAAATCAGCTTTAACATGATAAGATACCCTGGATTATTAACCCGCAGATACTCCTCAATCTTGTTTCGGTAGTCCTCGGGGATGAGAGTACGCCTTTTCTCATGCGTTTTCTTGTATTTGATTTTTGAGAAGTGGTTCTCTTTGCAGTAGCATTTCTCAATCATCCAGCTGAAAAATGCGCTGCCGTAGCGGATGTAATGGTTGTAGGTGTATTCGGAGATGTCGTCGCCGTTGCTGGCTTTGCGCTCGTAATACACATAGTCCATGAATCTTACAATCATTGCATGGGAAATCATGGAGGAATAGATGCCTGGTTTTTGCTTCTCTATCCATTCCAAGAAAATCTTAATGAATGATTTGTAAGACCTTATGGTCGCTTCCCGCTGGATTTTCTCGGTCTCTTCCATGTACTTGTTCGCCACTTCCCTGATGGGCGTGTACATACGGGAGTCCTCACCCTCGAAATACGGATTCCAGCCAGTGGACAGCTTCATATTCAAAGCGATGATGATGTTGTTGATATGCCGCTTCGCTTCCGATTTTGAGGAATAGCGGCACATAAGCCGTTCCAGCCGTATTTTCTTACGCTGTAATGATTGTGTTTGTGGATTCTCCACATAATACTCAATAAGCCACCCGGACTTATTGGTCTTCAGAGTTGCTGGCAGATAGTTGACAGCGGAATACTCGGAAGATACTGCTAACCTGTTGTGATGTGTTGACATTTTTTTTTTGATGTTGCAGCATTTGAATGTGTCAAACACCGCAAAATCAAAAAAATGGTTCTGTCTCGTTTCTGTCTCAGTTTTAACGCAAAAATCAGCAACTTGCCACTGCATGTTGCTGATTTTTAATTGTTTGGAGCGTTTTGTACTGCATGAGGGATTCGAACCCTCGATCCTCAGACTGAGAATCTGATGTCCTGGACCACTAGACGAATGCAGCATTCAGTTTCTCGTTTTGAGGCTGCAAAAATACAACTTTTTTTTGAATTGACAAGCAGGTATCTAGATTTT
>Ga0310786_10002974_pt1 | contig 25116 bp, 9 predicted proteins | sample AusTroGonzalo_MG_FD_203881 | JGI IMG/M metagenome (GOLD analysis project Ga0310786, IMG submission 203881) | Bovine rumen microbial communities from tropical cattle in Woodstock, Queensland, Australia - Gonzalo_03 (v2) (version 2) | ecosystem: Host-associated > Mammals > Digestive system >...
TTGCGTCGAGTTGGTGATGTCGCTCAGCGCCATCTCCCCGCTGCTCGAATACTTCGGCATCGGGATGGGCTTGCCCGAGTCGATGGCGTCGAGGATGTCCTTGAGCGGTAGTCCGGAGAACGCCAGTGCGTTGGCGGCCTGTCCAAGCTTGCCGGTCGTGTCGTCAGGGAATTTGTGCAGCACCTCCGCGTCGAGGCTGTCCAGGAACCTGTTGATGGCGGCGCCGTTGTAGACGGCCGGCTTCGGCATGTCGGGGAAGCATGTCTTGATGATGTTCTTAGCGGTGAGCTGGCCCTTGTTGTGGAGCGCGACAAGCTCGTCCATGTACCAGATGGCGCGGCGCAGCACGGGGGACGCATTGCCGGAAATCAGGCTGCGGGATGCCGCGCCCTTGACGTCCTGCTTGCTGTCCGCGATCTCCGTGAGCTGGCTGAACACCGCCAAGACGACGTTGCGTTCCTGCGGCGGTATGTTCATGAACGTCGACAGGCAGGAGGTATGCATCATCATGCCGACGAAGCGGCTGGCGGCGTTGTTCTTCATGCCGAACACGGCCTCGTGGTCGTGCGACGTGATGTCGATCTTGTCGTTGTTCGCGATGAAGTCGAACACGATCCTCTCCAGGCCCGCGCGGCAGTCGTCTTTGATGACGCCCTTGTTGGCGTTGATCCTGGTGGGCGTGTCTGCGCTGTCTTGCGCGCTGAGCCCCCTGAACCATTCGCCGAAGCTGTCCATGAGCCGCAGCCCCTCCTTGAAGTTCGCGGCGCTCTCCAGGAAGCGCCCGCCGTAGTTCAACAGGCGGTTCTCCTTGGAGCCGGGCGTCGAAAGCTGGGTGATCGAGGTCAGTTCGTCCAGGCCGGTGGCGGCGGAGAGGAAGCGCGCGGCGCGGGCGATCTTCGGCAACTCGACGGAGGACCAGCCCTTCGCCTTCGCGAAATTCTCCGCCTCCTGCGTGCTGAACGTGCCGAGCATCTTGTCGAGACTGCGCTTCACGGTGCCGTCCTTGTCGATCGCAACCTTCACGGCGAGGATTCGCCGCGCCGTGAGGGGCTTGCCCTTGTCGTAGTCCTTGAGCAGCATCGCGTCTTTCACGCTGTCGGGGATATTGCGCTCGCCACCGAACATGTCGATGACGGCGTTGCGGAAGGCGGTACGGATCTCGTTGTTGAGATCCTTCTGGCTTTGGTCGCGGAACTTGCCGACCTTGTCGGCTTTCGGATCTGCTGCGGTGATCGTCCGCCCATCGAGCGGTGCGGTGTCGCTTCCAAAACGCGCGACCGCCTTCTTGTTGGTCGCGATGTTGGTTTGCGCGAACTTGACGAACGCATTGAAGTCCGCATTGTATCCGTTGACGTCCAGTGCCATTGTTTTTTCCTCTTTTAAAACTTCTTTCTGTTCTGTTTACACGCCGCCCGGCGAAAGGTTACACCTGCATGAAGCCGCCTGGCATGAAACCAAGTTCCTGTGCCGATTGAAACAAACTTGCCATTCCGTCCGAGAATCAGATGGCCGATTCACCGGCCTGGCTTTGAACTCCCGATCTTGACCCAAACGAAGCCGAGTTTCTCGCGGACTGCGACATGCAACACCCCGTCTTTGATGGATGCCTCGCCGCGTCCGCCGATGACCGCGACATCGCCGCCGCCGGACGGAATGTAGTCCGACAACGCGAAAGACCACTCCTCCCTTGCGTCCAGTTCCCGGAAAAGAAGCGCAGTCCCTTCCTTTCCGTCACGAGACGCAGAGACGAAGCCCGTCCACGACAACCCGTCAGGAGCAGCCCCCACCGGATAGACATAACCATCGTGAACGGAATCCCGTTCCTGTTTCCATCTTGCTATCAGCGGCTTCCACGAATTCACAGTCTCGGGCGAAAGATTCTGAATCTCAAACCAGCCAAGCGGCGACGAGAACATCGAAATGGCGAATATGGCATCCCGCGGCCAGCGCATGGGGGCGAGCGGGTCGGACTCCGGATAGAGCTCCGGCATGCGTTCGGGATTCAACACCTCCATCCGAAGACGCGCAGGGTCCACCACATGCGCAAGCCCCCAGAAGTTCCTCAAGGTGCGGTGCGGCCACCAAAGACGGCGATCGTTCCTCCTGATGTACCTGTTCTCGACGAAGACTGGACCGATTCGAGGAAACGCGAAGTAGCCGGGACGCCGCCCAGCAGTGACGTCAAGGTCTATCGTGATTCGATCCTTCGACTCGTCCATAAGCCTGTCCATCAGCATCGACTGCCGGGACAGCGCAAGCGGACTTGGGGTCTTCATCGAATCCAGCTTGAAGTATTCGACGCCCAGACTCCGATGAAGCGAGAGCAGGAAATCCGCGTCCTTCTTCCAGTTCGCCGCATCGTCGGAGGAATCCGGCCCGAACCAAAGCCCGAACCTCATTCCTTTCGCACGGGCCGCCGCCACAACGGGCTCAAGTCCGTTCGGGAACCGAACAGGGTCCACGTCCCAGAATCCATCTTCGTCCCACCACGACCCCCATCGGCCTTTCTTGCCCTTTGCAAGCGCGGCGGAATTGGCGGAGCGGCCCTTCTGCCAGCCGTCGTCTATCTGGATCACGTCCACGCCGACATTCGCCCCCGCCTCGACTTCGCGCATGATGAAGCTTTCGTTGATGCAGGCATCTCTGTTGCCGTCGCCCCATGTATTCGACAGAAAAAGCCCGTCCCGGCCCGCGACATACGGACGAAACGACCTGTGGAAATCCGTCGCAGCCCTGATCCGCCCCGGCTTTCCGCCCGAATACGGAATGCGAACGCAGCGGTATGCGTTGGAAAGAACCTCCACCTTGCCGTTTGCAGGAACGATGCGCCAGTCTGCCGACGCGTCGGATCTGGCGTGCGGCAGCGGCGCCTGGCGGAAAAACGCCATTCCGTCGCCGCTAAGCGAATCCTCCACAAAAAGCACGGGCGCGGTGACGGGAAACGGTTTCTCGCACCGTGAAAGAAGATACTCCTTCTCGAAGTAGAGTTCGTCATGCACGTCGGTGTCGTCCATCAACTGAATGACGACAATCCGCGGATGCTCCCATGGATATGAAAACACCTCTGCCGGTTGCGACATCGCCTTCTCCGCCCCGGCGGCCAAAACGGCGCACACAAGCAAACGCGCCAACGGCTCCCAGACTTTACAGGGGTTCATCATTGTTCGTCCTTTCTACAGTTGCGTTTCACGACCTCGTAGCGAGAGAGGTCAAGGGAGAGTTTTCCTATCGAGCCGCCAGCGTCGATCTCGACCTTCTGGCCATCTTCGGACGTGTTGATTGCGATGAAGACCGTCTTTCTCCCGGCAACATCCTTTGCCCACCACACCACTGGATGCTTCTCGTCGCCCGCGCTGCCGGTTCTTACGGCGCCGTCAGCATTGACAACCAGACGAATGTCGGCAATTTCCTTGACGATCTTGAGGACGTCCGACCACGCCTTCGGGTTCTGCGCCGCCGTGTAGTATTCGCGGGTGTCGCGGGCGAACCACCACCAGATAACTCCGTTGCACCCCTTCACGATTCCCTGCAGTGCGCAGGCGCGCAGGCTTGCGTAGTCGCGTGAAAAGCGCGTAGGATCGGGCTCAATCCCGCGGCGCCGCTTCGCCCCCTGCTCCTGGTCGTTGCAGTTCAAAAGAAGGGAGATCGGAGGCTGCCCGCCTATGAACTTCCGGTGATTGTCAACCATAACGGACACGCCGGCGGGGTTGCCATACGCCTGCGTCCAGTGCGAGTCGTATGCGGGTCTGTATTCGTCCATGGTTTCTTCATGAATTGTCGACGCGACGACGGGATGGTATGGATCCAGTTCACGCACCAGCGCCGCAAACGCCTTCAGGAGATCGGGGGAAACGTACTGAAACAAGTGTTCGGGTTCGTCGAAAAGATACCAGCAGAAGAGTCCGGGATGGCCGCATAGCGTACCGACGCGATGCGCGACATGCACGAAATTGCCCTGCATGACTCCTTTCCGGGTATGAACACCCCTGTCAAACCCGATAAACGCCCTGAGCCCGTCCGTATTCCAGCAGGCGTCGAGGTACTTCCCGCACTCTGCGTTGTCCTGGTTCGTCTCCCACCGGTACGTATGAACGACGTCGAATCCGGCGCGGCGAACCTCCTCCATGTACTTCGGCGCGACCTCGTAGATGCCCATCGGGAATATGCGCTTTCCGTTCTGCTCATAGAACCCGCCCGCAGAGATGACGACGGCGTTCTCCGGCCTCGGTGCGCACAGAAGCCAGAACGGATCTTTGCAGAGGACGTTCCCGGCATCGTCCTTCGCCACGAAGCGACACTCCGCGAGCCCCTTGGGCCATCCGCTCTGCGGGGGATCGAACATGTACTCGAACTCGCCGGACTTCACTCTGCGCACGAACTTGCCAAACACCTCGAACTGCAGCGCGCCGTCCTCCGCACGGAACGCAAGGCGCATCGACGCCTTTTCGCTCGACAGGAGGGTGAACGGCTCGTTTGCGCCGCAGACCCTCGCCGCCCGCGCGGCAACCTGCGGCGGAATGCAGTCGCGGCTTTTCGGCGCGGTCTGCGTGAAACGCCACGGCTTCGGGTCGTCGATTCCGGCGGAAAGCACCCGCCAATGCCATACGCCCGGCTCAAGAGGTGTCATCAGCTGGTACTCGGGAAGTCCGCCCGCATCAAACGACAGCGTCTTTTCCTTCTCGAACTTCGGGCTGCGCGACAACTCGACCGTATAGCGGCCGATGCCTTTCAGGAGATTCCATGTGAATCGCGGCGCATTGTCCGCCATCTCAACCCCGTCCGCCGGAGCGACCTTCTCGACCGCAATATCCACGCGCTCGAAAGTCACGTCGTCGAACCACGCAGTCCCGGCGCCGCGGACGGCGAGATACACTTGCGCGAACGCTGCGGAAGGCGGGGGCTTCAGATTGCACTCCACTTTCTTCCAGTCCGCCGTGCCGAATATTCCGCATTTCGCTCCTCCGCCGGCGGCGGAGCACCATGCGCCCTTTTCGTTTGCCCATTCGACGAGCATTCCGGCGCCGATGGACGCCATCCGTCCTGGAACATCCCGGACATTGTCCGCCTTGACGAAGCAAGATGCCTTGTAGGGCACTCCCGCAACGACGGGGAACTTTCGCGTCACGTAGCAGGAATCAACTTTGGGGTCATCCACGCGAAGCCGCGCAGACTTCGTCCCGCTGTGCGAGACGGTTTCGTCAACAGCCGCCTTCTTGGGAAGGCTCCATCCTGCCGCACCGTCCTCGAAACCGCAGTTTGCGAACTCATCCGCAACCGCCGCCCCCGCGGCAAGCACGGCAAGCGACAGTCCAATCATCGCCATCAGTTCTCTTTTCATTTTCCTTGTTCCTTTCGTGTGCGGATGTGCGTATTATCGCATATCCCCCTTCAAAAGTCTACGGACAAATTGCGGTCAGTGCGCCGATGTCGCTATTCCTTGAAAAGGCCGTTATGCCTTCAGCGCCGAAAGCGGGCAGACGATTACGCCATCGTCCTTTCGACGATAGGCATAATCTCCATTTGCCACCACGACCATCTGAAAAGACGGTGACTTCATCCGCGTGGAATCAATCTTCTCGGACAGAGATTTCAGGGTCTTCACCCCTTCTTCAACAAGTCGTTCCCCTCCGAGCTTTATCTCGACCAAGCCATACGACCCGTTGCGCAGATGGATGATGGCGTCGCATTCAAGGCCACTTGCGTCGTGATAGTGATAGACAGTGCCGTCAAGCGCCTCGGCGTAACAGCGCAGATCGCGGATTGCCATTGCCTCGAAAAGATAGCCGAACGTGTTGAGGTCGTTCATCAAGTCTTCAGGCCCCACACCGAGCGAGGCCACGGCAATCGATGGATCCGTGAAATAGCGCGTGTCGCTTGTGCGTATCACCGATTTGCTTCGCAGGTTCGGACACCACGCCGGCATATCCTCAATGACAAATATCTTCTTCAGCGACTTAACATACTGGGAAACCGTTTCTTCGCCGAGCGAATCGGCGTCGTTGGCCGCCATGTCCCGACGAATTGTGTTCAAACTCGATTGCGTTCCCTGAAGCCGAGCATAGCTGCGCATGAGACGCTTCACCCGCTCAGGATCTCGAATGGTCTTGTCCGCTCTTGAAATATCGACATTGACCACGGCGTCAAGATAATTGAACGCCCTGCGAAGCGCCCGTTTGCCGCCTTGCAGAACCGCCTGCGGCCACCCGCCGCGACAAACAAGGTAGGCGATATCCCGAAGATTTCGTTCTGGAGCCGTAGCTGCATTGAATTCACTCGCTGCAAAAATCGATTGAAGACTTACCGTTCCGTTTGAATCACCACTTTCCCACAAGCTCATCGGACGCATTGTCACGCGCGCTATTCGCCCAGTGCCCGAATGCATGATCTTCTCTGGCTCTGGAGGCACGGCACTTCCCGTTAAAAGAAAACAGCCATATCCGTCGGCATGATCGACGTAATATCGTATCGCATCCCAGAACTGTGGTGCATCCTGCCACTCGTCAATTAAGCGCGGTTGCGCACCCTTCATGAGTTCAGTAATGTCGGCATCGGCCATTTTCAAATAGAACTCTCGTTTCTTTGGGTCTGCCATATAAAGGATACTTTTGGCAAACTGCTCACAAGTGGTCGTCTTCCCACACCACTTTGCACCTTGCACAAGAACAGCCCCCATGCCAGCCAGTTCTTCAGCAATGATTTCATCCGAAATTCGCTTGAAATAGTTTTTCATGGCGATAATTATACCATATCCTGGTTACAAGTGCAATAGTGACCATGGCATTTGTAGACTTTTTACCATGGCATTTGTAGACTTTTCACCATGGCTTTTGTAGGATTTCGTTCGGTGAATTGACATATTTCCGCTCGGTGAATTGACATGACAGCCAGTTCTGGCGTTCCAGAAGACGAAGAACGGAGGTTGATCGTACCGTCCATGGCAGGCGTGAAGCACGTGATCTTCCCGCCGGCGATGGCGTGCCCGCGCGCCCCATATCCGCGCCGGCGCGCCGGCCGCGACTGCGGCGGCGCAGATGTCGTTCAGGAATTCTCGCCTGTTCATTTTTGTTTTCATCTTTACAGATTTTCAGCGCCCTTGGTGAACTTCACGATGAATCCGCCGCCAGGAGCCATGTGGAACGACAGCTTCTCGCCTGCTGTTACGGACTTCGTCTCGTGGATGTACTTCTGGGCATCTTCCTTCGCGTCGCCTGCGTCGCGGAAAACATCAGCCGTCCACCGGCCGGAGCCGAGGAGGGACGTGTCGAGCGTGCAGTCTCGCGCCTCAATCGTCGTGAGCCCGCCCGCATACCACGCGCCGTCTTTCGTCTCGCGCGCAGCCATGAACATTGTGTCCGGGCTTCCGCCGAGCCCGACCACGTTCTTCCAGACCGTGGGGACTTTTGCCATGAAGCCGAGGCATTCCCTGTTCTTCTCGTAGTTCGTCGGCGAGTCGCAGAGCATCTGTAGCGGAGCCTCGTAGAGCGCCATCATCGCCAACTGGCGGCAGCGCGTCCCGATGGAGCCTGGCGTCTTCCATTGTCCCTTGTGTCCGGAACCGACGCCGTGGTTGAGCATCGCGCCGGGCGTGTAGTCCATCGGACCCGCCGACATTCTCAGGAAACACGCCGCGACGTCGTTGAACATCATCTCGCGCTCCGCCTTCTCGCCGCCGGCAAACCACTTCATGTATTCCAGGCCATGGATTCCCTCGTAGTTCAGCAGATTGGGATAGCGGCGATGAAGCCCCGTCGGAGAGGGCGACCCATGGTAGAGCACGACCATCCTGTTCCTGGCGCAGGCGGCGGTGAACTTCTCGATGAAGTTGACGACCTCCACGTCGCCGCGCTCCAGAAAGTCGATCTTGAATCCCTTCGCGCCGAGCTTCGCAAAATGCTCCGCGACGTGGTCTTCATCACCCATGACTCGCGCCCACGTCATCCAGAGAATGATATCGACGCCCTTCTTCGCACCATACTCGATGATATGCTGGACATCGACGGCGGGGTTGTTCTTCCATATGTCGAGCTTGTCGCTCCAGCCCTCGTCCAGTACGACGTATTCAAGACCGTTCGCGGCCGCGAAGTCGATGAACCGCTCGTACGTCTTCGTGTTGCAACCTGCCCCGTTGTCGAAACAGTTCCACCAGTCCCACGCGACCTTCCCAGGCTTCACCCACGAAAAGTCAGCGCCCTCATCCTGAGCTGCCGCGAGCGCCCAGACGAGATCCGCCTCGCAGAATCTGGCTGGCGTGTCCGCAAGCAGAAACGCGCGCCACGGGAATGTGCGCGTGCCCTCCGTCTCGGCGAGGTATTCCGCATGCTCCTTCACACGCAGAAAACGTCCGCCGTTCTCGCTGGGCTTCTCGCCTTTCCCGAAGCCGTCCGTGCGCTGGACCTTCTTCGGAGCACCCGCGAACTTCGGCTCCATCACGCCGTCCTTCGCCGCCCCGAAGTTCCAGATCGGATAGTCGCGCACGTCCGACTCGGTCACAAGAACGAACTTGCCGCCGTACGTATAGGCGAACGGAAGGTAGAGCATCTTCTCCGAGAAGTCGATCTCGGACGCCTTCTTCGAGAACGGCAGCTCCCCCTGGCGCCCAAAGATCGGCGTCTGGTTCCCCCAGCACTTTACATCCGGCGAAGGAAGATGAAGCGGCGCCTTCTCGCAGTCTACCTTAACTCGACCCGGGAATTTCGTCTCGAAACGGTATGCTACACCGTCGTTCCGCGCGACGAGGCGGATTCCCCAGTCGCCGAAGTCAAAGAACGCCTCGTTCGACGAAAGATCGACTTCGGACTTCTTGTATACGGGCGAAGGGACCGTCCCCCTGTTCTCCCTGCGCACCGGCGACACGGGCCTGTTCCCGCAATTCAGACGTTTTCCGTCCACAGTCATGCCGATCTCCGTCTTCGCGACGACAACTGCGCCGTCCCGCAGAACCTCGTATGCGAGCCGATCGGGGAAGAACCGCATCTCGTTCCTGCCGTCCGGAGAAACGACGGCGTTCCCGCCAGCCGGCGACCCAACGGCCGCCGGTTGCCACGCAAATACGCCGCCCGCCACGCAGATGACCGTAGCCGCCAGAATCGATCCGAATCGTGTTCTCATTTTCGTTTGTCCTTGCATATAATTCACCTGTGCTAACTTGAAGGTATTATCGCATATTCCCCCTTCGGAATCAACTGAAAGACGAACGGCCACGTATGCGGTCACGCGGGACGCGTGACCCGCGCGTCCGCAATGGTAGGGCGGTTTCGATGAAACCGCCGACTGCGGCGGCATCATCGATGCCGCCCTACCGGTCTTTTTTAGCGAATGCTGATGGTGAAGCCGGGCTTCGCAATGCGCAATTCGCCGCCGACCACGACCAGCACCCAGCCGCCGCCGTTGATCATGCGAGGTTGCCCGACGATGCTCGCCGCCTTCGCGACGAGGAACCCGCCGCGCGGACGCGGACGTATCGCGTTGAGATCGCCTACGACGGACATCGTGGCATCCGCGCCAAACGTGAGCGTGCCGGAGACTTTCACAGTAGCAGCGCCGACTGCCGCCGCATCCACCGTCCAGTTGCCCGTCACCGTCAAGTTACCGTTCGTGACAGATGGCGAACCCTCGATGTTCGCGACCGTCCAGCTGCCGCCGACGCCGCTGAGGTCAAGAGAGCCCGCAGTTCCCTTGAGCGTCGTGAACACCGGAAGCGCCGCCGCGTAGCCGCCTGGCGCGGCGCCCGCGTTGTCGCCCGTGTATGCCTCGCGGTACTGCGTGTTGAACTTCACCGTGCCGCTCTGGAGGTCGAGGCAGTCGCCGCCCATCTGCGAGTTGTAGTCGAGCGTGCCAGTGCCCTTCTTCACAAGCCCCTTGAAGGCACCCGTGCCGTTCGTCACCGCGCCGCCGTTCACGAACTCCGTGACCGGCATCGTGAAATTCACCCAGGCGTTGGTGAAGGCCGCCGATTCGACCACCCGCCCGAAATAGACGTAGCCGTTCGTGATGCTGACAATCCCCGCGCCATCCTGCGACGGCACTGCCGTCGCGCCATAGACGCCGAGAGAACTATTGTCAAGCACGATGCCGCCCTCGAAATCGTTTTTGTTGTTAAGCAGGTTGAGGCGCATGGCGTCGCCGCAAAGCTTGTTCTTGGCCGGGTTGAACCATGGACGGAAACCCTTCGGCCCGCTCACCTTTGCTGAAAACGTGCATCCAAGACTCCAGCTGTATTCGCCCCTCGTTCGCGGCGAGTAGTAGTTGGACATGCGGAAATCGTCGTTCAGCACCATCGGACCGTAGTACCAGTTCAACTTCGTGGCGCCGTCCGCGCCCCAGGGCTCGATGCCGCCGCGCAAGAACTTAGTACCGCTTCCCAGCCAATTCCGCAAATCCATGTATTCCATGTCGTCGATGAAGGTCGTAGCCGTTTGCCCGGGCCAGTCGGAGGTGCTGTTCCAGAACCACCGGGAGCCACCGCAGAAGCGGATGGTGGAGACGCTGCCGTTCTTCGCAAGAAGCGCGCCGGATGAACCGCCAACTTCCATCGTCATGTTCGAGATGACTAGGTTGCCGATGTCCTTGATGGGGTGCGGATTCGCGCCGAAGCAAGAATCGACCGTGCGACCATACATGAGAACATCCTGTCCGTTGAGGCTGAAATCGGAGGCTGGTCCCCAGTTAAGACGCGCGGTGCCTCCCGCTGGGAAATCAACGTAGATTCGAGTTGTCCCAACGGCCCGCGACGAAACGCCCGCCTGCCAGTAGCTTTCTCCGTCGGCCGCCTCGCCGTTGCGGAACACATACGCGCCGCCCATGCCGGGGTAGCCGTCGCCCTCGTAATAGATGGCGTTGTACTCCGCCGTCACTGGCTTGTTCCCGATGGCGTCCATCACCAGCGTCGCGCCGGAATGGACGTAGATGCGCTGGTTGTCACTCTGCCCGGCGTATGGCGCACTGCCGAAGCAGTTGGAGCAGACGCCGATGGCGACACCATCCTCGACATGCACGGGGCCGGTGAAGGTGGAGATGTTCCGGTCGAACGTCAACGTCCCGTCGCCGCGCTTGACGATCGTGCCCGTGTGCGCGGAACCGGAGAACGTCTCGTAGCGCATGGGCGACTCGGCCGCGCCGGGCGTCTCGATCATCGAGAATTCAACCTCGTCGATGGAGTTGCTGGTCGCGACATCCGCAATGTAGAGCGGATAGACGTAGGGATAGATCACGCCCTGGGTTGTCTCCCATTCCTCGCCTAGCTGCGCCGTGACGTGCAGAGTCCCCGCACCCACGATTGTCAGGCCGCTGTGGGTTCCGGCCGCGTAGTCGCCTGCGGAAAGACAAGTTGTGCCGACCTTCAAGCCCGCGACAGAGACATCTCCCGCGATGTCCAGCGTCGCGCCGGACTCCGCCCGCACCACGGCGGCGGCGTTGATCGACGAATCGGCGGACACCCGAAACGTCGCACCGGAAAAGACCTTGACGCCTGAGAGACTTCCCATCGTGTGGCCGCCCTCGAGCGAGAACGTGCCGCGGCGGACGATGACCTGCCCGGTCAATGTCGATGTGCGGTTGGAGGTCGCCGTGAAAGTGTAGTTGCCGGTCGGATCCCACTCGAGCGAAAGGTTCTCCACGAAGCGAAAGTTTGAAACCGTGTCCTCGCCACCACGCATCCGAAGCATTGACATCTTTCCGGCTCCAGTTCCACCATAGATTGTCTGGTTTTCGTGCGCGGGATCGGAGGTTGCCGAAGCGCAACGAACTCGACCGATTGTAACGTCATGGCCCTGCAGGTACAGCCGACCTCTCTCGCTCGTGTCGGACGCGATGGAGTCAAGGCCATTGAACACATTGTCTGCCTCGGCGCGAAGATATCTATAGGCCCCTGTGAAAGACGTCCCGTTGAACTGGTTTTGGGGCGAGTAGAAACGAAGAGTGGGGAAAAATCTCCAGGTTCCGCCGGTAATGTTGCCAATGGAGTTCGTCACGGCACCGCGGAAATGAATGCTATTGTTACCGCTGGTTCCTGCATAAATGGAGATTCCAGTACATGTAATCGGCCCATTGAATGTGACATCCCCTGCTATTATGAGACCATCGCTATTTGGGGAGTATTGTTTTGTGGCCATGAATGTGAAGCGTCCACCGGAAATCGGGCTGTCGATGGAGATGCCGCCATTGGTCACGCAAAGGCAATGGTCGATGAACGTGTTGCCAATCCAGCGAGGGTGATCGGTCCCAGCCGGCAAAATGATGGGGTTGGCGAACCCGGAGACGTCGATTTGCAGCGTACACCAGGGGCCCAATTCGGGATGGGTGCCATCGGCGACCGTAACACGCGATTCGATTTCCACGCTCTTTGCAACGTCGCCGCAAGCCAAGGCGTTGGCGGCGACCAGGATGCCTTTTTTGATAAGCGTGCCGCCGGTGTATGCGTTGGCGGCAGTCAGCGTCAACCTGGACTTTCCGCCGTCCTTGACGAGCCGGATGTTGCCGGAGATGAAGCCGCCGTATGTCTGCACCTCGCCGTCCGCCAGGTTGAATGTGAGCGTCGCCTGAGTTTCGGACGAGTTCGCAAGGCCGTCGTAGGCGGAGAGCTCCGCGACGTCCGTCACGGTCTTGTCAACGCCTGCAAGGTCGAGCATGGCCGCAAATGCCGAATTGGCCGACATGACGACTGCGGCCGCGACAAGCGCGGCACTCCCGAAGAAGGTATCTATTCTGTTCATTTCGACGCTCCTCATTTCCGGCGCGCGCCGAATGACGGCGCGCCTAGCTACCAGTGTGCGATGGGGGTATCATATCATATCCAAGATGTTTGTACAACCCCGAAAATTTTGGAGGTTCCCCAATTGTCGTCAACACAAGCGAGTCGAAGCCGTGGCCCTGCTGTCATCACACACCTCGATTCTTCATATTCTGAAAATGACGTGAAATTAGAACATAGAGATCCTAAAATCAAGACATTTTCAGAAAGTCAAGTTTTGGGGGCAGTATATCATATAGACTTCTTGCAGTCCTCTCAGCGGACGATGATTGTGAAACCAGTCTTGGTCACGATCTGCAAGAGACCGGTATTCCTGTCGAAAGACAGCGTCGATGCCGGCGAAAGCCCGATCAGGTTGAATGTGGCATCAACAGCGTCGGGATCGACGATCATCAGCTTGATGCGCGACGGCACCTTGCCGGTCGCCCAGTCGGAGGCGTCGATCGTCACTGTACCGGAAAGACGCGAAACGTTCCCTGCCAGCCACGGCGAGGTCGCGCCCTGGGCGCGCGTGAAGCGCAACGTCGCGCCGTCGATCTGGATATCCTCAATGTCGGGCACGCCTGCCGAGACGTCGAGTTCGGCACCTGCGCCATAGCGCACGGAACCGCGAATCGCACCCGCGCCGCCGAGGGCCATGCCCGCGCCAAGCGTGTAGGGCTTGGTTTCGGAATACGGCAGACGCAGCGTCGCGCCGGCGGCCACGGTGACGTTCGTGGCCGCAAGCCCCGTGGCGGTGAGGTTCTCGCGCCCGACCGGCACCGTGCCGGCGCGGGCGAAGCCGTACCGCTTCGCGTAGTAGTCGCAAAGCGCAACGCATTCATCCTCGTCAAGCGCACACGTGTAGAGCCGCGCGGCGGCGATGTCGCCGGAGAAGGATCCGGCGTACGCATTATTTTCGTTCTGCAGGTAACCGAAGACAACGGCGCTGCCCCTCTGGTTTACCGGAGACTTGGCGTCTCCAGACTTGATGACGCGGCCGTCCACGAGATATCTGAACTTGTTGTTCTCGCCGTCGCACACGAGCACGGCGACATGCGCCAGCCCGTCATCAAGCCTTATGGGATTTCGCCAGAAAACGTTCCTTTCATTGCCCCACGACGGAGTCGTGCCCCATGCAGCAAGAATCGTACCGGACTGATGCCATGAGAAGCCGAAGTCCTCGGCGTTGTAGGTATAAGCACGTGCTCCGAAGATGCCCTCGCCGCCACGGTCGTCCGTGCCTGTATATGTTCCATTTCCGCACGATGCGTCGCTCGACGTGCGAAACACCACGGCGGCCGTCCAAGTGTTTCTGCCGGTGACAGGCGACGTCGCTCCCGGCGCCGCAAGCCCCGTGCGCCGTTCGCGGTCGAAGCGCACGACGCTGTGTCCGTTCAGCACATTCTTGGCGAGCGTTGGCGCGTTGCTAACAAGCGCAGGCTTGCAGTTGTTGGTCGTTGCTGCGTAACGGCCCTCACCCGTCCCGGATACAGCCCACTCCGAGACTTCCGCGCCGTCGGCGAGGTCATTGAGATCGTCGGCGTCCCAGGCATAGTCGCACGCCGGTGGCGTCGCATCGACGTCGTCCGCAAACGTCGCGCCGGCCGCCCCGAACCTGGCCACTCCGCCGTCGTTGACGCCGTACTTGACGGCAAGCGCGTAGCCCAGCGCCTGACGTTCATTATCGTTCATCGCCTTTTCCGGGTAGATGCGCATTTCCGCGACGCGGCAGTTGATGAACTGGTTGTCGTGGCCGAATTTGTCCGTCCGCGTCGAACCGAGAAGGAGAGGCAGATTCTTGAAGCGCGGCCAATATTTGACATCTGACGCATCATCATTGACGTAGCTGTCGGTGTAGCCGTCGAGAGTGACGGCAACCGTGTTGTTCGAGTAGGTGATGACCGCCACGTGCGAGAGATTGTCGTTTACGTTGTAGTCCATACGCGAGAAGTACTGGATGGTTCCGTTGGCATCCACGCCCACGACGAAGCGGGGATAGCGAGAATAGTTGTTTTCACGATTATGCGACATGGTATATACCATCGTGCTCCAGTGGCCGAGCAAACCGCTCGAGTACTGCCACGAATATTTTTGGTTCTCATTGCAAGTAAGGTTACCCTGGTTCATGCGGAACACGAACGCGCAGGTGAAGTTCGTCGCCCCATTGAGCGGATTCTTGTCGACGTCCAGCATCAGCTGGGATCTCGCGAGGTACACGGAGGAGTGTCCGTTGAACGCTGACTCGTCGAGGCTGAGCGTTGGCGAGCGCGGCGACACTGTCGTACCTTCAGGCGCCACGCGGTTCGTAAATGTCAGCGTCCCGCCCACGTCGGACCAGCCGTCGAGCGAATCGCCGTCCGCCAGCCCTTGTTTCTGCGCTATGTCATCGCCCGTCCAGACGAGAACATCATCTCCCGAATACGGGATTTCAGCCGCGGCGCTGCCCGAGACTGAAAGCGTGCCTTCCTGCACGTCAAGGCTTCCGGCGAAGCGCGTGGCATCCGTGAGCGCGAGCAAGCCGGAACCCGTCTTGCGCAACGTGCCCACTCCCGCCACGGGCGCGTACTGATACCAGTCACAGTCGGAACTGAAAGTGAACGGCGTGTCGGATTGCGGGAGGTTCCAGGTCATCTTGCCGATGATGTCGTTCGTCGTGGCGAGCGTTCCGCCGCGCAGGTTGATCGTGTAGCCGGCGTTTGTCGCCGAGACGTTCCAGTTGTGAGTCAAGAATCCACCAGGCCCGAGGTTGAACGTTCCGCCGCACAGGTCGAACATGCCGTAGCCGGAGTTGTTTGTCGCGTTCACGGACGAAAGAACATGGTCATGCGTCGTGCCCCACATCACGCGATAGACCGACGCCACGCCCCCTGTCTGGGTGAAGACGCCCGATCCCGACGAACCTTGGGCGCCGCGCGCGAAGAGCGCGATGCCCTTCTGCGCATCCTGCCGGGCGTTGCCCACATCAAGCGTTCCTCCGCCCATCATGTATTCGGAGAAGGTGTTGGCGGCCGCCTGGCTACCGCCGCCGATTCCCATGCCTCCAGCAGTCACGGTGCCGCCCGACTGCGCAAAGAGCGCCGCATTCGTCGCCGGTCCCCTGTAATAGTGGCCAAGATATATTTCCTTCGCGATAAGTTCTCCGTTCTGCATGAAGAATCTTACAGGATACTTCCCCCATCCCGGTGTTCCGGAATCTTTATATCCGTTATAATAGCGGCCAACGAAGAATGTACAGGCGTTTCCGTTCGTCACGCAGATTCTGCCGCCCGTCTGCGTGATGCTGCCGGCTCCCAAGCCCATGCCAACACCGCGCGGGCACCAGTCTCCCGCGTCGAACAGAAGGTGTCCGTACGTGTAGCCACTATAGTCGTCTCGCTGCACCCATTCGGTGTCGGGATCCCATGCGGTGTTCGAGTAGTGGCCGCCGGGGAAGATGGTGGACGCGGCAACATGCACATCGCCGGTCATCATGAAGTAGACTGCGCTGGCCGAGTCCACGTTCATCGCCCACTGCCCCGGCTCGTAGATCTTGACCTTCGCGGAAGCATACTTCATGTCTCCGCCGTAGCAGGGCGGCGCACGATGATGCACGATTGATGCGCTCATGACCGTGAGAAGCGAGCTTCCGGAGATGGTTTCCCATGTGGTGAAATCGCCGCCGCCAAGATCCCACGTCTGCGCCGCTGAAGTTTCAGTCGGCGCCGTGAGGACGAATCCGCCCGTACCAACCACCGTCAGTCCTCCCGCTCCGAGCGTCAACGTGTTCGAGGATTCGAGCATCGCGCCAGACGAGTTGTTGGTGAACTTGAGTCCGTTCAGCGCCACATTGCCCGATAGCGTGTAGGTAGAGCCAAACGTCGCGACGTCCACGACGCCCGTCACGCCCGCCGCCGTGGGTAGCGTACTATCCGTCCAGTTGGCGGCGAGCGCGAGGTCTGTCCCCGTGTGGTCCGGGCCTCCCGTAAAGGCGATTTCTTCCGCCGTCACACGGCAAGCCACAACTGCTGCGGTTGCAAATAACATGACAATCTTGTTCATTTTCTGCGCTTCCTTAAATCGGCGCGCACCGCTTACGCGGCGCGCAGACTTTGCCTAGCTACAATTATGTGTAGCGCAATGATATCATATTCAAGACATTTCGGCAATACGGAAAAGGCTTGGAAGTTCCCCCCGCAATTTTTCTCACCATCCACCGATTCGCCGTCCGGTAGGGCGGTTTCGTCGAAACCGCCCTACCGTCGCGGTCACGCGTCCCTACCTGCCTCTATTGTTCACAAATATCAAGCAGACGGACAGGCCCGAGCAATCCGGCCGGCGACAACGGTTCGTCCGCCGGGCACGCGTTTGTATACGTGCTCCAGGTATGGATGCCGACGACGGGCCTATCCGCCAATACCCAGTCCGGCCAGCGTCCGTTGACAGTCTTCGGTTCGGCGACCTTGCCGGATCGGCGTATATTCGCATCGCCGATGAGCCGATTGGGCCAGCTGTTTACCACTTCGATCTCAAGGACGTTTTCGCCTCCCGCGACAAACCCGGCAAGATCTACGGCATACGGCGACTCGATCAGCGTCGCAACCGTGCGCCCATTCACGCGCACCGTCGCCGCATCGCGCACGTCCCCAAGATCCAGCAACAGCGTCCGCGCCTGCGCCGTCGCGCGATCAAACCGGAAGGTCCGGCGGTAGACGGCACGCCCCGAATAATGGCGGATGGCCTCCACCGGCGATTCGGACCACGAGACGAGCTTCGGAAAATCGACAGTTCCCGCCTCCGGAAACGTCACCTTCCAATCCAACGACACATCCTGCACGACAGGCCGGTTCGCCACGTCCAGGAACGGCTTTGCCGGCGGCAGCACATCCGACACGGGCGAAAACACGACGAATCGGCTGCGCGTGGGCGGCAAGTCGAGAATCAAGCCCGTGCGACCGGCGGACGAAACACCCGAGAGGCGCGCAAGGCCGCGCGTGCCGGTGGCGACGTCCCAGATTTCCGGACGCAGCCCCGCACGGGATACGACGGACACCTCAGCGCGCACGGACGCATTCGTCGAGGTATTCGCAAAGAAGTAGATGTCGCGGTCGCCCAGCCGACGGTGCACGACTGAAAGCTCTTCGGCGCCCAGAACGTCTGGCTTGCGGCCAAATGCCGAAAGCGCCTCACGCGGAGACGCGACCTTGCGAAAACGCTTGTCCGCGAAAAGCTTCTCGGCAACCTGCTTCCACTCGTCCGTCGGTTCGCCCAACGACGGCGACTCGACCGGACGTCCGGCGACGGCAATGCGCGCGCCGCCGTCCAGGAGCACCTGCAGCTTGAGCATCACGGGGATGGTCATGTAGCGTCCGCAGGCGACGAAAAGCACGGGGTAGACGCAGCGACCCTCGCCCGGCACGCCGACGCAACCGTCCGGCAAGTTCTCCAGGCGCAGAAACGCGCGCGTTTCGACGAGGTCGCACGCAAAATCCTTCGGACGCTCCCCAATGCGCATGCCGCCGAAGCACAGCACATCGGCGCACGGCCTGCCAGCCCGCAGCAGAACCTGTCCGCGCCGGACGTAGTCCGCCCACAGTTTCGCCTCCTTCCACCACGTCGTGTGGCGATTGAGCTGGACGCCGTGCGCGCCGAGCGTCATGCCCGGCTTGACGTTCATCCACGGCTGATGGACATAGCTGTGATAGACGATCTGGTTGACGCCGCGGCTCCAGATGTCGTCCGTGCGGATGCGCATGTCTGCCGGCGTCGTCTCGAAGCGCGCGAACGGGGCAAACCCAGTAAACGCCTCGGCCGCGGCGATGCCGGTCGCGCCCGCCACGTGCGCGGCGGAGGCGGCCGTGCGGCAGAACTGGCTCATGCCGTCGCCGTTGTGACGGTCCCAGATCTCCCCGGCGGGAATGTCGACGACAGTCGAGGCGTCAATGACGGGGAACGGTCCGCCATACGTCTCGGCGATGGACTTGAGTCCGTTTCGGTGGCACAGCTCGGTGAAATAGCCGAAGTAGTTCTCGACAAACAGGTCTGCAACCGTCTGCGTATAGTCATTGAGGAATTTCACAGTCTCGCCCAATGTGCCGATAGGATAGCCGACCACAGACAGTAGTCGAACGCCAAGCGGATAGCTGCGGCGCCGGGCAAATTCCGAGTCGAAGCCCTCCGTCCAGTTCTGTCCTGGCTGTTCATAGCTGTCTATCGTCATCGTCCGGAAAGCGCCATGCCCAGCCGCCGTCGACAGATAGCGCGCCGGCAAGTGCGGCCAATGGGCATCAAGCCCGCGCCGCGAAAGCTTGTCGCACTCGAGCCCCTGAGCGCCCTTGGCGGCAGGACGGCACATCGCGCCCGTCGTCGTGTAGCCGAGCCGCACTATCCGCCAGGTGCCTGCCGGCACCGGCCAGTCAAGCGTTCCATCGCCTTTAAGACGGTCCGAGACATCCACGACGGACGAAACTTCAATGCCGCGCGTCGCCGCCGGTCCGCGGCCGCGAATGCCGGGGCCGTGCGTTCCCGCGCCGTTCATCTCGTGAACGGCCGGCACGAGGCGTTCACCCTCGAACCGAAGGAAGGCAAGATGCGGCGGATACGGGTCGGGCCTAGACGAAGGCTCGTACGATACGCGATAGAAGCGGCACGGCTCCTTCGGCGCCTTGAGATCGTGAATGCACGGCACGCCTTCCGGTCGCCGGTAATAGCGAACCTTCTCGTCAAGCATCGTCTCCCAGACATTCCCGTCCGGCGACGCCTCCACCTTGATCTTTCCCCACAGATGGATGCCCCTGAAATCGAACACCAGCGATTTCGGCCCGCAGGACGCGGCGAACTCGACCGTCCGCGACGTGAAGTCGTCCAGCGACCCCGTCGCCGCCACGATCTTCGGCAGCGGCGTCCACGGAAACGCGTAGACGGCGAGATCGCGGTAGAAGTTCTCCAGCGTCGTAGGCTGCGGCAACGTGACGACGCGCTGACCGCCCGTCACGTCCGCGCACGAGCTGACGACAACCTTCATCGAATCCTCGGGACGGATCCACGGCCCCCCGGAGCTCGACCAGCCGGCGCAGTTGTGCGCGCCGAGGGCGATTCCGAGGCGGTTCGCCTCCTTCGCGGCGTATTCGATGCGGTCGCACCAGGCATCCGTTCCCACGATCTCGCGGTTGCCCGGCAGGGTCCCGTGTGCGGGCCCGAAGATGTGCGCCGCGCCGATGCCAAGCTCCTTCATCGCCTCGAGATCGGCCGTCAGGCCCTTCTCGGTGACGAACGACGCGGTCCAGTGATACCACGCCTGCAACGCATATTCGTCAGGAGGAGCCGCAAAGAGTTCTTCCAACGTGGCGGAATTGGCGGACGCCGCGAAAAGCGAGACCGCAAGAAACCAGATTTTGCCTTTTGTCATTTCCACTGTTCACGCGGCGGCAAGCACGGGAGGGACGCGCTCCCGCGCGTCCGCATCGTTTCGGTCGCGCAGGAGCGCGACCATCCCTACCGGAAGAGCATCATCATGCCTTCCACGAACTTGACATACGGCCCCTGCGCATCTGTCGCAAACTTCACATGATTTGCCGCCGCGCCGACGAGCGTCACGTCCTCCAACACCGGACCCTGCCAATTCGAGCATTCGACGAGACGGATCTTGCGCTTCGGCCCGACAACATCGCCGACGTCAACCGTCACCTGCGTGCCCGGCGTGTTGACGACCTTGCCGCTGACCCTGATCGGCGAAACGCCGTTCGCGTCAAGCGTGAAGGAAAGCCGAGACGCCGTCGTGTAGCCATCCGAGTTCTGCGTGGCCGCGACGACCGTATTGGAAAGAACGAGATCCTGAATGGAAATCGTCCCCTGCGAGCCGATGACCTCGATCGCGCCCGTGCCGTCCATGCCTAGCATGCAGAACTTCTGGGACGTCAGCATCCTGAACGTTCCGCCGCTCACGACCAGCGTGCCTTCGGCATCGTGCCGATCCGCCGGCCATCCGCCCGACACGAAAGATCCGTCATAGTTGTTGTTGTACATCTCCGGCCGCGTACCGCCGATATAGACGCTATCCACCGTCTCGACCGTTCCGCCCGAAAGCTCCAGCCGCCCGATGCCGCCGGCCGTACCAATGGCCGCATGCCTCTCGGATTTATTTCCCAGGCGGGAAACACCCCCCTTCTGCAGCCATGTGCCCTTGCCGTAGCCGGCGCCGATCACGACATGGCCGGCCTCATTCGAGACGACGCCGCCCGTCACCTCGACAAGCCCGACATAAGGACGGCCCGAGGTAACAGTCGTCCACGCACCATAGCCGACCGTAATGCCCATGACGCAATTGCTAGACCAACCGCGATGGGTCGAACCGCAGGACCTGAACCAGCCGTCCTTGACGCGCAGAACACCTTCGACACCTGTCGAAGAACCCTTCGATGACGATCCGCCGATGATCGTGCCCCGCACGCCGAAGCCAGCATTACCGCCAGAGACGATCATCTCGCCGTACCCGTTGTCGCAGCCGATGAAACCGGTGGCACCGATGCCGCCCTCCGCGTTGACGCCCGCATGCGGGTTGCCGTGATTGGCGGACGAGGCGAACTCCACGACCGCCGGCGCATTCACAGATCCGCCCACGAAGAATTGAGCCACCGAATTCGTCAAGCATGCGGTGTCCTCAAAACGAACGTCCAGACGCTTGTCGGTTGCCGAGATGAGAGACATCCAGGTGCTGTTCCCGTTATGGCCTACGTTCAGCCATTTCGCATTGCCGGAAAAGACAATTTCACCATATCCCAGCGAGAGATTGACATTCTTGCTGCCACCGGGAAATGAGCCCGTGTTGTCGTAAACGGCAGTTCCAGAAGCGCGGAAGGCGCCACCGGCGAGCATCAGCGGATTCACCGTATACCAACCCGTCGAACTCGTGTAGAGCGTCGCGAAGGTGCCGCCGGTCAGTTCGAGAAGGCCTCCCTCGTTCACCGTCAGCGTCGACGTCGCCGTCTGCACCGCCTTCGATGAGTACGGCGCATAAACGAGGCTGCCGGATGTCACCACAACCTTGCCGGTGGACGCCAGCGTGCCGCCGACGGTGAACGATCCGCTGTTCGTGATCACCGCGACACCGCCGTCGACGCGGAATGCGCCGCCGGCCCTAATGTCGAACCCGCCGTCGCCGGTGTGTCCGTAAACCCCGTTCTCTGCGACCTTGAATACGCCGCCAGCGTCGCACGTCACCGATCCGCCCGCATGGGAGACCGTCCCGCCGATCGAGAGTATCGTCTGGGCCGTGTCGTTCGCCAGCTCGATGGACTGCGCAAGCGCATCCCCATCCCTGACGTAGACGGTCATGTCCGCCGCCGTCCCGAGGTCAATTACCACGGCGTCGGTCGCCGTCGGCACCGACCGGGCGAACCAGTTATCGGCAACATTCCAGTCACCGCTCGTCGGCCGCACCCAACGTGCCACGGACGAAGACGAACTGTCAACCTTCACAGAACCGTCGCCGTCGATCCAGTCCGCCGTCGTCTTGTTGTAGGTGTCGTCGGCCACGCGGCTGCCGTTGTAGATGACGCCGGTAAGAGTTACCGTCTGGCCGCCCTCGACCCTGATCTTTCCGCCCGCCTCGATGATGGCTAGGCACCGGCCGCCAGAGAATGGCGTCATCGCAGTCGGAGCAATGCGCAAACTACCGTTCGCGGCGATCGTGAGGGTTTTCAGATTCGCGAGTGCGCCTGCCGCCGTCGTGTCGAGGTCAAAGACTGCATTGCCGGACACGGCGATCTTCTTCGCGTTGGCGAACGTACCCGCCCCCGCCACTCGGAACGTGCCGCCCTTGACGGTGATTGAACCTGTCGTGGAGTTGATGCGGTTGGAAAAGGCCTGAGTGCGAGGTTCCACAGGATCCCACACAAGCGACACTGAGTCGTTAACGGCCAATGTCGCAACGGCATCCTGCGTGCCGCGCAAGGTCAACGTCGCCGGCACAGCGGAGCCGTCCTTTACTCCCTTTGTCGAACGTATGGCGCCGAATACGTACGCCGTATCGGCGAAGTTCGTGTGGCCCTTGACGCAGTCAATCGTCTGATCGTATCCGCATAGATTGAAGCTAGACGCGTAATCGCGGTTTTTTGCATCTTTATTGCATATGCTTGGGTTGAATACCGTATTCGAAGGGAAAGCGTTGTCAACAGCCGCCGCCACCACGCTATACCAGCGGGGGTCGATGGCCGGGTCCGTCAGGGTCACATCGTCCGTCGCCAGCACAAACTTGGTATCGGTCCAGTCCGATGCTACCAACTTATTCATCACGACCTTGCCGTAGAACCAGATTTCTCCGATCGGATACTGCTGCGTCAGAACCGGGGCATTGACTGCCTCAAACCCACCATAAAAACGGATGTTGGGACGTACATTCACATAGCCGTCCGTATCGTCCGTAAGACCAGAGTGAATCCTGAACTGCCAGGTCGTCGATTTCGCCTTCACCGGACCATAGAAGAGTATATCCTGGCGCGCATTGATGATGCCGGCGTCCCCATTGGTAAACTCGACTTCATTGCTGATCGTCGCACCGGAGACGTAACCGAGAATACCTGCTGTCGAGGTATGATAGTTCCTCTGATTGGTGATATTAGTACCCGCCGATTTGAGATCATAATTCGCCGAGACGGATATCTTCTCGCCGTAGAGCGTCAGGCTCTCCGTGCCTTCGAAGCGGATGGAAAAGACCGTCACAGGCTCGTCCACCCAGATCGACGCGCCGGCAACGGTGTTGGAGGTGTAGACGGTGTCGCCCACCTCGGGTTTCTGGTTGTCTCGCCAGTTCCCTGCGTCCGACCACTTGTTGTTGCCTGTCGCGTTCGTCCAGAGAACATTCGTTCCAAACGAGACTTGCGCCGTCATGGCGACTGCAGCCGCGACAAACGCGGCACTGAAGAAGGTATTTTTTCTGTTCATTTTGACGCTCCTTATTTCCGGCGCGCGCCGAATGACGGCGCGCGCCGAATGACGGCGCGCCTAGCTACCAGTGTGCGATGGGGGTATCATATCATATCCAAGATGTTTGTACAACCCCGAAAATTCACGCTTTGCGGGTGGGCAAATGATCTTGCCGCAGAGTGCCTCGATCCGCTCGGCGACGCCGACGTTCACCGCCGCGCCATCTTTCTTAGCCAAAGACATCCGATATGAATCCCTTCACCGAAGAAACATTGACGTCCTCCCCCGCGGTAGATGAAACCCTTGCAGATTTTGTCGGATTGTGAATAAGATGCATTTTGACATCATCCACTTCTCTGCCAAGCGATGCTGTAAGGCGTCGCATGGGCACAGTCATATCTGGCGTAGCAGTGGCAGACATTTTACACTCGGCAAGAACAGCGCATCCCTCCCGAGGCGAGAGAACGATATCCACCTCCAATCCCTGCTCGTCCCGGAAGTAGTACACTTCACCCTCATTCCCGGCAGATTGCTGCGCCTTTACAATCTCAGAAACAACAAATCCTTCAAACACCGCCCCGGCAAACGGTGAACGCACCAGCTCCGTGGCAGAACGAATGCCCAGCAGATGACAGAGTAGCCCTGAATCGGAGAAATACACCTTGGGCGTTTTGACAAGCCTTTTCCCGGCATTGCGGTAATAAGGCGGCACCTTAATTATTATGCCGGACATTTCAAGGACGTTCAGCCATTCCGTCAGCGTTGGAACCGAAATGCCAAGCGGAGCAGCCATATCTGTCTTGTTCAGCATTTGTCCGTGTCGCGTTGCGAGGATGCGCAGAAACCTATGGAAAGTCACGAGATTCCTGACCGCAATGATTGACCGTACGTCTCTCTCAAGATACGTCTGTATGTATGATGAGTACCAGAGCGATGCGTTCTTTCCGGCGGCAAGCGCCTCTGGGTATCCGCCTGTAAAAGGCGTGACCTTCTCCGACTCCATCTGCGAGAACGGCGAAAGCCGCAGAATGCCGGCACGTCCCGCCATTGATTCGCCGACGCCGTGCATCAGGATGGATTCCTGAGACCCCGTAAGAATCCAACGCCCCTTTGCCTCGGGCTCGGCATCAATCCGAGACCGTACATAGTTGAATAGCTCCGGCACCTGCTGAATCTCATCAATTATGACAGGCAAAGACAGGCTATCCAGAAAACCTCTGGGATCGGCTTTGACAGAAACCAGTGTGTCGGGGTCTTCAAGCTGAACATAGGCGGCATCACGGAGGACATTGCGAAGCATAAAGGTCTTCCCAGCCCGGCGAGGTCCTGTCAACACCACTGCCGGAAACATCTCAAGCGAATGCTTAAGGCACGATTCTATTTTCCGCTTAATGTAATTCATGCGCGAAATTATATCATATCTGACATTCTACACGCAAGCACAACTTTTGAAGATTCTAAAGTTCAACTTTAGGATTCTCATTGTT
>Ga0310786_10002976_pt1 | contig 25108 bp, 21 predicted proteins | sample AusTroGonzalo_MG_FD_203881 | JGI IMG/M metagenome (GOLD analysis project Ga0310786, IMG submission 203881) | Bovine rumen microbial communities from tropical cattle in Woodstock, Queensland, Australia - Gonzalo_03 (v2) (version 2) | ecosystem: Host-associated > Mammals > Digestive system >...
GGCCTCTTTCGGCGGATATGTGCAGGCACAGAACGATGTTTTCAGTGTGGCGGCCGGTTATCAAGATGCTACCAATGTCACCGGCGAGCATATCAAACTGGATACGGCTTTTGACGGGAAATATACGCTCTTTGGCAGTATGTCCTGGACGCCAAAATTCGGTGTCGGTAACGGGCAATACAGCGTGTTGTATTATTATCAGCCTTCTGTCAGCGAACAAAGCGAAAACGTCAACGGCTGGTCCTTTAATATGCAACAAAACTGGGGTGAAAAATGGGTAACATTTGCCCGTGCCAATGGTGCCAGCGGTGGTGCAACCCCCGTTAAAAATTCGTATGTGCTGGGCGGTGCTTTCTTAGATCCGCTAAACCGCAATAAACAAGATGCTATCATTGCCGGTATTTCCTATAACCGTTTAAGCGGACGCGGCTTGGGCGGCGTGCCGTATTATCGTTCTGCGGAGATGGCGATGGAATTACAATGGGTGTGGGGCATTGGTCAGTTGGTCACCATTACACCGGATTTGCAGTTGTACCCGAGTGCCGGCCTGAACACGGAACGGCATTTGACCACCGTTGTCGGCTTGCGTACGACGGTTATGTTGTAAAAACAAAGGAGAAAAATTATGGAAAACAAAGACTTAGTACTAGGGACGCGCTACCCTACTCTAGCGTTTATCACCGGCGGAGCCGGACAGGCTTGCGACGGTATTCCGCCCCAGCCGTTTGAGACGTTTTGTTACGATTCGGCCCTGTTGCAGGCTAAAATCGAGAATTTCAACATTGTGCCTTATACTTCCGTTTTGCCTAAAGAATTGCACGGCAATATTGTACCGGTGGATCAGGTGACGCCCTACTTTAAACATGGGGCGGTGCTGGAAGTGATTATCGCTGGTAACGGTGCGCGTTTTGAAGAACACAAAGCCATTGCCACCGGTGTGGGGGTGTGCTGGGGCAGAGACGCGCAAGGCAAATTAATCGGCGGTTGGGCGGCTGAATACGTGGAGTATTTTGATACGCCCATCAACGACGAAATTGCCGAAGGACATGCGCGCATGTGGCTCAATAAATCGCTTAACCACGAATTGGAAATCCGCGGTGTACAAAAACATAGTGATTTCCAAATCTGGCACAACTATATCAACATCACCCAGCCGTTTGCTTATTGCATGACGGTGATGGGTTTTCTCAATTTCAAATTTGCCGAACCGGTACATTTGAAATAATCACATCCTTTGGGGGGTATTATGGGAGATAACAGTAAAACAGCAGCAAAGTTAGGAGTCATCGGCCTTGCCAGCATTGTCATTAGTTCTATGGTAGGGGGCGGAGTTTTCTCCCTCCCCCAAAATATGGCCGCCGGTGCCAGTGCCGGTGCTGTAATTTTGGCATGGATTATAACGGGTATAGGGATGTATTTTATCGCTAATACTTTTAGCGTTCTTTCGCATGTAAAGCCCGATTTAACCGCCGGCATTTATATGTATGCACGGGAAGGTTTCGGGCCGTACGTCGGGTTTACGATTGGTTGGGGCTATTGGCTGTGTCAAATCTTCGGTAATGTGGGATATGCCGTTATTACGATGGATGCGCTGAATTATTTTTTCCCCCCGTATTTTGCGGGTGGGAATAATTTGTTGTCCATTGTGTGCGGTTCGTTACTCATTTGGAGTTTCAACTGGATCGTCTTGCGCGGCGTAAAACAGGCGGCGATATTAAACGTCATCGGTACGATAGGTAAATTAGTGCCGCTGATTTTATTCTGCCTGATTTTGTTGTTTGCGTTTCATGTGGACAAATTTGATTTTAATTTCTGGGGCCACTTGGCGGAAAACGGCAAAACATTGGGTAGCTTGCCCGCACAACTCAAAAGCACTATGCTGGTTACGTTATGGGCGTTTATCGGTATAGAAGGGGCCGTCGTGCTGTCTGACCGTGCTAAAAGCCAAAGCGCCGTTAGCAAGGCAACCCTGCTGGGATTCTTGGGCTGTTTGGTCATTTACATCGGGCTATCCGTGTTGCCGTTTGGGTTTATGTCGCAGTCGGAAATTGCCGCTGTGGCCAACCCCTCCACTGCCGGCGTGTTGGAAAAAGTAGTTGGCCCGTGGGGTGCATGGATGATGAACATCGGGTTATTGATTGCGGTGCTTTCTTCATGGTTAGCATGGACAATGATTACAGCGGAAATCCCGGCTGCTGCTGCTAAAAACGGCACATTTCCGCAGATTTTTGCCCGTCAAAATAAGCAAGGTGCTCCGTCAGTTTCGTTATGGGTAACGAGCTCGCTGATGCAGTTAGCAATTTTAATGGTTTATTTTTCTAATAATGCGTGGAATACCATGCTTTCCATTACGGGCGTAATGGTATTACCGGCGTATTTAGCCAGTACGCTCTACTTATGGAAACTAACCGAAGACGGCGAATATGCCCAAATTAGCTCTACCGGCCGAGCAGCTGCATTGGCAACCTCTATATTGGGCACAGCTTTTGCCGTGTGGTTATTGTATGCGGCAGGACTCAAATATTTATTTGTAGCTTTTATCTTTTTGGCGTTAGGCATTCCATTGTTTGTATCTGCCCGCCGGGAAAATTCCAACGGAGAGCCTTTGTGCCGCGGATATGAAAAAATAATTATGGGCTTGCTACTAGTGTGTGCGGCAGGCGCCGTGTATGCTTTTTGCCGCGGTCTGGTTACCTTGTAAGGAGTGCGTAAAACTGACGAAGCCAAGACGTAGTTCTTGGCTTCGTTTTTATGCCTGGCATACTAAATAAATTTTAATACGATAGCACTTGTTTTTTTATTACAATATAAAACATGGATGAACTAGATAAAAAAGACCGGATACTCCCCCCTTTTTATGCGGCACTTAAAAAATTTGCACAGAAGAAGGACACACTGTGGAGCACGCCGGGACATGCGAGCGGAAACGGCTTAAAATCCTGTCCGGCCGGTAAAGATTTTTACGATTTTTTCGGCCCGCACCTTTTTCGCGCGGATGTATCAAGCAGTGTGGAAGAATTAGGCTCGTTACTGGAACACGAGGGTTCTCCTGCCGAGGCCGAAAAACGTGCCGCGGAAATTTTCGGTGCCGATACGACTTTTTTTGTATTAAACGGTACGTCCACGGCTAACAAAGTGGTTTTCTTTGCCACGGTAACACCGGGCGATTTGGTGCTGGTGGGGCGCAATTGCCATAAATCCATTATGCACGCCATTATTATGAACGAGGCTATTCCTCTTTATCTCATCCCAAAACCGTGTTCCTATGGCATTATAGGCCCTGTGTCGGCCAGCGAATTTACCAAACAATCTATCCGTGCCAAAATAGCTGCCAGTCCGCTGGCGAGCAACAAAAAAGCATCTCATGTGCAGTTGACGGTGCTGACTAACTCTACATACGATGGTGTTATTTATCCGGCGGCAAAAATTAAAAAGGCTATGGTTGGTTTGACCGATTTTTTACTGTTTGATGAAGCGTGGTATGCTTATGCGGCATTTCATCCTTTTTATGAAGACCGCTTTGCTATGTGCCGCCGTCTGCCTAAACGGGGGCTTCCGGCTCCGTCGGTATTTGCAACACAATCTACCCATAAATTATTATTAGCGTTTTCGCAATGTTCTATGTTGCATTTCCGGCAGGGGGCCGGCCCGAATAAATTAGATCCGCAAGGATTGGTGGAAGCTAATTTGATGCATGCCAGCACATCGCCGTTTTATCCGTTGTTTGCATCGCTGGATGTAAACACGCAGATTATGAAAGACAGCGGCTATGAACTCCTCTCTAAAGCGTTGGATACAGCAATCCGTTTCCGCGGTGCGGTGCGGCGTGCCGAAGAACGCTATGCCAAAAACGGGGAATGGTGGTTTAAAGTGTGGCAACCGCAACGCAAACGTTTGGAAAAAGATCCGAAAGACTGGGCCTTAAAAAAAGGCGATGCATGGAGCGGAATGGAAATAGAAGACGAGGACGATTTGATATTGGATCCGCTGAAAGTGACCTTGCTGACGCCGGGCGTAAAAGCAGATGCTTCTATGACGGAACTGGGTGTGCCGGCGTGTATCGTCAAAAAATACTTACATGCTCGGGGAGTGATTGCGGAAAAAGCAGGTTTTTATAATTTACTTTTCTTGTTTGCGCCGGGCGTGAGTACCGAACGTGCCGCCGAGTTATTGCGTGTACTACACGATTTTAAATTGGAATATGCCGACAACGCACCGGTAGAAAAATGGTTCTCCCAAATTTATAACCAGTATCCTCATCGTTACAAGGGCATGGGGCTAGCCGATTTATGTAAAGAAATGCATTCTTTTTTGCGCGAGCAGGATATTATGCGTCGCACGTCGGAGTTATACACGCAACTGCCGCAACAGGCAGTTCCGCCGCATCGTGCTTATTATGGTTTGTCCGATGGTAAGACGGAATATGTCCGCTTACAGGAAGCAGTAGGTAGAGTCAGCGTGTTTATGGTGTTACCATATCCGCCGGGTGTGCCGGTGATTATGCCCGGAGAGCGTTTCCCGTCGGAAGATGCCCCGCTGATGCGTTTCTTGCAGGTAAATGAAGAATTTGATAACCGTTTCCCCGGGTTTGAGACGGAGTTTCACGGTATTAAAAAAACATGGGAAAACGGGCGCGTGAATTACTGGGTCAGTGTGCTTAATAAAACTAAAAAAGGCGGCGCATTATAGAGAGGAAACTATGGAACAAATCAAAGAAGCAGCGAGCATCATTAAATCGTCTTCGTATGGCGTTGTGTTTACCGGTGCCGGTATTAGTGTGGAAAGCGGCATTGCCCCGTTTACGGGTGCGGGTGGATTGTGGAATAAGTACGATCCGAAATTTATTGAAATTAATTTTTTCGAGCAACATCCACAAGAATCTTGGCGGGAAATGAAAAAAATATTTTTTAACGATATGCACGATGCCCAGCCCAATAAAGCTCACCAAGTGATTGCTCAAATGGAACAGAAGGGTTTTGTAAAAGGAGTTATTACGCAGAATATCGACGGACTGCACCAACGGGCCGGCAGTAAAAACGTGCAGGAGTTCCACGGGACGATTACCACCCTTTCTTGTGTGCGTTGTGCCAAACAATACTCCACCGACACAACCGATTTAACGGCAGATCCGCCGCGGTGTAGTTGCGGCGGCGTGTTAAAACCGAATTTCGTTTTTTACGGAGAAGGAATTCCCACAAAAGCCTATCAAAATTCAGTAGAACTGTCGGAGAATGCCGAAGTGATGATTATAGTCGGTACGGCGGGGCAGGTGATGCCGGCTTGCAGTTTGCCGTTACTAGCTAAACAGTTCGGTGCTAAAATAATTGAAGTTAACCCGCAACCCTCCGCTTATACGGGGACTTTAAGCGATTATTATTTCCCGTATAAAGCTACCGAGTTTTTTACCGCATTAGAAAAAGAACTTCATTTATAAATGAGTGAATAAAGAAAGAGGCTGCTTACTAGGAGTAGGCAGCCTTTTTTAATGAAAAGCATGTGTTTGTGTTACAAGGAGTGTTTTTCCGCTTGCACAGCACTTTCGGTGGCGCGCATGGCTTGCAATGTCTGGTCCAGCAGTTTATCCAGTTCCCAGCCGAGTAGCGCAGCCCCTTTGGTGATGACATCGCGCGAACAGCCGGCGGCAAATTTTTTGTCTTTAAATTTTTTCTTTAAACTGGACAGTTCCATGTCTTGCGTGCTTTTTGACGGTCGCATCCGCGCCGCCGCTCCGATTAAGCCGGTCAGTTCGTCAACGGCAAAAAGCACTTTTTCCATTTCGTGCTCGGGCATTACATCACTGCTGATGCCATATCCATGTGAACAGACTGCATGCACCAATTCTGCAGGTGCATTGATTTGTGCTAACAGTTCAGGTGCTTTTTGGCAGTGCTCCTGCGGATATTGTTCAAAGTCCACATCGTGCAACAGCCCACAGAGTGCCCAAAAATCAGCCTCTTGCGTATATCCGAGCGTTTGGGCATACCAACGCATCACGGCTTCTACCGTGAGGGCATGCAGCAGGTGAAACGGTTCCTGATTATATTTTTTCAGGAGATTTAATGAATCGGTACGGGATGGAATCATATTTGTCATAATCTTAAAAAAGGCCGCCTGTCGGCGGCCATTTTGTTACTTCTGAAAGCGGTTTGGCGTGCTGGGTAGTACGAGGAAAATAAAAATCGTAATCCAGCCGATAACCGGAATCAAATACAACAGTAACCACCATGCACTTTTATCTGAATCATGCAAGCGGCGCACTGCCATACCCAGCGACGGCAAAAATACAGCCAAAGAAGCCAACGCATAGATAATGTTACCGGTATCACCTAAAAATCCGCAAATAATTTCAAGCAATATAAATACAATGGCGTTCCATAAGACAAACAACCAATAAGGCTTGCGGCTCACGCAGCCGGCAAAATCCACATAGTGTTTCGTTAAGACATCCAAATAATACGTTTTAATCATCTTTTTGCTATTCCTCCTGTTAGTTCGTTGTTACTTCCCTTATCATACAATAATCACTTATTTTTCCGCAAGAGAAATTAATAAGTAAATTCGTCATAAACACGGAAAATATTATCATGAGTCATCGGGATTTTCAACTGTACATCAAAGCCGGCCAGATGAGAAAGTTTTGGATCATTGAAATACAGTACCCGCTCTGGAAATTCTCCGTTTGTCAGATCATCAAACAGGCTGGTATAAGATTCCTGATATTTCGGATTACCGGGAACTTCTTTTGTTGGCAAAGGATACAAAGTTACTGCCAAAGTCTCTGGTCCCCGTAATGCGCGTCCGACGGAATGTGGCTCGTTATAACCGATGTGCCCAGTGCCGGCGTGTAAAATAACCAAAGCGTCCGGATGATTTTGGCGGAACGTTTCAATGCGGTTGAGCCAGTGGGTATTTCGCAATCTTAATCCTTCTACAAGACTCCATATATCAGCGCGGTTGCTTAATGTAGCGCCTTTGTATAATAAGGCTTGACGGATTGTTTTACTGCTTTGATATCGCACAAATTCCGGTTCAATCCCGTATACGGGAATGCCATCTGCTACAACTTGTTTCCAAATTTGACGGTGAGGTTCCATCCATACGCCTAATGTTTCGTTGAGCGGATCTGTTATATCTTCGGAAATAAATTCCGTAAAAAATACAATTTCCCGTTCCGGCATTCGTTGGCGCACTTCGTGCACCACTTGTTTGACAAACTTTTGTAAATCGCTATATCCGTGTGTTTCCCCCAACAAAAGGTATTGTGTGTCTTTGGTCACGCGATCGGCGATAAACTGGACATCTTCTTCCGGTGAAGGAATTACCGTCCCTTTTGCGGCCTGAAAGGCGGGAATATTTGATAATATATTTTGTTTATATTCGTCCCATTTCGGTAACCATTTAGCGACTTCGCGGTTATTTCTTGCGATAAAATATAACCCGCGTTGAAACGGATTGGTAAGATAATCTTTCATGTCGGGATAGAGGATTTGGGTGGGTATATCGATGGTAAACGGTTGCGCATGGGAAAGACCACAAGTATTTTCAAGCATACCGAGTGGGTAAGCTTTTTCTAACTTGGGCATCATGGCAAAACTCTTATTACATCGCTTGAATAAAGTAGCGGTCACGTGTTTAACCGGAGGTGCAGCCGCTCCGACGCTGTAAAGCGCCGTTAGCAATAGTGGCAAAATGAAAGTTATTTTCTTCATACTTATATTGTAAAAAAGTATAAGCAATTTAGCACGGGCCTTTTGGGTAAAAAAGGACACTGTTTATGGACCTAGAAAAAAATAGGCCCTAAAAAGGCCCGAGTCGTTTGCTCGGGCCTTTTATACGGAAAGACAGTTTATTTTATCTTTTTGCCTTGTTCCAACTGTAAGGTGACCGTGGTCACTTCCGTGATTTGTGCAGGGCCGAAGAACTGAATCGGTCCGGGGAATACATACACGTCTTCTACCGCCCACATGGCACGGTTGGCAACTAAGTATTTGAAAGGTGCTGCTTTCAAATCTACCAAGGCTTTTTTGATGACTGGTTTTTCTTTGCCTTTGCGGCGTTCCATATTCATCATCATGGTCAACGGGATACCGCCGACGGTCCAATCGGTCGCTTTCTTCGTCAAATTGCGTACAGATGATAAATAACCGGAGCATTTATTCAAGGCCAGCACGGCGGCGTTATAACCCAATGCGTAGGTGTAGTTGGTGTCGAACGTAGAGGGTTGGCCGCAGCGTCCTTCGTAGCCGAAGAAGTGCGTGATAGTGGCGAATTTGCCTGCGTATTTGCCTTCTTTTTTCAATGCGTTTAAGCGGGTGCGGATCATTTCAATTAAGAGTTTTTCCGTCTCAATGAGGGACACCTGCACATTGCCGTGCGGATCGCGGTCCAACATCAATTGGCTGGCGATTCCTTCGGGCAGAGAACGCATGAGTGTGGCTAATTTAGCCGGCAATTTGGAAAGAACAAATTCTTTTTTCTCTTTTAAAGTGGTAATAGCAGATAACGCAGCTTCGTTGTCAGCCAGTACGTCGTTTAACGCGCTGATAAGTTCTTTCATCTCGGGGATAAATTCAATGAGTCCTTCCGGTACGAGCACGACACCGAAATTTTTACCGGCTTTGGCGCGTTTTACAATCAGTTGTACCAATCCTTCCACCACTTGGCCAAGCGTCATTTTTTTGGCGAGTACCTCTTCACCGATTAAGACGGCATTGGGGTGTGTTTTGAATGCTACTTCCAACGTAATATGCGAAGCACTGCGTCCCATCAGACGTACAAAGTGCCAGTATTTGCGGGCGGAGTTGACGTCGCGTTCAATGTTACCGACGAGTTCAGCATAGATTTTGGTGGCAGTATCAAAGCCGAAAGAAGTTTCGATTTGTTTGTTTTTAAGATCGCCATCAATCGTCTTAGGTACACCGATAACACTGATGTCCACGCCGGCTTGTTTTAAGTATTCGGCAATAACGCAGGCGTTGGTGTTGGAGTCATCCCCCCCTACGACCACGAGAGCGTCTAATTTGTTGGCCATTAAATTGTCTTTGGCAGCGGCCAGTTGTTCCGGCGTTTCAATTTTGGTGCGGCCGGATTGAATCAAATCAAAGCCACCTGTATTGCGGTAATCTTTCATGACGGCGGGAGTAATTTCCATCCATTTGTTATCCACGATTCCGCCGGGCCCACCTAAAAAGCCGATGAGTTTATTTTTTGAATTGGCTTTTTTAAGTCCGTCCAATAAACCGGCGATGACATTATGACCGCCCGGTGCTTGTCCGCCGGACAACACAACACCCACGCGTACGGCTTTCTTGCCGACGGTAGCATTGGTGCCTTTTACAAAAGTGATTTCCGGCAAGCCGTACGTGTTAGGAAACATGCGTTTTACTGCTGCCTGATCGGCAACGGATTTGGTGGCTTTGCCGAGTTTGGCTTTTACAAAAGCAGGTCCTTTTTTAAGGATGTTGGGCAGCGTGGGCTGAAATTTGCTCCGGGCTGCCTGTAATTCTGAACAAGCACATTTTTTTGTGGCCATGATAATATCTCCTAAAAAATATACAAGACGTCTCCTATATTATACTAAAATAGAAAACGAGAAATTTTTATATTCTTTCGTAAAAAACATCCCCCTGCTTACAGGCAAGGGGATGTTATGTTTTCCGGGTGAAGGTTTCTTAGAATAAAAAGCCTAACGTCAAAGAGCCGGCCGAGGAATTGGGAATGTTTTTCCCTTCAATCTTGGTAGATTTGGAGCTAAATGCACCGGCCAGTTCTAAGTAGAAATGAGCCATGTTCAGCCCGATACCTGCCGTATAGAACGACGCCATTTCGCTGGTGGCTAAGTTGGTATTGTAGCCGAGACGCAGAGGAACGTTGAATTTGCGGCGGTTCATTAAATTAATTTCGGTACCGAAGGCTAATTGGCGGGATTTGACACCGTCCAGCAACGTATCGTTATCGGTGACGTCAATATCGGCGGCCAGCGTCAACCATTTAATCGGGTTGACGGCAGCCCCTGCACGTACTTGCGGTTTCAGTTCATATTTAGAGGTGCGCCAATTGCGCAAAATGGCCGCGTCCGCACCGGCAGGAGGCGCAGGACGGTCAAACTTAGGATTGTTGATGTTATGAATGGTAATACCTACTTGCGGATTCCAAAAGATTTCTCTGTCGGTTAATTGAGAAAAGTTGGCAAGTACGCCAAGGTCAATACCGAAGTTGGTAGAGTTCTTTTTATTGTCGTAGGTATCTTTTAAGATGTCTTTGATTTTTCTGTCATCACTAAGCACCATCACTCCGTTTTGAGCTGTGTAAGCGTTGAGCACTTTAAAGTTACCGCCCACTTTCAACCCGGGAACAACGGCTTGCCCGTAGCCTAAACCCGCCTCGGCAAAAGTAGCGCCGTCTGCCATGACGAGTGTTTCGTTGTCTTTGTAACTGCCGGTGGCGGTGGAGGCCAGTTCGATAATCGGTGCGGCACCTTCCATGTTAGCGTTGGCAGTTCCGATGGCTTTGGCAATTTGCGCTTCGCTAGCACCAGCTAGATCAGCGGCTGCGTTGACAAAAGCATTAGCCAATTCGGTAGAGTTAGCATACGAGCCGCCCAATAACGTATTTAATGCGGTGAACAGGCCGTTGGCATCGATAGAATTCGCCAATGTTTGTGCGGATAAAGCATTTTCCGGATTTGTCGGTGTTGATGTGTTGGTACCCAAATTTAAACCGGAAGAACCCATCTTTATAAAAATATTTTTGGTATCCACAACAGGCGTCAAAGAAGCCGTGCCGATGGCACGTGCGCTGACGGCAAAATTTTTAAATTTTACGCCTAATCCGCCGTTAGCGTTGACAAGAGCTCCCATGTTGTTACCTAACAATTTGGCAATATTGTTTAACCCTTCAAACAGCGTGCTGATATTTTCGGCGGAGGGTGGTAGTGAGCTATTAATTTTAATTTTCAAATCTTTGTATTGGTGGGACAAATCGGTCAGATCGCGCACCCCTTCCAACACGTGTTTGGTGGCGTATAATTCCGCGCCGGCATTTAAAAGAGTGCCTACTTCATTTACGTCTTCTTCAGCGGCCAAACCGGCAGGGTTCCAGTATTGGGCGTCGGGCCCGTAAGCCGTGGCTACACCGGCACCGCCCATACCCATGGCACGGGTGCCTACCATTTGCCAAGATTGGGCCTGTGTCCAGGTGGCGCCAAGCACCAAAACACCACCCAACAAAGCGATACGTAGCGTATTGCGTTGCATAAAATCTCCTTAGTATAAATTTGATGACCCAATGGGAGGATCCACCGGGCTAACCACTAATTATTATATAAAATTGCAGATGTATGAAATCCAACTAGAAATAAACCGCCACTTGTGCGCCGAATTGCTTGACGTCACCTACGTCTAGGATAAAGGCGCCGCTAAAAGAAACACCTTCTTCTGCTGTGGTTTGGAAGCCGAGTGAAATTTCGGTAAAGGAATCTGCCTGGAAGTAAGGTAAAACGGCGGTGTTTGCAGAGAATTTTTCTTTGGAAGCCGTTTGTTTGACCACATCTCCCCCTAAATACCAATGCCATGCATCGTTGTAAGAGCGCATCAATTTAAGACCGGTTTTTAGTTCAGTTAGCGAAAAAGTTCCGTCCATGGAAAGTGTTTGTGTATCAGACGAGCAATTATCCCCTTTGGTGAGAATGCCGTGTTTGAACATAGCATGGGGTTGGATAAACCACGCATAATCGGAAAAGCCTATATTATATGCCGCTTCCGCTTGTGCAAGCAAGGCTGTTTGGTTTTGTTTGTCACTGAGCCACGGACTTTTTGTGGTGACAAAACCGGCTTGGCCCGTTACTCCCAGCATCAGCCCACCTGTATAAAGATTCAAATGCCCGGCAGTTGTTAAAGCAGACGTGTCTATTTTTTTGCTTGCAAACTTGGCATTGTTTTGAAAATATCCGATACGGGCTCCTGCTGTCAAGGCAAATGCGTCCGAGTTACCAAACGGAGCACTTTCCCATCCGAGATGGAACCCTTTTAAGGACGTGTCGATTTTGGCGTCGTTAGACAGTGACACATCCCCACCTATCAAATAAGGCGTCAAATAAAACGAAGAGGTTACGTCTCCGGAATATAAAAGACGCGTTTGGTCTTGGTGTTGCAACGGGCGTGCGCTTTGCATAAAGGAAAATAAGGCTGCGTACGCACTGGCTGCTTGCGCTAGTACAGCCGGATTAAAACCGTTGGCACTTTGCGCAGATTTTTTGACAAAGGTAAAATTGCCGCCGATCGTATCATAAGATACATTATAGGCATATAAATCACCGTAAGCCACATCGGGAGAAGTGACTTGGTTTTTGCCGGCACCGGCCATAAAATTGACCGTGGTGGGTGCTTCGTTATCGGAAAGCAGGTTGAAATTCTGTATGGCAATATTCCCTATGCCGTCGGAAGAGGCGAAGTCGAAACGGTCCATAGAATTGTTTTGCAAGTCTACATCCGGCGTGACGGATATGTCCCCGTTAATGGAGGCGGTACCAAAATTTAACGTATTAGTTACTCCGTCGTTAAGCAACAACTGTCCACCGGTCAAATTCAGGGATACGGTTGTCCAGTTAAAAGACGGGTTAAAGTATATGCCACCCGCTTGCAATGCCAGAGAAGTCGCGGGCAAGGGACGATTAAAAAATACAGTACCACCCGTCAAGCCGCGCACGGTGACATTGAGCGTGGAAGAGGCCTGTAATGTATCATTAAAAATAATATCTCCTTGTGCAGACGGTTGAAGAGTCAGTTGGGTGGTGGCGCTGTTGTCCATATAAATAGCACCGCCGTTTGTGTTATTTGTAAAAGTGATAGGTCCGTTTTGGGCATTGATAGTTAAGTTAGCATTCGCATAAATTGCCCCGCCTTTGTTTGATGTAGAAATATTGTTAGTAAAAGAGATATTACCGCCGGTTAAAGTGAGGTCTTGGGAAGCATAAATTGCACCACCCAAATCGGCTTGGTTACTGGTGAAAGTGGTGTTATCAATAGTTGCTTCGGTGGGTTGTGTGAAATAAATGCCACCGCCGTAAGATGTGGTGGTATTGGCGTAAAATTGTCCATTGTTTAGGCGCAAGGTGCGGGCACCCGAATAAATCCCCCCTTTTGAATTGGAAATGAAATCTGCCGTCTGCAAAGACAGTTTTGTCCCTGTGCCGCTTATATAAAGGCCGGTGCCGGTGTTATGCTCAAATCCAACATCTGTCCAGTTGGCCGAATTGCCGGAGAAAAAAACGGCGTAGGTATCATACGTGATATATTGAAAGGAAGTGCTGGTGACGTCATGCGAAAACGGATAATATGCCGGTGACGGCCCAGGGGGATAGATTTCCCGTTCGGCAAAAGCAGGCACCGTCAATAGCCCGCCGGTTAACAGCAGGGATAACAGGAATAGAAAGAAACGTTTCATAAATCTTCGGGTATTTGTTTGACCCAACGTATAACGGCTTCTTCACGCGCTTTGCCTTCGCTTTTCCCATAGCCTTTAGTGGAAAATGTATTTTGTGTTCCCTTGAAAGAAAATTGGGATTGAAAAGAACAAATCTGCAATTCGCGAATGACAGAACTGGGAGAACAGGAAAATTGTTGAATCGTTACGGTAAACGGAGTGCCCATTTTAGCGACGATATAGCCGTTTTCATTTAACAAGTTTTCAATACGGCCGGATAAATCTGTCCAACCACTGGGAGTTTGCACGGCAATGGGGCCTAAATCTTTGCGGCGTTGCAGACGGGCGGCGCGCTCCTGTTGTTGCTTTTCTACATGGCGTTTGGCTGCGTCCACTTGGGCTTGATCTACGGAAATTAAAATGTAACCGGTAATGCGTTGGGCATCGGCGGTATGTTTAAAATCTTCTATCTTTATTTTTTCAAGCGGCAGTTGTTCTGTGTTGGAAAGAAACTGCGCCTGCATGGTTTGAAAATCGTTTGTCAGCATGCCGGTTGTTTGCACTTGGACAGTGGTGCCAATATATTCCGCTAGGGAACTGACGGCATTTTGGTAAGCGTTTTGTTGGGCACAAGCTACATCGGTACAACCGGAAGAAATCCCGCTGAAATACAGCGTGTTTTTTTCCGTCCAACTTTTGCCTGCCCATGAGGGTGCTTTGGGTGTGGTAACACAGGCCCCGAAACACAAAATACAAATCCCCATGAGCAGACATTTTTTCATAAACTATTCCGCCTTGGCTTCTTGGGCTTTCCAGAAGCGTTCTTCGGTTTGGGCGGCCAATTCTTTGGCGCTCTTATTGGCAGCTACTTGTTTCTTGGTATCCGTGAAGGCTCTTTCTACCATTTTATTGTAGTCTTCTTTGGAAATAGTCACAAGTACGTAAGCGCGGTAGTAGGTTTTGGAATTTAAACCGTTGTTTTCTCTGATGTGTTGCAAGAAAGATTCTTGCATTTTTGCACCGCTGACTTCGATGTTATCCACAGCGGAGAAGAACACATCTTTCAAATATCCGCCAGTGTTTTCTTCATAAGCACCGGCTTCTAAGGCGTTGGAAAATTCATTGCGGACAATGTTTTTCACTTGGCGCACCATATTCCCGGCGGCAGCCGCTTCGGCGGCGCGTTTGGCGGTGGTCAGGTTGGTATAACCTTCTGCTGTACCGCGGTAATAGTAAACGCCTTTGGTTTCCCAGAATTCTTGGGTATTATCCATCCATTTGGGAGTGCTGGAAGGAATGGTTTCCAACACTTGGATACCGTCTTTTACTTTGTTACCACCGCACGCCGTCAGCAACCCGACGCACAGCAACAACAAAACATACATATATTTTTTATTCATGCTTTTGCTCCTTATTTTGCGTAGTTGAGAATATACTTTGCAAATTCCGATTTGCGCACCTTCACACGGTGTGCAAATAAGCCAAGTCCGTTTTCAATATTCACGACGGTGATATTGATAATGACCGTTTGGCGGTTTACCCAGTACGTTCCGCTTACCAGCAAATCGGCGGAGGCCAATTTGCCGAATTGTTTGCGTTTTTGACTGTCAAACAAATCGTCCCGTGTAATGCGCAATTCGCGCAAAACAGTATCAATATGGTTTTTTGCGATTACCTTGCCGGGGCGCTTGGTAATCAGGAAGCTGCTTAAATCATCTTCTAAAGTGCTGCTCAGCGGCCAGCGAGCACGGGTAGTGCTTTCCACAAACCCCACTACGGCAATGTTAGCATTGGCCGGAATCAGCTGTTCCGCGGCGATAAGATCGGCGGTTTCCTGCAAGGCACTTTCCAATGTGTATTTTTTAGCCGCGTAAGAAGGACAGGCAGTCCCCGCCACTAAAATGGTCGCAACCAGTAAACATTGTAAAAGCGAACGATAAAAACGTTTCATTTATTCCTCCTGTTATACATTTAGTGTAATAAATGTATGCGACAGGGTATTGTCGTTTTCAAATTTTATCCATACGGCTTATCTTCACTTTATTATACTACTTTATTAGGCAATAAAAGGCCATACCCCTTTCTGTTTAATTAGGGCAAATAAAATGCTGCCTATTTTTCATAGGCAGCATTTAGAGGAGATTTGCGCAGAGAGGGACTCGAACCCTCAAGCCTTTCGGCATGCGCCCCTCAAACGCACGCGTATACCAATTCCGCCACCTGCGCGTAAAACGAATCAAAGTGAATATCGGCGGAACAAATGACTACTCAGTTATTCTAACAAAAATGTAGGCACCTAATCAAGGTGCCGCAAAATAAATTGCGCCCCTGTAAAAGCGGGCGCAATTAAATTATTTACCGCTCTGGGCCGGTGCCGAAACGGGAATTTCCACTTTATCCATAATAGAAGAAGATGCCTTTTTATGAGAGGCCATGGTTAAAAAGATAGAAGTGCCCATTAACACGAGTGCCAAGATGGCTGTAAATTTATTCACTGCATTAAATGCGGTCGGGCTGGCAAAGAGATTGTCCGCACCGGACGCACCGAAAATGCCGGCAGCCGAACCTTTGCCGCTTTGCAACAAAACCAACATAATCAGCAGCAAGCATACAATAAAATGAATAATTAAAATGAGTGTATACATTGTTTTCTCCTGTCTGAACTTCTTAATTATTATAGCAATTTTTAGAACAAACCTGTATTTTTTTGTTATACTTTATGCATAGTATTTTAGTAATATATGCGGAAATATAATCATGAAAAACAAAAATAAGGGTTTTACGCTTATTGAATTATTGGTGGTGGTGTTGATTATTGGTATTTTGTCGGCAGCGGCATTGCCGAGGTTCCAGACTGCCATTGATAAAACCCATATCATAAAATACGTTGGTTTATCTGCCAAAATACGTGAAGCGCAAGAAGTGTATTACATCAGTAACGGCAAATATACACGCGACATTGCTGAACTGGATATTGATATATCGGATTTGTGTGAAGGTATTTTGGCAACTAAAATTTTGTATAACTGCCCGTCGGATAATGTGTATATAGATGCCAACTATTCCAATGGGGCACAGGACGGTGCTGTGCGGGTGGTGTTTTGCCCGGGCGTTACCAACATGTCTTCAAATAGAACGGAATGTAACAACAAAGCCATTTTGAACTTGTATACTTACTTTGAATACGGGACGGTTTCTCCGTCAAAAAATGGCAAAACGATTTGCAGTGCTTTAAATAATTCCGACCGCGGGAAGCGCGTGTGCAAATCATTGAAGTTATCATAAAACACAACCGTTTTTAACCAATAAAAAACCCTCCTTTCGGAGGGTTTTTTGTTCGTGTGCAAATTTTATTTTGCAAGAGCCACTACACCGGGCAATTCTTTGCCTTCCACAAATTCCATGCTGGCACCGCCGCCGGTGGAAACGTGGGAGAATTCTTTTTGATTCAGTTTGCCTTTTTTGAGGACGTTTACGCTGTCCCCCCCGCCAATGATAGTGGTGACACCGGTTTTGGTGGCATCAATCATGGCTTGGGCAACGGCAAAACTGCCTTTGGCAAAATTCGGGAATTCAAATACGCCCATAGGGCCGTTCCAGAAGATGGTTTTGCATTTCATCAATTCTTCGGTGAAGAGTTTTTCCGTCTTGGGGCCGATGTCTAAACCTTCCATATCGGCAGGAATGGTATCTGATTCTACGGCTTGGGCTGTTTCAGAGAATTCACTGGCGAGGCGGAAATCAACCGGCATCAACATTTTGACGCCTTTGGCTTGGGCTTTTGCCATAATTTGGTTAGCTTCTTCAATTTTGGTTTCGTCTAATAGAGACTTACCTACTTCAATGCCTTTTGCTTTGAGGAACGTGTAGGCCATGCCACCGCCGATAATCAATACATTCACTTTATCAAGCAAATTGTTGAGCAACATGATTTTATCGGACACTTTCGCACCGCCGATGACGGCTGCAAACGGGCGGGCAGGGTTTTCTAAGGCTTTGCCTAAAAATTCTACTTCTTTTTGCACCAAGAAACCGGCGCAGGCAGGCAAATAGTCGGCAATGGCACTGGTAGAAGCGTGGGCGCGGTGTACGGTGCCGAACGCTTCTTGTACGAATACTTCGCCGTGTTTAGCCAGTTGTTTGGCAAAAGCAGCATCGTTCTTTTCTTCTTCTGCGTGGAAGCGCAAGTTTTCCAGCAAAGCGATTTCGCCGTTTTTCGTTTCGGCTACTACTTTGTCGGCTTCCGCACCGATGCAATCTTTTGCAAAATGTACCGGCACACCAAACAATTTGGATACTTCTTCCGCTACGGGGGCTAAACTAAATTCCGGGCAGACTTTTCCTTTCGGGCGGCCCAAGTGGGCAACGAGAACAATGCGGCAATTGTTATCTAATAAATATTTAATGGTTTTTTCAGTAGCGACGATGCGTTTGTTATTATCCACTTTGCCGTCTTTCAACGGAACGTTGTAGTCAACACGCACGAGGACTTTTTTATCTTTTAAATCCATGTCTTGGATTTTTTTGATGCTGTCAAAATTCATACTGTTTTATCACTCCTTATTAAATTCGGGCAGAATTGCATTTGCCCCTTCTCTTTCATTTTATCAAATTTGGATAAGGTGTACACGTCGTTATCTGCGGCGGCTTTTAGCCAGCAGTTTTAAGATCTCGATGTATAACCAAATCAGCGTAAGCATCAGGCCAAAACCGGCATACCACTCCATAAAGCGCGGCGAATCGCCCCGTTGGCACATGACGTTGATAAACTCAAAATCCAGTAAGAAATTCAAGGCCGCTACAATGCATATTACTACACTAATGCCGATGGAAAGCGGCGAAGAAGACGTGAGGTAAGATATGTTCATTCCGAAAAAAGAACCGATAAAGGATACCAGATAAAAAATAGCAATGGCCGCAGTAGCACTGACAATGCCGGTTTTTAGCTGCTGGGTAACACGGATGATGCCCGTTTTATATACAAACAACATGATGGCAAATACAAGCAGAGTAAGCATGACGGCTTGCGATACAATGCCGTTATACATTTGGTTGTATGCGGCGGATACTCCACCCAATAAAAACCCTTCCAGCAAAGCATAAAGCGGTGCCGTGAATGGAGAAATGACCGGCATAAAGGAAGTCATAACTCCGATGACTAAGGCGACAATAGCCAATGCAATTGGTAGGGCGCTAGTGAATAAGACCGGGTGCATCCAACCGTATACTCCCCCCGCAACACACAGAAATAAAAGGAAAAATGTTTTATTAATCGTTCCTTGTAAGGTCATTGTGTTAGTAGAGATGCGGCGCAAAGGTTGTTCGCCTTCGTACATCTCATTGGGCGGTACGGCGGTTTGTTGTCGTTTTTTTGCACGCTCAAAGGCGGCTTCGTTAAACATAGGATTGTTTGCCATGTTTTTCTCCATAAAAAGATAGTTAACTACTTCTATATTTTAGCAAAAAAAGATTTGTTATCCCGATAAAAAACGCATTAAAAACTCCGCCGTTTCCGGCGGAGTTTTAAGAGAGTAGGAGTAAGTTTTTTGCTTAATCTGCAAAATACGGTTGTTCCGATGAATCCAAGAATAAGCGGGATTTGATTTTGTCCCAAGAGAGACTGTCTTGTTTTTGAACAGTTTCACGGATAAATTCTAAATCCTGTTTTTCAAGGATGGTATAATTGGGAGATTTTTTCCCATTGCTGCCGCCATCCCCTTCGCCGGGAACTTGGAATTTGAGTTCAAGCGGTGCATCGTTAAAGCCGACAATGTATTCATTTTTGTTTTCTACATACACCAATGGATCGGTAGCAGTGCCGGATAAATTTAATTTTTTCTCGTTTAAAGACACCATGCCTTGGTCTAATTTTTCCGTCTTAACTAGCTTGCGATCTACTACTTTGTCCAACCCAAAGCGGGAAGTATTTACTTGGAAAGAAGCTTCGGGTACGGCAAAAATATTTTTCGGTTTAGAAAAGGCCATAACTTTCATCGGCTCGTTGGAAATATCTAGCTTTTTGTCCGAATAAATTAACGCAATATGTTTGTTTGTAAACATAGTGTCTAATTGTAAATGTTTCCCTAATACGGTGCGTTTGGCTATGTATACACCCACAACATTGTCTTCATCGTAGAACGGGTTTGCACATTTTTCAGAAGTAATTAACCAATGGCTATTTAAAGCATAGGCTTTGCAGGAACATAACGCATTGGCCGGAAGAGTAGAAACACCGGTACCGATAAGGATCGACTCGTATTCGGCTTTTTCTTGTTCCGATAAATCACGGTAAGTGCGTAAAGCATGCGCAGCATACGCATGTTCTTCCGCACCTTCTTTATCACCGTTCAATACAAAAAAACCTTCAAAGGTGGTGTATAAGGTGATGTTATTTTCAATGGCATTGGTGTTTGTTTCTTTGACAGCCGCAGTCAGTTTCTGCGCCAATGCTTCTTTTTGTGTTTGCTCGGCATACGCAGGCGTAATTAGCACACCGACGAACGCCAAGGCAATTAAAAATATTTTTTTCATGTTTTTCTCCTAATCTCAGGGTTTCCTACAATTATTATTATAACTTTCTCCTCGGTAGATAACAAGGGTATTTGGACCTAATTTTAAGTAGGCCCTTTGGGTACAAAAAAGCCCGGTCACGAAGGCCGGGCTTTCAAAACTAGGGGTGGCTTACATCATACCGCCCATTCCACCCATGCCGGGCATAGCCGGCGCGTGGGCACCTTCTTTTTCGGGAGCATCGGCTACCAAGGCTTCGGTCAATAATACCGTGCCAGTGATAGATGCTGCGTTTTCAAGGGCCGTGCGGACTACTTTGGCCGGATCGACAACACCGGCTTTGAGCAAGTCGCAGTATTTATCGTTTTCGGCATCGTATCCGTCGGCAGCACCTTTCATAGAGAGGACTTTGTCCACCACTACGGCACCGTCTAAACCGGCGTTGACAGCGATTTGTTTAAGAGGAGCGGTCAACGCTTTTTTGACGATGTTGATGCCCGTGCGGACATCTTCATGGTCGGCTTTTAAATTTTCCAAGACGGCTTGGCAGCGGGCCAACGCTACACCACCACCGGGAACAATACCTTCTTCCACGCCGGCTTTGGTGGCGTTTTTAGCATCTTCCACTTTGGCTTTTTTGGCTTTGAGTTCAGTTTCCGTGGCAGCACCGACGCTAATGACAGCTACACCGCCGGAAAGCTTTGCCAAGCGTTCTTGCAATTTTTCTTTATCGTATTCGCTCTTGGAATTTTCGATTTGTTTGCGGATTTGTTCGGCGCGGGCGGCAATGGCTTCTTTGCTGCCTTTACCACTGACGATGGTGGTATTTTCTTTATCAATTACCACGCGGGAACATTGGCCAAGCATGGCCAGTTCGGCTTTGTCCAGTTTAATGCCGCGTTCTTCGCTGAGCACATCACCGCCGGTCAAAATGGCGATATCTTCCAGCATTTCTTTGCGGCGATCACCAAAGCCAGGGGCTTTGACGGCACAGCCTTTGAGTGTACCGCGCAATTTGTTCACGACGAGCGTAGCCAAGGCTTCGCCATCTACATCTTCGGCAATAATCAAGAATTGTTTGCCGCTTTGGACGATTTTTTCCAACACGGGCAACAATTCGTTCATGGAAGAAACTTTTTTATCGGTAATAATCAAATACGGATTTTCCAACACGCATTCCATCCGTTCGGAATCGGTGACGAAATAAGGAGAAATGTAGCCGCGGTCAAATTGCATACCTTCCACGACGTCTAATTGCGTGGTGGCCGTTTTCCCTTCTTCTACCGTTATAACACCTTCAGCACCCACTTTTTCAATAGCTTCGGCAATCAAATCACCGATGACGCGATCGTTGGAAGAAATGGTAGCGATTTGGGCTTTTTCTTCTTTGGTTTTGACCGGTTTATGCATTTCGTTTAATTTTTCTTTAGTGGCTTCGACGGCCATTTCGATACCTTTTTTAACTAAGGTAGGATTGGCACCGGCCGTGATGTTTTTGATGCCTTCGGTCAACATTGCATTGGCCAAAACAGTAGCCGAAGTTGTACCGTCGCCGGCAACATCATTGGTTTTGGAGGCCACTTCGCGGATGAGTTGGGCGCCCATATTTTCAAATTTATCTTCGAGTTCGATATCTTTGGCAATCGTTACGCCGTCATCAATGATGAGCGGAGAGCCGAACTTTTTTTCCAATACTACGCTTCTGCCCTTGGGCCCTAAGGTTACTTTTACAGCATTTGCTACTTTTTCAATGCCCGATTTCATTTTGGCGCGGGCTTCATCGCCGTATACAATTTGTTTAGCCATACTTTATATTCCTCTTTTTACCCCAAAATACCCAAGATTTCATCTTGGTGAATAATTAAATACGTTTCATTATCGATTTTTACTTCGGTACCGGCATATTTCCCGTATAATACGCGATCCCCGGTTTTGACTTCCATAGCGGCGCGTTCGCCTTTTTCCGTCATTTTGCCTGCACCGACGGCTAATACTTCCCCTTCCATCGGTTTTTCTTTGGCGGTGTCAGGAATGATGATTCCCCCCTTCATCGTTTCTCTTTCAATGGGCTTAACGATTACGCGGTCGCCCAACGGTTTAATTTTTACTTCTGCCATAATTTCATTCACTCCTTTATTATTAATACATTGGTTTAGTTGTGTAATTAGCACTCACTAATCCTTAATGCTAATTTAGCATATTCCGCAAATAATTGTCAACCCCTTTCTTAGAGTGCTAAAAAAGGGGTTGGTATTTCGTCGGTAAATAATTATTCTTATGGACGCTTGAACAACGATTTAATGCGTTGTTTAAACGATACAGGATGCGGCGGCAGGATTTTGATAAGCACAGTCGAGATATTATCCTGGCCATCTTTTTCGTTAGATGTTTGGACGAGCTGTTTGCATAATTTGACCAAGGAGAGGTTGATGTTGTCACGCAAAATGGTGGCAATATCTGTCTCGCTAAGTCCTTTATACAGACCGTCCGAGCAAAGGAGCATAATATCGCCGATTTTCACCGGGAATTTCAATAAATCAAACTCAATGTTTTTCTTAATGCCCATGGCACGAGTGAGCACGTTTTGGATTTTAGAGTGCTCGGCTTCAGCTCGAGTGAGTAAGCCGCGGCGCACATGTTCCATGGCCAGCGAATGGTCACTTGTGATCTGTACCAGTTGGTTATCACGGAAAAGGTAGAGACGGGAATCTCCCACGTGTACGGCAGTAGCACAATCCGTATCAAACAAAACACCGGTCATGGTGGTGCCCATCATGCGGTAGATTTCCGACGATTGGGCCGTGGAGTAAATGGCTGCGTTAGCCAAATTGGCCGCCATCAGCATTTTGCGTTCGGGGGCTGCCAACTTAGGCAAAAAGGTATCTGGAATTTTTAACTGGCCTTCGTTAATTTTGCGGATGGTTTCCGCCAACACAGATACGGCAATATTGCTGGCGACTTCACCGGCACTATGTCCCCCCATGCCGTCGGCTACAACGCCTAATCCCAGCGAAGAAGAAATGAGAACGTTATCTTCATTTTTTTCGCGAATCTTTCCAATGTCGGTAACTGCTGCAAATTCAATATCAAAGCTACTCATAGCAGTTCATCTCCCAGGGCAATGGTCCCGATACAGTTAAAGAGGCCCAATATACATAACATAATAAGGAGAAACGAATAAGCATCGTTCTCGGGCGCATTTTTATTGAAATTGTAAATGGGAAGCGTAATTGCGTAATCCCATTCGTTTAAACGCATACTTGATTTGCCTTCTTGATAATTGTGCGTTAACAAATCAATAATGAGCGGTTTTGTTTCTTCGTCAAATAAGTTAGGCGCCACCTGCTCAATTTTCGGATCTAAGAACTCGGTTGCTTCTTCCGGTGTTTTGGCAGTTAATTCGTTGGCGTGATCTAATTTCGCGAACTTAGAGCGTTTGGAAGTGATATCTATCAACCCTCCTAACTCTTGAATTTGGTTAGAGTCTAATGTTTTTACTTCAATTCGGTCTGTTAACGCCTTCAAAGTAGTATCCATGCGTTGAACAAGACCGGAAGTAGCATAAACCCATATACCGGCGATCGCCAAAATGAGGAAGAAATAGGGTTTTACAATGCTTTCTTTGTATTTGGGTGAAATGAGATAATAACATGCCGCGAGCGAGCAAAACAGGACACCATAGAAGATACCTGTAATAACTGGAGAAGAGACATTAGGCAGAATATTTAAGTGCGCTGCCAAATAAGCAGTAAACACGGAAAATAATACTAAGGAGGCTCCTAGTATACCGTGCGAAGTAGAACGATTAAATGTCCAACACACCGAAGTGGCCCACACCAATGCCAAAACAAAATAACACAAATAATATTCCGGCGAAAATAAGTGCGAGAAGATATTTGTCATATCCAGTAGTGGCGTATTGGGTGTAAACAAGCCGGTCATATAAGACACTACTGCCAACATCAATAATGTGGACGTAGAATGTGCCAACGATTTAATCGAAGCGGATGCGAAAATACCGATTAACGTTATGACGGCAACAGCTACCATTATTAACTGATTGGGAGCAAATTCCGTAGCAGTGAACGGAGATAGTAAATTATGTATAACACCTGCCATAGGCATAGTGTGTACAGAACAAATTTTCCCTAACGCATGAAATACATAGATAACGATGCCGGCAAAAAGTAAAAAGAGCGGTGCCGCAATGCACATACGCAGAATCTTTTTTGAAGCAGCTTTTACAGCCCCAGCACCTTTTTGCTGGTTGGGTGCTGTCATGGATTCATAAATATCCAACGTTTTAGCTTGCATGGCATTATCCATATGCGTTACCGGTTTCGGTGCAACCGGTTTTGGTGCCGGTGCCGGCGGAAGGTTATTAATGGATTCCAAATCACCCAATTGCGGTATTAAAGATTTGCGGGCTGTCTCTGTTGTCGGACGATGCAAAGCGCCTTCGGCAGCACGTGCCCGTTTAATGTGTTCGGTTGAGAAGAGTTCTTCTTTCACAATTTTTAGCGAACTCTCAATAGACAAATCTACCTCGCGGCCTTCATCCCCTTCTCTGACGCGCATTTGGTCTTCTGCGCGCATCCGGCGGAAATAGTCAGCCGTTTCACGGGCAGATTGAAAACGATCATCCGGATTTTTACTCATTAGTTTTTGGATACCTAACGATAACCAACCGGGTAATTCCGGTCGAAGTTGGGCCGGATTGGGGATCGGATCATTAATATGCTTTTGGATGATGCTGATGGTATTTTTCCCATTATAAGGGAAATGACCGGTTAGTACATAATATAAACTGGCCCCGATAGAATACAAATCGGCACGAGTATCTAAATCTTTGCCCAAGGCCTGTTCGGGGGCAATAAAATAAGCCGTTCCCGCAAGTTCGGTTGTTTTAGTGGAACGTTTATCTTTGTCCACTTTTTTGGCGATACCGAAGTCCACCACTTTTGCCTGTCCTTCTGGGGTAATTAAAATGTTAGAAGGTTTGATATCGCGGTGAATGATGCCTTTTTCGTGTGCGGCGGATAAACCTTTTAACACGCCGTCAAACAAATCGAGCACAAATCCAATCGGGAGCACTCTGTGTTTTTTTAGCAGGGCAGACAGTGTATGTCCTTCGACGAAAGACATCACAATAAAGTAGACGCCTTTTTCTTTACCG
>Ga0310786_10002977_pt1 | contig 25094 bp, 39 predicted proteins | sample AusTroGonzalo_MG_FD_203881 | JGI IMG/M metagenome (GOLD analysis project Ga0310786, IMG submission 203881) | Bovine rumen microbial communities from tropical cattle in Woodstock, Queensland, Australia - Gonzalo_03 (v2) (version 2) | ecosystem: Host-associated > Mammals > Digestive system >...
CCTTTGATTTGTAAATATCTCACCGCATAAGGGGACAAGTTAACCGGAAAAGGTCGGACAATGGACAAAGATAACGCGATTTATTCGTATTACCAGGCAATAAAAAACGGAAGTATCACCGTCGGAACCTGGATCGAGTTAGTTTACGAATACATTGTCCGGGGACTTGAAGAAAAGCGTTTCTTTTTCGATCAAAAGAAGGCGAACGCGGTTATTGAATGGCTCGAGGTTCACACTTTTCACACGGAAGGCCCGCTCGCTCCGAGTCCGTTAAAACTTGAGCTATGGCAAAAGGCTTTCGTTTCTTGCATATATGGGATCGTTGACGAAGAAGGGCGCCGACAGTTTCGCGAAGTGCTTCTCGTTGTCGGACGAAAGAACGGGAAAACGAAACTCGCGTCGGCGCTGGGCGATTACGAATTCCGACAAGGGGGTTTCGGTTCGCGCGTGTTCTGTATCGCTCCGAAGCTCGATCAAGCGGATTTAGTGTACAACGATATTTGGCAAATGATTACACTTGATCCGGAATACAAAGAACTAAAAGAGTATTGTTCCGAAAAGAACGCGCAGCGGTTAAAGATACACGACGACTCGGAGTTACCACGGCACCGCATGAGCGATTTAGCGGTTCCGGCCACGAATTCGACAGTTAAAAAGATCGCTTTCTCGGCGAAACGAAGCGACGGTTTCAATCCGTCGTTTTGTATTTGCGACGAGGTCGCGTCATGGGAAGGCGACGCGGGATTGAAGCAATACGAAGTTTTGAAGTCGGGAATGGGCGCGAGGCCGGAAGGGATTTTGCTTTCATGTACGACGTCGGGTTACATTAACGACTCGATATATGACGAACTTATCAAAAGGGCGACGCGTTTTCTTTTAGGCGACTCAAAGGAAACGAAATTGCTTCCTTTCCTTTACATGGTGGACGACGTCGAAAAATGGAACGACATTAACGAGCTACGAAAGGCAAATCCAAATCTCGGGAATTCTGTTTCCGTCGATTACATGCTCGAAGAAATCGCCGTCGCGGAAGGTTCACTCTCTAAGCGCGGCGAATTCATAACGAAATATTGTTGTATCAAACAAAACTCGTCGTTGGCGTGGCTCGGTTCGAACATCATAGAAAAGGCGACCGGGGAGCCGTTAGACCTGGAGGCGTTTCGCGGCTGCTATTGTGTCGGCGGCGTCGACTTGTCCAGGACGACGGATTTAACGGCGGCTTGTATCGTTATCGAAAAGGGCGGCGAATTATATGTCTTTTGCCGTTTCTTTTTACCGTCCGAACGGATCGAGGACGCGACCGCGCTCGACGGCGTTCCGTATAACTTGTTCATTACCCGGGGTTTGTTATGGCCTTCCGGGGCGAATATCGTCGATTACAACGACGTTTTCGGTTGGTTTAGGGAATTAGTCGAGAAATACGAAATATACCCGTTAAAAGTCGGATATGACCGTTATTCGGCGAATTATCTTGTTCAACAAATGGACGGTTACGGGTTCCACATGGACGACGTGTTCCAGGGGTTTAACTTGCACCCGGTCATTGTTGAAGTTGAAGGACTTTTGAAGGACGGGAAAATCCATATCGGCGACAACGACTTATTGAAAATTCATTTTTTCAATTCCGCGTTGAAAGTCAGCACGGAAAAAGGCCGTTCGAAATTAGTCAAGATAAGGCCGAACGCGCATATCGACGGAATGGCCGCATTGATAGACGCTATGACGGTTCGTCAAAAATGGTTTGCGGACATCGGACGACAGTTAGAAAACAACACGGAGGACGATTAATTTATGGGACTTTTGGAAAAAATATTTAGGCCCGCGGAGGCGAAAAAGTCCGAGGACGCATTGAACGAAGCGCGTTCCTATTTCAAAACCTTCACGGCGTATAGTCCCGTTTTTACTAATTGGGGCGGCGCCATCTACGAAAGCGAGATCGTTCGCGCTGCCGTTGACGCGAGGGCGCGACATATTTCGAAACTAAAAGTCGAAACGATCGGAACGGCGAACCCGTCGTTACAATCGAAACTCGCGCTCGGCCCGAACCAGTGGCAGACGTGGAGTCAGTTTCTTTATAGACTTTCGACGATCCTCGACGTCAATAATACGGCGTTCATCGTTCCGGTTTTTGACGAACGAATGATTATAACGGGAGTGTTCCCGGTTCTTCCGACGGCTTGTTCGCTTGTTGAATATGAGGGCGAAATTTGGCTCCGTTATCAGTTTAGCAACGGACAATATGCGGCCGTCGAGTATAAAAAATGCGCGTTGTTGACAAAACATCAGTATCGAAACGATTTCTTCGGCGATACGAATTATCCGCTTCGGGAAACAATGCAGCTTATACACATACAGAACCAGGGGATCGAAGAAGGCGTCAAGAACGCGGCGACGTTCCGTTTCATGGCGACGCTAAACAATTTTAGCTCCGCTGCTGACCTGGCGAAAGAACGCGAACGTTTCACGGAAGCGAATTTGTCGACGGAGTCGAAGTCCGGCGGGTTCTTGCTTTTCCCGAACACATATCGCGACGTTAAACAAATCGACGTCAAACCGTATTCGATAGACGCCGCGCAAATGGAACAGATACGCGAGAACGTGTTCAATTATTTCGGCGTTTCCGAAGAAGTGTTACAGAACAAAGCGAAGGCGGACGAACTCGAGGCGTTTTTCGACGGAGCAATCGAACCGTTCGCGATCCAGCTCTCGGAGGCGTTAACGCGTATGTTGTTCAGCGAACGCGAACGCGCCCAGGGTTCGAAAGTCATGGCAACGGCGAACCGCTTACAATACATGAGCGTTTCGCAAAAAGTCCAAATGGCGAAGGAACTCGGCGACCGTGGCGCGATCCTAATTGACGAAATAAGGGAGCTTTTCAATTACGAGCCGCTTCCGGACGGCGCCGGACAAGTCGCGCCGATCCGAGGCGAATACAAAGCAACGGACGAACTGACGGCCGACGAAGGAACGGAGGACGAAGAAAATGCCGAATAAAATTGACAGAGAATATAGAAACATGAAAATCGAAACCCGGGACGTTGAACCGGGCGAAGAAGAACGAAAGATCGTAACGGGTTACGCTTCGACGTTCGACGAACCGTATAAACTTTTCGAATGGGAGGGCGGCGAATATTGGGAGGTCGTCGACCGTTCCGCGTTCGATAATACGGATATGTCCGACGTCATAATGCAGTATGACCACAAAGGGCGCGTGTTTGCGAGAACGAAAAACAACACGTTAACCGTTACGGTTGACGATCACGGGTTAAAAATCGAAGCGTATCTCGGCGGGACAGAGATCGGACGCGAACTCTTCGACGAAATACGCGGCGGTTATACGGACAAAATGTCTTTCGGGTTCACGGTCAATGGCGAAAGCGAAGATCGTGAAAAGCTCGAAAGTGGCGTTATCAAATATACGCGCCGCATTACGTCCGTTAATAAATTATACGACGTTTCGGCGGTTTCACTACCAGCGAACGACGGGACGGAGATCGGAGCAGACGCGACGGCCCGTTCTATTCGTTCTCTTTCCGACGGAGTGATCGAAAAGGATCGGGCGGAGCGACTCGAGGCCGAAAGACTTGAAACCGAAAGACGTCGCGCATTAGTTAGAGTCAAAGCATTGTCGGGAGGTATAACCAAATGACAAAAGACGAAATTATGGTTTTCGGCTTTGAAGAAATCGAAAAGCGTCGTTCCGAAATCGTGAAGGAACTCGAAACCGCAGACGCCGAAACAATCGAGGCGATTAACGCGGAACTCGACGTCCTGGAAGAAAGAAAGAACGCGCTCGAACTTGAAGTCGAAGAAAAAAGAAAGGCAGCCGAGGCCGTGGCACTTGGCGCCGGGAAGAAAATCGAAGAAAGAAAGGACGACAAGAAAATGACAAATCTTGAAGTTAGAAACACACCGGAATATGTAGCAGCTTACGCAAAGTACATTAAGACCGGAAAAGACGCGGAGTGTCGCGCTCTTCTGACCGAGGCCGTTGACGGCGGTTATGTTCCGGTTCCGGAATTCGTCGAAGAGGCAATCATGACCGCATGGGAAAACGACGAAATCTTTAGCAGAGTTTCAAAGACGTTTATCCCTGGAAACGACAAAGTCGGTTTCGAAGTATCAGCGACCGGAGCTTCAATCCATGTTGAAGGCGACGACGAACCGGACGAAGAAACGCTCGTCCTCGGTATCGTTGACGTTGTACCGGACTATATCAAGAAATGGATCACATGCAGCGACAAGGCTCTCGCGGTTGGCCCGAGGGCGCTTCTTGCGTATCTCTATGACGAAATCGAATATCAGATCATCAAGCTCGCGGCAGATACGGCCGTTGCTAAAATCCTCGCAGCGCCTACAACGTCGACAACGTCGGCCGTTGGCGTTCCGCGTGTGAGCGGTTCCGTTGATCCGGCGACAATCCTCCAGGCGATCGGCCTTCTCGGAGGCAACGCAAGAAATCGCGTCTTTATCGCTTCGGGAACAACAATCGCAGCCGTTAGAGGCGCCGCGCTCCTGGCTAATTACGCGTTCGATCCGTTCTTCGGACTTACGGTTATTCAGAACGACACCGTAACCGACGGCGCGATCGTTGGCGACCTTGCTGGAATTCGTGCAAATCTTCCGGAAGGCGGAGCGGTTCGTTTCATATTCGACGAACTGTCCCTCGCAGAAAAAGACCTTGTTAAGATCGTCGGCAAAATGCTGGCCGGTATCGAGGTCGTAGGCCCGAAGATGTTCGCCGTTATTTCGAGCGAGTCGGAGTCCTAATTTAACAAATACGGGGCGGCTCTCAACGGGCCGCCTCGCTTCGTGAGGTAGTAAAAATGGCAATTCTTGACGACGTAAAAATGGCTTGTCGTGTAACAACGAATTCACTCGACGCAGAATATACGCGTTTAATAACCGCCGCCACGCTCGATTTAGGCGTCGCCGGAGTCGAAACCGGGGACGTTGACGAACTCGTTAAAGAGGCGATTATAACGTATTGTAAAATGCGCTCGGGAATTCCGGAGGATTACGACAAATTAAAAGCGGCCTACGACGAAATGAAAGCGCAGCTCTCAAACGCCACGGGTTACACGGATTGGAGCGTTAACCATGTATGATAACGTCGCAATTCTAAAAGAATACGGAACGTCGACGTTTGACGAGTACGGAAACGAAACTCCGACCGTAAAGGAAACGACGGTTTTCGTTCAGCCTCGGGGCGTTTATTCTTCGGAATACTATAACGCGGCCCAGGTCGGATTGAAGCCGTCCGTTACACTTTATATCGCTAATCGGGCGGACTATGCCGGACAAAAGGAATTGACGTTCGACGGCCGGGATTATTCCGTTATTCGCGTCGATTGGAACGCGCAGCGCGACGGGATTTCATTAATATGCGAGGAACGGGCGGAACATGGCTCTTGATTTAGTAACGGATCAGATACAAAAAATATTCGACGAATACGATCGCGACATGAAACGGAAAGTCAATAATTCCGTTGACAAGGTCGCGAAAGAGTCCGTCGCGAAACTCAAATCGACAAGTCCGAAACGGCCCGGACACGGCGAATACGCTAACGGCTGGGCGATCAAAAGAGCGCGAGGCCGTAACGGAATTAACGATCTCGATATTTGGAACCCGAAACACTACCGTTTGACGCACTTGTTAGAGAACGGCCACGTTATCCGAAACAAAAAGGGGACTTATGGCCGAACAAGTCCGATAAAGCATATTAAACCCGTCGAGGATTATTTTAATTCGGAAGTAATCGAAGAAATACAAAGGGAACTCGAACAATGACGTTATACGAAATATTGACAGACGAAACAACGGGCCTCGATATTCCCGTTGCTTATTCCCATTTCATGGACAAAGACGTTCCGAACGCGCCGCCGTATTTGGTTTATTTAGGTGCCGGACAAGATAATTTCGACGCAGATAATACGCATTATTGGAACCGTAATCGTTATCAGCTTGAATACTATTTCACGAAAAAAGACGAAGCCGAAGAAGCCGCGATCGAAAAAGTTTTACTCGATAACGGTTTTCTTTATCAGAAAAGCGAGGACGTTTTCATCGAAAGCGAGGGCGTTTTCGTGATTTATTACAACATATAACGGAAGGAGCTATTTAAATGGCTAATAAGGTTGAATTTGGAATTTCCAATCTCCACGTTGGAACCTATACCGTTGACAATGACGGAACGGTTACGCTCGGATCGCCTTATCACCAGGCCGGAGCCGTTTCGTTTAGTCCGGAAGAGCAGAGCGAAAAATCGGATTTTTACGCTGATAATATCGTTTATTGGTCGGGTTATTCCGGCGGTTCGTTCGAAGGCGATCTCGAAGTCGCACTTTTCGACGACGCCTTTAAAACTGCATTTCTCGGATATAAGCGACTCACGAACGGCGGCCTTGCTAACGTGAAGAACGCAACGAAGCCGAACGTTTATATCGCGTTTCAGGTCGAGGGCGACGCCGAAAGCAGACGCGTTATTTTCTATAATTGCACACTCGGCGTTATTACAAGGGAATTCGCGACGATCGAAGAGTCGAAGGAACCAGCAACGGAAACGCTCAACATGACGTGTATAGGCGATAATGCGTCCGGCGTTTCGAGGGCGGTTCTTAAACCGGGCGACGCTGGTTATGACACATTGTTTACAAGTCCAGGCGCGCCGGAACTCGAAAGCGAGTCCTAAAAGGGGGCGGAGGCGGAGCGCAATCGTTCCGCCTCATTTTTTTTAAAAGGGAGGTTAAATAATGCAGAAAATAATTAATATCGGCGACAAAGAAGTCCGACTCGATAATAATATCGGTTGGGCGATCGAGTATCGCGATCAATTCGGAAAAGATATTCTCCCGGTCGTTATGCCGCTTTTGACGACGCTAATTGAAAGCATTTCGACCGTTCTTTCGGAAGCGGAAACGGACGGCGAACTCACGGCGTCGAATATCGCGGAAGCGTTGGCGGGCCGTTCGCTGGATATTCTTATTCCTTTGTATCAAGCCGAATTTGTTGATTTAGTTATTAACGTTCTTTGGTCAATGGCTAAAACGGCCGATCCGAACATCGAACCGCCGCGTAAATGGATCAAACAGTTTGAAGGGTTCTATTTGGACGAAATCGTTCCGGAACTCCTGGAGCTTGTTCTTCGCGGCTTGGTATCAACAAAAAACCTGGCAAGGCTGGAGCAGATAAAGACGACGCTCCGGCCGAACAAATCGGACTCGACGACGTTATCCTCGCCGGACTCGAACGCGGGTTAACAATGTCCGATATTAGGCAAATGCAAATCGGACAAATCGTCGATTTTATAATTGCATATAACGATAGACAAAAGGCAGCCGAGAACGCCGAAAATCGCGCCCAGGCGAAGAAAAAACGCCGCAAGGGAACCCAGGCCGATATTAACGCGTTCTTCGGTTAGAGGGCGAATAAATGGCCGGAAATGTAAAAGGGATCACAATCGAATTTAGAGGCGATACAACGCCGTTAAATAAAGCGCTTCGACAGATTAACGACGAAACGCGGAAGCTCGATCGCGAAATAAAGGCCGTTGACAAGGCGTTGAAATTTAACCCGACATCGGTTGAACTTTGGCGTCAGAAACAAGACCTTTTAAAGCAGAAAATCACGGAAACGAAAGAAAAACTTTCGATCCTAAAAGACGAACAAAAGCGCATGGACGCGGCCGGCGTCGATAAGAATTCGGAAGAATATCGCAAATTGCAGCGCGACATCATAAAGACCGAGTCGCAAGTCAAGAACTTCGAAGGGCAGCTCCGGAAGGTGGGAAACGTCAAACTCCGGGCCGCAGCCGAACAAGTGAAACAGATCGGGACGAAATTAACCGAAGCGGGCCAGGCCATGCGCGGGATTTCGACGGCGGCGGCAGCGGTTACGGCTTCGATCGCGGCGTTAACGACGAAATCGGCAAAATGGGCGGACGATGTTATAACGAGCAGCAAAGTTTATAGCATGTCAACGAAAGAACTACAAAAGTATTCGGCCGCCGCCGAACTCGTCGACGTTAGCGCGGAGGCAATCGTTAAAACACACCGTAAACTCGAGCGCAACATGTTAAACGCGCAGCTCGGAAGCAAAAAACAAGCGTTGGCCTTTGAAGAACTCGGGATCGCTTACGAAAACGCGGACGGATCACTCCGGAATATTGACGAAGTTTGGACGGAAACAATCGAAGCATTGGCGAAAATGGAAAACGAAACCGAACGCGACGCTTACGCCATGAGCATTATGGGACGCGCCGCGACGGAACTTAATCCGCTAATCGAGGACGGCGCCGAAGGTTACAAACTATTAACCGACGCTATGGCAAAATACGATCTCGAATTCGTGGACGAAGAAACGCTCCAACGTGCGAACGATTTTAACGATTTATTGGACGTAACGAAATCGATCGGATTAATCGCGTTTCAAAATCTCGGAACGCAGCTTGCGGCGACATTTCTCCCGGTTATGGAAAAAGTCGTCGACCTTGTCGGCCGTCTTGCAAATTGGATCGCGAATTTAAATCCGAGAACGCAAGCGATAATCGGAACGGTCGCGGCGGTTGTCGCCGTTATTGCTCCGTTGCTCCTGGGAATGGGAAAAATGGCGTTCGCGATTTCGTCGATAATCAAGCTCGTCGCGATAGTCGGCCCGGCGATCGGCGGAGTCGTTGCGGCTCTCGGCCCGGTTGCTATGGTAATTGCGGGCGTCGTTGCTATGGGCGTCGTTCTCTATAAGAATTGGGACACGATAAAAGCGCGAGCGATCTCGCTTAAAAATAACGTGGTCAAAACGTTTAACGATTTAAAGACGAGGATCACAACGACATTTAATAGCATAAAAACAGCGATTGTTACGCCGATACAAAACGCCGTTAATACCGTCAGAAACGCAATAAACAAAATCAAAAGTATTATTAACGGCGCGAAATTATCGCTTCCACATTTCAAATTGCCGCACTTTGTCATTAACGGCGGCAAACTCCCGTGGGGGATTGGCGGAAAAGGCGTAAAACCGACGATTTCCGTTCAATGGTACGCGGAAGGCGGTATTTTCGACGCAGCTTCATTAATCGGCGTTGGCGAAGCCGGGCCGGAAGCCGTTGTCCCATTGGATAAGTTTTGGGAAAAGCTAGACAAAATCGCAGACGGAACGAACGCGGCTCCGATCGTCATTAACGTATACGGAAGCGATAACATGTCCGTTAACGAACTCGCGGCAGCGGTCGAACAGAGAATTATTCAAATGCAGAAACGGAGGTCGTTAGCATGGCAATAACTCCGACGGGGGACATTTTCAAAACGCTTTCATTCGATAACACGTCGTCGAAGGGTTACGGCGTTTATATAACCGGAGAAGCGGTCTATAACGCACCGGAACGCGCCGTCGAAATGATTTCAATTCCAGGGCGAAACGGCGCGTTTGCTTTAGACCTGGGACGCTTCGAGAATATCACGGTTACATATCCGGCGGGAATATTCGCAGACAACGAGGCAGATTTCGCGGCCGCGATTTCGGATTTTCGGAATTTCCTTTGTTCGAAACGTGGTTATTGCCGTTTGACGGACGACTACAATCCGAATGAGTATAGAATGGCCGTCTATAAATCCGGACTCGAAGTCGATCCCGCTTTATTGAAGGCGGGCGAATTTGAGATCGTTTTCGAATGCAAACCGCAGAGATTTTTGACGGCGGGCGAGGTAAAGCAGACGATCGCGCAGAGTGGCGACACGATAACGAACCCGACTTTATTCGACGCCGGACCGCTGCTGGAGGTCGAGGGGTACGGAGAAATCGGGCTTAATAACGAAACCGTGGAAATTCTAAACGTCCTCGTCGGCGACGTTCCTTTAAGCACCGCGTCGGTTAAGTCTGTCGATCCGACTATCGGTACAACAGATAGTATCGTAATCAAATTGTCCGACAATCTTTCACTTTTAAATGCGGGCGATACGATTACATTACCAAGCGTGAAAGTGGAAATCATACATGCCGGATATGGGACAAATTGTTCCGTTTCAATTACAAGTGCCACGAATTTAGCGTCGGCGACGGCGAGCATTGTTTCAAGTCCAAGATATAAGGTCGTTTATAATAGCAATCCGATAACCTTTACCTATGGGACGGCGGCGACATCGCTTGAAGGGGACGCAGTTTCAAAATTCACATATACAAGCGGCGGAAGTCAAGGAACGGACACATCACATCATAAATTCCAAGTGAGTTATGACGGAAACGACACGATAACTATTAATACGCAAGGAATCGGTTCGTCTATAAAATACACAATCCCGGCCGTTTCGGGGGACTCGACAAAAAGCGCACTCCTGGACAAAATCTTTATTGATTGCGACCTGGGCGAAGCATACGGCGAAGATAGCGGCGTAATAATTTCACTAAATAACGCCGTTCAAATTCCGGCAATTCTCCCGACACTCGCGCCGGGTTCTAATGCGATAACGTTCGACAATACGATTACAAGTCTAAAAATAACACCGCGCTGGTGGAAGGTATAAAAGCATGATCCCTATTTTATATGAAAAAACGGAAACGGCGTTCGTAAACAACGGCCTCGGACGATTACGCGATTGTATTTCCGCCGTCGTTACGGAAGAACGAAACGGGATTTTTGAACTCGATTTCGAATATCCGACAACGGGCGCGAACTTTGAATTAATCCAGGTCGGGAGAATTGTCGCGGTTACGCATGACGATACATCAGACGTCGAACCCTTCGACATTGTTTCGTATACGCGGCCGATCAACGGAGTCGTAACGTTTCATTGTACGCATATCAGCTATCGGCTTTCATATTGTACGGTAACGGGTTCGAATATCAATTCGTTAGCGGACGCGTTCACTTTATTCGGAACGGCAGAACCTTCAATGCCGTTCACGTTTCAGACAGACAAAACAAGCTCCGGTTACATGGCCGCAGCCGACGGCACTCCGAGAACCGTCCGCGAACTAATGGGCGGCGTCGAAGGTTCCGTCCTGGACGCTTACGGCGGCGAATACGCGTTTAATAATTGGAATGTGTATTTATACGCGGCCCGGGGACAATTCCGCGATTTTACGATCCGTTACGGCGTCAATATGTTGAACTATGACGAAGAATACGACTCTTCGGGAACGTTCTCGAGCGTTATTCCTTATTGGACGGACGGAAACGAAACCGTCGTCGGCGATCGTGTCGACGGAACGGGCGCGACGATAACCGGGCGCGGAGAGTGTGTTCCGCTCGACTTGTCGGATAAATTCGAAAGCAAGCCGACGAAAGCGCAAGTCGAAACGGAGGCGGCCGCGTATCTAAATACGAATAATACGACGGTACCGAAACAGACAATTAAAATCGAATTCGTTCGCCTCCAGGACATGGGGTTCGATTGGCTCGGAAATCTGTTAACGTGTGAGTTATGCGATACGATAAAAGTTATATTTCCGGACTATAACGCGTCCGGGAATTACAAAATCGTTAAAATCGTTTGGGACGTTCTCGCGGATCGGTTCGAAAGTATGGAATTAGGCGAACTGTCAACGACACTCGCCGAAGCGCTCGGGATTACGAACGGACTCGGAGGCGGGGGAAGTCAAATCGACTCCGCTATGTCGGACACGTCCGAAAACGCCGTCGAAAACAAGGTCATAAAAGCATACGTCGATAGTGTTCCGACGCTTATATATACAAACGCGTATTCGTCCGGGCAAGCCTACAAAAAGACGGGAATTAATCTCGCGGGTAGTACATATTTAGGGCAAGATATTAATCTCGGGAGTCAAGGCGACAGACACCCGATTTTTAACGGGTTCGATATAAGCGGAACGGGAACGGCGCGAATTCATACACTCGGACATTACATTTATAAATCCGGTACGACCTGGTACGCCTACGTTAAAATGCGAAACGATAATACAAGCGCCGTTAACGGTTTTACATTAATTGTATATATTGCATGGATTTAGACGGGAGCGCTAAAAATGAAAAAATTCTTACAATCAAACGAAACGCGTTATCGACTTTTAAGAACGATATTGCAAGGCGTAATCGGCGTATTGATCGCGAACGCGGACTTACTCGTTTCCGCCTGGAACTTTACGCCGGAAGTAAAAGCGTTCATCGTTGCGCTCGTTATGGCGATATTGTCGCCGATAATGTCAGAACTCGGAAGCATGAACACGGACGAAGAAGGGGAGGCGTTCGAATATGAAGAAACGGACGAAGAGGCCAGCGAATAATAAATATTATATCCGAACCGTTAACGGCGGATTAAACGGCGCGATTTCCGGGAAACCTACAATTACGGGCGCGAACGTGCTTTGTAATTGTGTTGGATATGCAAACGGCCGCTTTAACGAAATAATCAACGATCCGGAACTCAAGGGCGTTATTTCGAAATTCAAATACCAGCTAACGACGAACGCGGAGAATTTCATCGAGTCGGCGAAGTCCCAGGGGTTGAAGATAAGCGACAAGCCGATCGAGGGCGGCGTTATGGTATGGAAAAAGGGCGCGACGCTCGGAGGCAAAGACGGAGCCGGACACGTTGCAATAGTCGAAGCCGTTTACGACGACGGTTCGATCCTAACAAGCGAAAGCGGTTATAATGCGTTCGCGTTTAAGACCGTTCACCGTGAAAACTCAACGGGCCGTTGGTCGCAGCCGTCCGGATATACGTTCCGGGGTTGCATTATAAACCCGTCAATTAAAAATCCGAAAGTCGTCCCGGCGCCGAAACTGTCCGTCGACGGGATCGCGGGGCCGTCCACGGTTCGAGCTATGCAAAGATTTTTCGGAACGGCCCAGGACGGCGTTATTTCCGGGCAGAACAAAGCACTTTCGAAATATTATCCGGGTTTAAAGTCGGTTGAATATGGGAAAAACGGTTCGCCTTGTATCAAGAATTTGCAGCGCTGGGCGGGAGTCAAACAAGACGGCGTTATCGGCCCGAATACTGTTAAAGCCTGGCAGAAAAAAATCGGAGTTAAGGCCGACGGCGTATTCGGGAAGGGGAGCGTTAAAGCGTGGCAGAAATATTTAAATTCGCACGATAAAGCGGTTTACCCGGCGGAAACAAAACCGTCAGAAAAACCGTCAACGACTCCGGCAACGTCAACGACTCCGAAACCGTCCGCGAACGCGCAGAAGATCATCGACAAGGCCACGGCTTATTGTTGGCCGTATGGGACGAAGTCGTCAAAATACGCGTATAAGACCGGAAGCGCAAAAGCGGATTACAAGACGGCGTTAAAAAAGTACATGAAGAAAAGCGCGAAAATAAGTCAGAGCGATTGCGGTTATTTCGTTTCAACATGTGTTCGTGCGGCTGGGTTATCCTCTTCATTTTTGGCGCTAAAGAAAGTTAACGAAGAATTTCAGAAACCGCCGTCGACGTTGAAGATCGTTCACAAAGGGAAGAAAATCCCGGACGGCCTTCTCAAACCTGGCGACATAATCCGGTACAAGAAAACGAACGGACATCAACACGTTTTATTGTACTATGCAAACGGAAAAATCGCCGAAGCCGGGCGCGAGCATTGGTTCCCGGCCATTAAGAAGGACACGAAAAAATATAACGGGAAAACTACAAAATTTAGCACTCTCGAAGTGCTTCGGGCAAAGTAAAAGGGGGACGAAATGCAAGACGGATTGATTGTTGCAGCGGTTGGCCTTCTCGTCGGACTAATCGCGATAATAACGCCGATTATGAAGTTAAACGGGAATATTGTCCGGTTAACGACCGTCGTCGATCAGCTCGAAAAACTTGTTACCGACGAAACGGCAAAACTCGACAAACGCGTTACGACTCACGGCGAAGAAATCGACAGATTAAAACTCGACGTTGCCGGACACGAAGTCCGGATCAAACAGTTAGAAAAATAATCGGCGTTGTTAAAGAAAGGATCGAAAAAGAAATGTTCACAATCGGAGCATAATCACGGTCGCTCGAGGGGTGGGCGGCGTTTTCCTCCCTTATTTAGTAATACGGCAAAGAATAAAAACCCGGGGCGAATTTGCTCCGGGTTCTTTGCTTTGGCCTAAAAACGAGGCCGTATTTTTCGATTTAAGGCGTTTTTTCATGCGCGTTCGATATATTTATCGGTTCAAATACGGCTCGTTGAAACGGTACGCGTTAACGACGTCGTCGGCCATTTTCAAAACATCTTCCGGACGCGACAAATCCGCCTTTTTAAAGTCCGGGCAAAGTTTAATCCATTTGGCGCGGTTCGTGTACTTGATCCGTGCAACGTCCAGGGCGCCGAACTCGGAGCCGGAGTCCATGACGGCCGAAACGTAATTGTCCGAAACCCTGGTCAAACGAAGGGAAGCGACATCGAGGTTGTTTTCTTCACAAATACGGGATATAATACGAAAAATAATCCGTTCTTCTTCGGTACAAACAAGGTCGCGTTCTTGGCCATAATTTCCCATTGATACGCGGATTGTTTCGTCGCCGATTGTTTCTTTAAATAATTCACTCATGGTTAAAAATCCTCCTTTAATTAAATATACCATAACGGCCGACGTTCCTATATATTTATTTAGGGGGTTGACGTCCGCGCCCGGCTAATATATCATATCGGCGAGGCGTGATATAACTATTCCTAAAATCATAAAAAAAAGCACTTTTATACAAAACGTGCATTTTTCAACAATTTAAACGGAAATATATATAATATCCGCCTCAAGACTAAAGAAGGGAGGCGGATATTTTTTTATGAAAAGTTTAGTTTTCTCACAATTTGCCATAGTTAAAGCTAACACGGCCGCATTGTTCACATTGAAACTAAACGAGGAAGTTTATCGACTCAAAGACAAAGAACCGAACGTTAAATTTTCGGAAGCCGATCCGTTATGCGCTTACATCGAATATACGGAAAACGAGCAGCAGCCGGAAACGATCGAAGAGGTCGAAGCACTGGAGGGAATTCGTTTTGTTTGCGAACAATGTCCGCATTTTCACCCGATATTAAAGGCGGACGAAACCGTCGACGAACGTTGTAAACACGGCGATTGTGATTATATCGGGAACGAACTCGGGCGAACGATGAAGAGGTCGGCCGCGTGTCCGCGCTTGTATGAAATATTGCAAGGCGATAACGCGGTTATCAGCTTTAAGGAACCAGGAAGGGAGGCGGACAAATGCTTCAAGTAATAAGGGCGATCGCCTGGGGGTTGGTAGCGGTCGGAGCTTCAACAACGAATGACGACGCGATCCTCGTTCCGGCGATTATGGTATTTCTCGGTTTGGTATTGCTCAAGATTTCGGAAGTTTTAGACGGGGAGGTAAACGGAAATGAAAAAGAAAATACAGAAAGAACGCGTTCTTGATTGGCTCGTTAATGTCGGGCCGCTGACGGTTCGCGAGGCTATGTTCGAACTAAACGTGAATTCGCTCCCGGCTCGGATCATGGATTTACGCCGGGACGGTTATCCGATTTCGAGAACGTGGAAGGTAACGAAGAACGGGACGAAATACGGCGTTTATGAACTTATAAGGGAGGCGGAATAATGAAACAAATAAACGAATACTACCGCGCAAAGCGTGAACAATTCGCAGCACTTAACGCCGCATTTTCCGGCGCCGCGAACATAACCGGGATCGATTACGAACGCGATCCGATAACGGGCGAAGAGGTCGTCCGCATAACCGACCGCGCTTTCGTTCCGCATTACATACTCGTTACGGCGAACACGGACGACGAAAACGAGAACGAGATCGCGCGTTTCAAACTTAACTATAAGCCGCGCGGCTACGTTTCCGATTACGCGGTTAAATGTCGCCTCGCGAAGATGTTCAGAAGGGAGGGCGCTTAATATGTCGAGAACGCTTGAAGAAATAATCGCGCTCCTGGAGTCGGATTTGCTTTCGATCCCACGAAAAAGCGAATACGACGAAGGCTTCGCGGCCGGGGTTGCTCAAGCGCTATTTCTTTTGAAAATGGTGAACAAGTCGGGACAGATAAAGGAAACGGAGGGCGCTAACAATGAGTAAAACGCATTGGAAATTATTAGCCGATACGTCGCAGTATTTAGGCAAACAACATTTCGGCCCGGACGAAAAGAAGGACGTAACGATCGAAAGCGTCGAAGAACAGACCGTCGAAAATCACGCGAAAAGAACGAAGGACGTGAAAGCGGTTATCTATTTCGCCGAAAAGGACGTCCGGCCGTTGATAGCTAATAAAACGAACCGGAGCGCGATCGCGGAATTGCTCGGAAGCCCGTTCGTCGAGGATTGGGAAGGGCGAAAAATTACGCTTTGGGTTGATCCTAAAGTCCCGAATAATTTCGATCCCGCGAACCCTGGAGCCGTCCGCGTTTGGCCGACGCTCCCGGAAGAGTCCGTCGTTTGTGAGAATTGCGGCGTTCTGATAGAAGCGCATGACAATTACTCCGTGAACAAGATCGTTACACGTTCCCGGGCGCGTTGGGGGAAGGCGCTTTGTTGGGATTGTTCAATGGCGAAGATAAACTCGGACACGGAGGCGGAAAAATGAGAACGTTTTATTTAATGGACGACGGCGCGACCTGGGACGAAAGCGGCGACGAATGGGACGAAAGCGAGGTTTTCATTGACGATGAACTTGACGAATTCTAATTACTATACGACCGAGGCAAACCGGGCGTTTTGGTCAACGTCTTTATTCAAAGCGTTCGACAAATGCGAAGCGTCCGGCCTCGCAATCGTCAACGGCGAATATACGCAGCCGGAAACGGACGCGCTTCTCATTGGATCATATGTCGACGCCTATTTCGCTCACGAACTCGACGCGTTTATAAGGCGCGACGGCGACAAGATGTTTAAGAAGAACGGCGAACTTTACGCGAAGTTTTTCCGCGCGTCCGAGATGATCGACAGAGTCGAAAAAGAACCCGTTCTCATGGAATATTTGAAGGGCGAACGACAAGTCATAAAAACGGCCGAGCTTTTCGGCGTTCCCTGGAAAATCAAAATGGACGTATATAACGGCGAACGGATCGTCGATCTTAAAACCGTTAAGGATTTCGAACCGCTTTATAAAAAGGGGTTCGGCTTCATGTCCTGGGTTGAATTTTGGGGTTACGACATACAAGGCGCGATCTATCAGAAAATCGAACAAATCGCGAGCGGACGCGATAAGCCGCTTCCGTTCTATATCGTCGCCGTTACAAAAGAAACGGTCCCGGACGTCGACTTGATCGAAATTCCACAATATATGCTCGACGCTGCTCTCGCCGTTGTCGAGTCTAAAATCGACCGTTTCGACCTGGTTAAAACCGGAGAAATAGAGCCGAAACGTTGCGGATCATGTGATTATTGCAAGTTAACTAAAACGATAGAAGGGCCGAGAATGTTCGAGCCGTTGGAGGTTTAAAAATGGCAGATAAATACATCATCGGGAAAGATAGGCTCGTTTTTAAGAAAAAAGCCTTTCCCAACAAAGAAGATAGTAAAACCGTTCAATTACGGATCGGCCGAGAATATTACAACGATATTAAACGTATTGCGGACGAAACCGGAGAACCAACAAGAAAAGTCGCCGAAGCTTTAATTCGTTTCGCAGCTTTACACGTCGCCATTGAGGAGGTTTAACGAATGAACACAATCATATTAACGGGCCGACTCGTTCGCGATCCGGAATTCTTCACGGAAGGAACGCCGCGAGTCAATTTCTCCGTCGCCGTCGATCGTAGAAGCACGAAGGAAGGCGACAAAGCCGACTTTTTCCGTTGCGTCGCCTGGGACGGGGAAAAGGTCAAGACCGCGACACAAATCCGCGACTATTTCTCGAAGGGGAAACCGATAACGATAATCGGCCGAATGGAAAACGATCCTTATACAGACAAAGAAGGAAGGCTCCGGGACTCATGGGCCGTTAAGGTCGAACGCTGGGAATTCGCGCTTTCTGATCCGACGCAGAAGCAGAAGGCCGGACACGTTACCGAAACGGATAGCTTCAAAGCGGCGGAGGACGATATACCGTTTTAGTCAATACCGGGCGAGAGAATAAGTTATTACACATTAGGCAATTAAATAAACTTTGCTGCACAACAAAATATAAGGTCGCTCGAGCCGGAGTTAAAACGGCACTCTCGCCCGTGTTTTTAGGAGGTCAAACAATGACGTTTATTGATTTCTTTTCCGGCGTCGGCGGATTTACTCTCGGAATGGAACTCGCGGGCCATAAATGCGTCGGTCATTGTGAGATCGACAAATTCGCCGAGGCGAGTTATAGATCAATGCACACGATAACGGACGCGCAACGGGAATTCCTCGCGACGCTGCCGCTTGAAGAAAGACAGAAAGAAATATTAAAAGAGGATTATTTAAATGGAGAATGGTTCGCAACTGACATTACCAGGGTTGAACCTGGAGGAATACCGGAAGCCGATTGTTACTGTTTCGGATTTCCATGTCAAACTTTTTCGATTGCTGGACTCCGACGAGGTTTTGACGATACACGAGGAACTTTATTTTTTGAAGTCATGCGGCTTGCTAAAGAGCGAAAGCCTAAAATATTATTCGCTGAAAACGTCGCCGGACTCCTTAATCATGGGGGGGGACAAACGTTCGAAATCATCGTCCGGACAATGGCAGAACTGGGGTATATTGTCGAATGGCAAGTGCTTAACAGCCGCTATTTCGGAGTCCCGCAGAATAGAGAGAGAGTGTTCATTGTTGGACATCTTGGAACAGAACACGGACGAGAAATATTTCCTATCGCCGCAGACGATTCAAAGGTTGATAAGCTACCAGGACACGAAGTCGCTAACGCTATAACTACCCGTATCGTCGCCGATACGGTCGGATCATACGTCGGACAGACAGACAGACAGACAGACAGACAGACAATTCTATTAAAGGTGAACGGTTATCACAAGTCTTAATCGCCGGATTAATGAATTATAAGAAACCGAAATTATCAAGCTACACAATGACACTTGACACGAAAACGGGTTCGCTGCCGGGGTACATGACAACATATGTAATCGATAAACATGATTAGAGATTTACGAATTTTGAGGGGGGGGGTGCTACGGTGCCGATTTCCGATTTGATGAAGGAATACGAATTCGAGAGGACGGCGTCGTCCCGTGTCTATGTTCCGCAAATAGTCAGAATAGATTGTCCGCGTGGGTTCTGTTAGTCGAGGTCATAGAAAATGAAAATCAAGAACGCAACGACGACGGGGTTCGTTGAAGTTTCGAGGGGGGGGTGCTTCTCGATTGAATTTCCGGAGTCTAATACCAGGAGGGGACGAGTGATCGAAAACGGAAAAATAACGCCGACACTTGACACGGGCTGCCAGGTCGGAACGTTAACGGACGAAGTCAAAGAAATAAGGATCAGACGACTAACGCCGAGAGAGTGCTTCCGGTTGCAAGGTTGGACGGACGATTATTTCGAAAAAGCAGAATTCGTCAATCATGATAATCAGCTTTACAAACAAGCCGGAAACGGCGTAACGGTCAACGTCATTTATGAGATCGCGAAACGGTTCAAGTTATGAGCAAATATTTAATCATCGACACACGCGAAAAACCGAAGGCAATTCAAAGCATTTTAAAGACCTTTGACGCGGCCGGGATCAAGTACGAAAAGAGTAAACTTTTATTCGGCGATTACATGGATTGGAACCGTCCCGGACTCGTTATCGACCGGAAACAGAATATCGCGGAATTGGCGAAGAACGTAACGACGGAGCTTAAACGGTTTACATCAGAACTCGACCGGGCGAAAGCAGCCGGAGCCGTTCTCGTTATCCTGGTCGAACAAAACCGATACAAGTACAACGGACAATGGAAACGAGTCGAGAACATAACCGATTTAATGTTATGGAGCAATCCGCATACGTCCATACAAGGCGAAAAGGTTTATCGGACGTTAGCGGCCTTGCAATACCGATATAATATTATCGTTAAGTTTTGCGACAAACGAAGAACCGGAAGGGAGATATTAAATATAATCTATGGTTTACAATAATAATGGTTATGTAATGTTGCACCGTAAAATATTTGATTGGGAATGGTGGGACGATATTAATACATTTCGGTTGTTCGTAACGATCCTATTAATGGTTAATTGGACTCCGAAAAAGTGGCGCGGCCGTGTAATTCCCAGGGGTTCGTGCTGGACGTCGATCCCGGCTTTGGCTTTAAAATCCGGCCTAACGTATCAACAGACGAGAACATCGTTTGACAAGCTAAAATCAACGGGCGAGATAACAGACGAAGCAACGAGCCTCGGACGGCTTGTAACCGTTGCAAATTATGACGTTTATCAAATCGACGTCGAAACATCAACGAACGAAATAACAGACGAAAACGCAGAAGATCAACAGACGAGCAACGAGCGAGTTAACAGACGAGCAACGACAAACAAAAAGTATAAAGAAATAAATAATAACAAAAACATTAAACAACAACAAAAAAACGGTCGTTCAACGAATGAGGAAATTGATCTAACAGAACTCTTGACCGTCGAAGAAATATCCGAACTCGGCAGCCGTTACGAATTCGTTAGCGATCTCCTGGACGAAGTCGAAGCGGATATTAACGCGAAGGGGAAAACGGTTCGTTATCCGTTCCGGTACGTTGACGGATATGCAAGAAATAAGGGCTGGCCCAGGAAGGAGGGCGAGTAATGGAATATTGCGAATGGGCCGTCCGTGAAGGAAACGTCGTTCCTTATTGGGCGTTCACACCATGCAAGCCGGGTTACAATCCTTTGAAGATTAAAAGAGCTTCACAATTAAAAGAATACTACAATAATCGACTTTGCCCGATATGTCATAAACGAATACGCCTAAAAGGATACGTTTTCGACGATGATTTTAAACCGATAAAGGAGGGGACAGAATGAGCGAATACATCAAGAAAGAGGACGTTATAAACGTGTTGGCCGTTGTTCTTTGTGCGGAAGCTCGACTCGCGGGTTATGAAGTCGACGCGGTCGATTGCGTTCCGGAGGCGGCGGCCTGGGTCAATGATTATTGTCCGTCGGTCGTGATCGAGGACAAGGCGCCGAACAAAGAACCGCTTATTGATTGTCCCGGGAGGTAGGAACAATGGCGAAGGGTTACACGAAACACGGGGCCGCCACCGACCTTGCGTCCTGGGAACGAGATTTCCGCGAACGTTGGACGGCGAAAGCGAACGCGAAAAACGATCGCATTATCGGGAAGGGTTACGCAGAACGACAGATCGCGGACACGCTTTCGAAGGTCAAACCGATAGACGTAAACGTTACACGGATCGGGAAAAACATGAAATCGTTGATCGTGCGCGGGGACGCGGTCGACACGTTGGCGGAATTGTTCCCGGAGAATTACCGTTCTATGCGGGAACTATTCGCGGAAATCCTGGACACGGTTCCGGAAGTAAAACCGAAGCGCGGACATTGGGTTCGCGACGTTGAAGCAGCTTTGAACGCTCCGGGATTGCGGAAGCTTTATTGTTCGGAGTGCTACACTTACAACGACACGCGTTCGCCTTATTGTCCTAATTGCGGCGCGGCCATGAGGGGGAAACGTTGACGGCTAAAGAATTTCTCAAACAATACGAATATGCAGCGCGACGCGTTAAAAGACTCGAACAAGAATTGAACGACGAACGGTTAATGATCGACGCGGTTCGTTCGTTGTCGGATAACGACGGCCTTCCGCACGGAACCGGAATATCGAAACCCGTCGAAGAACGGGCGATCCGACTTGCTGACAAGCTCGGGGAATTAGCACAAGCGCGACTCGACGCCGTTGAAATACGCCGCGAGGTTTTCCGAGTCGTTCAAAAGGTCGACGGCCTTCCGGGGGACGTGTTGTTCGCTCGGTATATCCAATTAATGGAATGGGCGGAAGTTTGTCGGACGGTCAATTATTCGTGGGGTTCGGTTCACCGTTTTCATAAAATCGGACTCGAGGCCGTTTCGAAAATAATTGAATAGAATTGACATCGACTAACATGTAAAATGTTAGTGTCAGAAAGTCGCAAGACAAAAGACAATCACGCCAGGCGCGGAAACGCGCCGTTATATCCGCATTAGTGCCATTTGCCGGGGCGGAGCCGGCAGCGGAAAAAGTTTATCTCCTACATAGTGGATCAACAAGGAAGGGACGACCGGATCGGGCCGTCCTTTTCCGTTATTCGGATTTATGTATAAATACGACGTCGTATATATTTTGAAACAGTACGCGCAGCCGGACGAGCTTCGTTATTCCCTTCGTTCTGTTTGCGAAAATATGGAATATAATCGCATTTGGTTTTATTGCGGGAAACCGAACGGACTCGCTCCGGACGTCTATGTCGCGAAGGCTCAACGTGGCGCGTCGAAATGGGAAAAGGCGCGTTCGAGTTTAATAGACATTTGCAAGAACGACGACATAACGCCGAAGTTTTGGTTATTCAATGATGATTTTTATTTATTGAAACCGTTTCATCGAATGAAGCCGTATCACGTCGGCGAATTGTCGGATCATATCAAACGCGTCGAAGCACGACATAACAATTCGTGGACGCCTTACACGTTCCAACTTCGGGAGTGTGAAGCGCACTTGAAACGCGCCGGATTAACGACGCTCGATTATGCGATTCACGTTCCTATGTTGGTTGAACGTTCGACAATGCTCGAGGCGTTGAAGGCATTTCCGTCCGTTCCAATGTTCCGCAGCATATACGGAAATTATGCGGCCATTGGCGGAACGAAACGCGACGACGTGAAGATCAATAGTCCGGACACGGACGTTAATCCGAAGGCGGATTTATTGTCGACGTCGGATAAAGCGTTCAAAGGGAAGGCCGGGCGTTTTCTTGCGGAGCGGTTTCCGGAGCCGTGTCGATATGAGGTCAAGAAATGAAAATATCCGTTATTGTTCCGTATAAAGACGCGGCGTCATTTCTCGGACGTTGCGTCGATAGTTTGGTTTCGCAAGACGGCGATTTTGAATTCTTGTTAATAAATGACGACAGCTCGGACAACGGCCCGGAGATCGCGGCAGCATACCAGGACGAACGGATCATATTGTTTGACAATGAACATAAACCCGGAGTCAGCGGCGCCAGGAATACCGGATTAGATCACGCTTCCGGGGATTGGATAACGTTCGTTGACGCCGACGACACGTTGAACGATAACGCCTTTGATATGTTTTGCAAGGCGGTTAAAGTCGGACGGAACGTTAACGTTTATCAATTCAATCATTATCGGCACTATTCGAAGATAAACAAAACCGCGTTGAAGTATACGAACGGAACCGGGGAATATAATCTTTCGGAGCTTCCGGTTTTATGGTGCGTTGTTTGGAATAAACTCTTTCGTGCCGATTTCTTAACCGACGTTCGGTTCAATGAAACGTTAACGTTCGGCGAGGACGAGATGTTTAATCTCGAATGTTTCGCGAAAGACGGCCGCGTCGTTTGTGTCAACGGGATCACGACGACACATTTCTTTGAAAACGAAAATAGTTTGTCAAAGATACGCGGCGAAAAGGAAATATTAAAATTCGCGGACGCTTTTATAAAGTTTCTCAAGAAACACGACAATAACGAATTACGTTCGGCCGTATGCTTACGCGTCGCGGAACATTGGGCGAACTTATTTAAAGACACGTTGACTAATGGCTAAAGAATTTGCGAAGGCGTTTTATTCGTCGAAAGCCTGGCAAGAGTGTCGGAACGAATACGCGAAACGACGGCGTTATCTTTGCGAGGATTGTTTGAAGCGCGGAATATATCGGCCGGGTGAAATCGTTCATCATGTAATCGAGATCGATCCGGTAACAATCGAACGTCCGGAGATCGCTTTGAACTTTGACAATCTCGAATTACTTTGTCGCGAATGTCATTGTCGCGTTCACGATCAACACGGCGGACGTTGGGCGAAAGTAAACGCGGAACGCAAAGCAAAACGGGAGGCGTTAAACCGATACACGATAGACGCGAACGGAAAAGTATTTGCAAAAGAATAATTTATTAATTGCGTTTGTTGGCTGAATATATGTCGCGGATAAGTCCCGGGCCAGCCTTCAAATAACGGGAGTAGTTGCGGCTGCTCCCGGTTTTATTGGGGGAATTATGACACGGGAAGAAAAACGGCAGCGTCGCGAACAAATAATAAAAGATTATCAAGACGGGAAAACGGCTAGAGAAATAAGTGAAGTTTATAACATTACGCAAAATTACGTTTATGTAATATGCAAAGATTATTCGAACGCAATAAATCATAAAGGTTATGCGGACATTTTGCGGCAAAATAATAAACTCATTTTAAAAATGCGGGACGCCGGAAAAACTGTTAAAGAAATTGCCGATTTTTTTAACGTTAGTATATTTGCGGTTAAGTATTATTTTGAAACTAACGGAATAAAATCTCGAGAATATAGAAATACGGAAGCGGAAGCGGCGCGAAGAATATTTGAAAAGACTAACGGACAATTCGAATATGTTTCCGGATATACAAATAAAGACGCTCCGGTTTTGGTTCGTTGTAAAGTTTGTGGCGAAACATTCGAACGAACTTATCACCATTTAACGACGCATTGTTACGGTTGTCCGAATTGTAAGGCATTAGCAAAGAAACAACGGGAAAAAGAGAAAGAAATCGAGGCCAAAAGAAAAAGGCTAGAAAAAGAACAATTAAGAATTGAACGAGAAAAGGTTCGAGCAGAAAAAGAAGCAGCTCGAGAACGCGCAAGGCTTGAACGGTTGCATTTCTGTCCGGTATGCGGAACCGAAACAGATCGGCCGAAATATTGTTCCGATCAATGTATGAAGAAAGCAAACAATACGAACGGCGAATTAAGACGGCGGAACTTAATTAAAACGGCAACAGTTGATAAAGACATAACGGTCGATGGATTATTTCGGAGGGATAACGGCGTTTGTGCGATATGCGGTCGCCGTTGTAATTGGGAAGATTATACAATCCGTGAAGGCGTGAAGGTTTGCGGCGATTGGTATCCGTCAATCGATCATATAAAACCGTTGGCGCGTGGCGGTTTGCATAGTTGGGACAATATACAATTAGCGCACCGTCGTTGTAATTCTCAAAAAGGCGTCAGATAAATAGTCATCATATCCCCTCCCGATGACGGAAAAAATGACGAAATTATAGAC
>Ga0310786_10002979_pt1 | contig 25089 bp, 19 predicted proteins | sample AusTroGonzalo_MG_FD_203881 | JGI IMG/M metagenome (GOLD analysis project Ga0310786, IMG submission 203881) | Bovine rumen microbial communities from tropical cattle in Woodstock, Queensland, Australia - Gonzalo_03 (v2) (version 2) | ecosystem: Host-associated > Mammals > Digestive system >...
AGCCCATTGAGTGGGTTATTGCCGTCAAGTTGGAAAGAAATTATACGAAGGACGAGATTATCGCAATGTATCTCAATTACTTCGACTTCCTTCATAATGCAGTAGGCATTAAGACTGCAGCCAACACTTATTTCTCTAAGGAGCCGTCAGAACTGACAGTCACTGAGAGTGCAACACTTGTTGGACTGTGTAAGAACCCGTCATATTTCAATCCGGTAAGATATCCAGAGCGTTCGCTGGAACGACGAAATGTCGTATTGGGTCAGATGCTGAAAGCTGGTTATATCTCTCAGGAAGAATATGATAGCTATTGCCAGGAACCCCTGAATCTAAGATTTCATGTTGCTGACCATAATGATGGAGAAGCTACTTATTTCCGTGATTTCTTGCGTCGTTATATGATGGCCAAGAAGCCAAAGAAGGCTGATTATCCTGAATGGAACTACGTGAAATACTACATGGACTCCCTCTATTGGGAGCAGGACCCGCTTTATGGTTGGTGTAACAAGAATGTGAAGCGTGACGGTGAGCATTATAACATCTATACTGATGGTTTGAAGGTCTATACTACAATTGATTCTCGTATGCAGCATTATGCCGAACAGGCCTGCTACGAACATGTGGTAGGGTATCTTCAGCCTGAGTTTGATAAGGGTAATAAGTCAAAGCCCAATGCGCCTTATTCACGTAATCTTTCACAAGCTGAGGTACAGCGTATTCTGCAGAGAAACGTACGTCAGTCAGAGCGTTATCGCGTGATGAAGAACAACGGCAGCACTGACGAGGAAATCAATCGTGCTTTCGCAACGCCTGTGCCCATGACAATCTTCACTTATCATGGTGAGGTTGACACCACGATGACTCCTATGGACTCTATCCGTTATTATAAGTCATTCCTGCGCACAGGTTTCTTCAGCATAGAGCCGCAGACTGGTGCCGTTAAGGCTTATGTTGGTGGTCTTGATTTCCAGCATTTCGCTTATGATATGGCTACAGAAGGTCGTCGTCAGGTAGGTTCTACCATTAAGCCCTTCCTCTATTCATTGGCAATGGAGAACGGTATGACCCCATGCGATGAAGTACCTAATGTTCAGGAGACATATATCGTAAATGGTCGTCCTTGGACACCGCGAAATGGTAGTCGTGCACGCTATGGTGAGATGGTTACCCTGAAATGGGGATTGCAGCAGTCTAACAACTGGATATCGGCTTATCTGATGATGCATCGCTTAACGCCGGAAGGCTTTGTGACGTTGTTGCATAACTACGGCATTCGTAATCCGGAGATTGTACCTTCACCAGCGTTATGCTTAGGACCTTGTGAAATTACGGTTGCAGAGATGGCCAGTGCTTATACGGCATTCATCAACCATGGTATTCGCACGGCTCCTATGTATGTATCAAAGATTGTTGATAACGAAGGTAACACGCTGGCTGAGTTTAAGCCACGTATGAACGAGGTGATTAGTGGTGAGGCTGCCGACAAGATGCTTTACATGCTTCGGGCGGTAGTTGATGGAGGTACGGCTAGTCGTTTGCGTTACCGTTATAACATCACTGCACCGCTTGGTGGTAAAACAGGTACTACCAACTCAAATAGCGATGGTTGGTTTATGGGGGTTGCTCCGAAACTCGTCTCTGCTTGTTGGGTGGGCGGCGATGATCGTGACATCCACTTCGATTCAATGGTCTATGGTCAAGGCGCCTCTATGGCACTTCCTATTTTTGGTCTTTATATGAAACGTGTCTATGCCGACGAGACGTTGCCGTATTCTCAGGAAGACCAGTTTGATTTGCCTTCAGGCTTCGATCCTTGTCATAGTGATGATGATATGCAAATCGTGGACGGTCCGCCCGATAGTGCAGATGAAATCATAGAACAGATTTTTGAATAATCTTTGATTTTAGTTATAATTTGACATTTTTCCGCAAATAAACCAATGAAAGTGTTGGTTATTTGCGGAAAATGCTTTATTTTTGCAGCTCTTTAAAAACAACATAGTAATTATGAAACATCAACTGAGAAGCAGTGTCTGCACAGAAGGCAGACGTATGGCGGGTGCGCGCGCCCTGTGGGTGGCAAACGGTATGAAACGCGAACAGTTTGGCAAACCCATCATAGCCATAGTAAACTCATTTACACAGTTTGTACCCGGTCATACTCATCTGCATGAGATTGGTCAGATTGTGAAGGCTGAGATAGAGAAACTGGGATGCTATGCTGCTGAGTTCAATACCATTGCCGTGGATGACGGTATTGCTATGGGACATGACGGTATGTTGTATTCACTGCCCTCACGCGATATTATTGCCGACTCAGTAGAATATATGGTGAATGCACACAAAGCAGATGCTATGGTGTGCATCAGCAACTGCGACAAGGTGACGCCTGGTATGCTGATGGCTGCCATGCGACTGAATATCCCTGCCGTCTTCGTCAGTGGCGGACCTATGGAGGCCGGTAAGGTGAACGGTGAGAATGCCGACCTGATTACGGCTATGATTAAGGGGGGTGACCCCACCGTCAGCGACGAGGAACTGGAGGTCGTAGAACACAGCGCCTGCCCTGGTTGTGGCGCTTGCTCAGGTATGTTCACCGCCAACTCTATGAACTCGCTGACAGAGGCTTTGGGCTTCTCGCTGCCTGGTAACGGAAGTATTCTGGCTACGCATGTAAACCGTGTGCAGCTGTTCAAGGATGCTGCCAAGCTGATTGTGAAGAATGCCTTTGCCTATTACGAGGATGGTGACGACTCTGTCCTGCCTCGCAGTATCGCTACCCGTCAGGCTTTTCTGAATGCCATGACCTTGGATATTGCCATGGGCGCCTCTACCAATACGGTGCTTCACCTGTTGGCTGTGGCTCAGGAGGGTGGCGTGGACTTTAAGATGAGCGATATTGATGCCCTCTCACGTAAGGTGCCTTTCCTCTGCAAGTTGGCTCCCAACTGGCAGAAGTACTCTATCCAAGAGGAGAACCGTGCAGGTGGTATTCTGGGTATCCTGGGCGAGTTGGCAAAGGGCAACCTGCTTGACCTCAGTTGCAAGCGTGTGAACGGTGCCACTTTGGGCGAAGACATCAAGAAATACTCTATCACTGGCGATACCATTGATCCTGAGGCCGACCGTATCTACCACAGTGCTCCTGCTGGAAAGTTCTCTACCAAGATGGGCTCACAGGATACACGTTGGGAAAGTCTGGATACCGACCGCGCCAACGGTTGTATCCGAGATATCGAACATGCCTACACCAAGGATGGTGGTATGGCTGTGCTCTTCGGAAATATTGCTCAGGACGGTTGCGTGGTAAAGACCGCTGGTGTAGCTCCTGAACTGTGGCATTTCGAAGGTCCTGCTGTAGTCTTTGATTCTCAGGAAGATGCCTGTGAGGGAATCCTTGGTGGTAAGGTGAAGAAAGGCGACTGCGTCGTCATCACCCACGAAGGTCCTAAGGGCGGTCCTGGTATGCAGGAGATGCTTTACCCCACCTCATATATCAAGTCTATGCACATGGGTAAGGAGTGCGCCCTCATTACTGACGGACGTTTCTCTGGCGGTACCAGTGGCCTCAGCATCGGACATATCTCGCCCGAGGCAGCTTCCGGTGGTAATATCGGCAAGATCAAGGATGGTGACATCATCGTTATTGACATCCCCAACCGCTCTATCAACGTGAAGTTGACCGATGAAGAACTAGCCGCCCGTCCGCAGCAGCCCCTGAAGCGCAACCGCGTTGTCAGCAAAGCCCTGCGTGCTTACGCCCAAAGCGTATCATCAGCCGACAAGGGTGGTGTTCGCATCATCGATTAATATAGGGTTTACACCTCAAAAGTATGGTAGTTACGAGTGCTTAATACCATAGTTAGCACCTCTAACTACCATACTTTTTTCCTTCCATTGCTCGAAAGTGCGTTTTCTAGGGCGGAAAACGATGTTTTCCTCCAAGGAAAACGGTGTTTTCCAGCATGGAAAACAGCAGGAAACAACATGGACACACTTTGGTTTCAAAAAGCAAATTCTAACGTATCTTGAACCTCTTTTTGATTTGAAAAACATCGAAATTTTCATTTTGCTGCCACATGCTGCCACCTTGCTGCCACCACTTTTTGCCCTAAAATAGGGCGTTTCGGGAAATTCGTGGCAGTGTGGCAGCAAAAAATAAAATTTTGGAAATTAGTACCTACTAACTATTTTCAGTTTTTTTTCATCAATCTCACGAAATGTCTTTTTTGAAAAATCCAAACAAAATATTTGGAATGTTCATTATTTCTTTTTATCTTTGCAGTCAAGTATCGCCGATACGTCGTTAAAACGATGCTTGCCTATTAAGGCTTGATTCTCTAAGAGTAGGGTGGCGGTGCGATTTTTGAGAAAATATAACAAGCGTTTGCTGTTATTCGGAATTACTTCTGAATCTAGCACATTCAAAGAAACCAATCCGAATGAATAAGTAGCAGGCGTCTGTGCGATATGCATGGACGTGACTTATCTGGATTGGTAGGCCTGTGCTAGAGCCGAGAAGTATGGATGGGAACGTTCATGCTTTTCTGTACTCTTTGCCAAGCCTACACCTCCGATGATAAGCAGCGCATAAATGCATAAAGCATGACCTATACTAACTTAATAAACAATTAAAATTAAAAGCAATGATGGAGCTAAGATTCTTTTCAATGCTCGTGCTACTCACAGCAGTAGTGACGGGCGCAGTGGCACAATCCACTTACAAGGTGACTGTGAAGGCTGGTACTGCAGATGCCGAAAACTGGACCATAGAACCGACCGAAGCTACGACTACGGGCGTGGCTGCAGGTACGCAGATAACCGCCACCTACTCAGGTAAGAAAAAGGTGAAGAGCGTCAAGGCAAGAAGAAGAAAGGTAACTGGAATTACGCTGAACAAGACCAAGGCTATTATCGAGGCAGGTTCGACCGAGACACTTAGCGTAACCGACGTAGTTCCCGACAACGCTACTAATAAGACCTACACATGGAAGACCAGCGACGAAACGAAGGCCATCGTCAGCACTGTGGGTGTAGTGACCGCCGTGGCCGCAGGTTCCGCTACCATTTATGCCGAGGCCAACGATGGTAGCGGTGTGAAGGGCAGCTGCAGCGTTGCTGTGGCCGCAGCGGGTACTCCCGCAGCCATCATTGACGACTACACATCTGGTGTATTCGAAAGGAACGATGCCTTGGCAAGAGTCAACCATGCCCCAAGACGTACCTCGTTATTGGTCCCTTCGAGAATGCAGGTAGGTTTTAACGCGGGCGATGAAATCAGCATCCTCAGTACCAACAACGATAATGCAAAGTTCACCACCACGGCGGGCGGCGCAGCGGCCAGCTTCAATGGGACGGCTGTGGATGATTCGAAATATTACGCCATCTATCCCTACACCGATGGTCTTGCCCTCAGCGGCACCACCATTACCGGCGTGACGATTCCTACGAACCAGTATAACGACAAATGGGGTGACATGGTTGGATGGGATTATGATACTAATTCTCCGCATTATTTACATGCTTGGGATTCGAAGGCTCCCCTTGCATACGCAGTGACGGAAAATGCAACTCTTCAGTTCCATAACCTGTGCGCCATCCTGAAAATATTCATAGAAGGAGGAACAGCGTGTCTCAACATTTCGGCCAACGAGCCATTGGCAGGCACCTTTAGTCTCGACACTTCTACGGGAACACTTACCGCAACGGCTGGAAGCACCTCTATTGAAGTGCTTAATTATATCCATACAGATTATGTGTATTTCGCCATTGCTCCTGGCACTTATACGAACTTCAAGGTTTATGTGACTAATGGTTGGTCGATTGATTCAAAGACGAAATCAACAAGTGTCACCTTCGAGGCTGGCAAGATTTACGATTTGGGGACCTTTGATGAAGAAAAAGATATAGAACTTCTTGATTGGTAAGATTTGCGATTTAGATACTTTCGAGTCATTAATGTAGTAACAGAAAAAAGTTAAAGACAATGAAACACATATTTCTATATATCATGACACTGCTACTAACGGTAGTTGCAGGTGCGAGGGCGCAGAGCACAGAGCTCATCGTCCTCAGCCCAAGTGCCGATGGTACGGTGTGGACACTCCCCGGTGACAAGTTTGACTATGACATGGAACTGGAAGTGACGTACTACACCGATGAGGAAGTGGCTGAAATGGAGGATGCTGCATTTTCCGCTGGCGTAAGTCTGACCACAACCGACGCTAAAACATGGACGCTGGGCGCAACACCCAGCTTCGACTTCGATCTGGAGGTGGATTATGAAACCGCCTTGGCACTCAATGAGGACGATAATAATACGACAAAGTTGAACGAGTGGGATGGCTACGAGGCCGACGTGACGCTGACACGCACGCTGGCTAAAGACATGTGGAACACGTTTGCCGTACCCTTCTCCACAGCCATTCCCAGCGGCTGGACGGTGAAAGAACTGACCAGCGCATCATTCGTTGACGGCACGCTGACGCTGAACTTCGCCACTGCTGCGAGCATCGAGGCCGGCAATCCCTATTTAGTGAAGGTTGGCGCTGCAGCAGACCTCTCGGCCAGTGCTTTTACTGACGTTGTCGTGAGCAAAACGGGAGTGCCATTCACGTCGACAAATGTTGACTTCGTGCCCACGCTGGGTGCAACGACCATTCCCGCAGACGAGACGAAGGAAGTGCTGTTCCTTGCCAGCGGCAATCAGCTGAAAAATCCATCTTCATTGCCCACCAATATGAAGGGCTTTCGTGCTTACTTCCAGCTGAAGGGCGAGGCCGCAGGGGCACGTACTTTCAATATGAACATCGACGACGAGACGATGGGAATTTCAACAATGGATTTCACGGATTATACGGATACGGCAGGCGCAATGTTCGACCTGCAGGGACGTAAGGTTGCCACCCCGCCGAAGGGCATATATATAGCAAACGGAAAGAAGGTTGTTATCAAATAATAGTATGGAGAACACTGTTATGAAGAAGAAAGAATATATGCAGCCTGAAGTACTGGCGGTTCTCCTGAACACCCGTCAGCAGATGTTGACTGGGTCGGTAAAAAGCACAGGTCTTGAGGACGATCTGGAACTATCCAGTGAAGATGGCGACGTTTGGGACGATGCCATGAGCCGCAAAAGCGATGGCTTTGACGACGAAGATTAGGAAAAGTAGTACATCAAAAAATGGAGCATTCGAGGTTTCGGGTGCTCTATTTTTTTAAATTTGTTAAAGTGGGAGGTCACAAAACCCAATGTGAAAGCGCAATTTCTGCCTAGGCTCTGTGCTTAATATCATAATGAATAAAGAAGGAGGGAAGACCGCGCTGAAAAGCGCAGGGACTACGGTAGAAGTGCAGGAACAACATTAGAAAGGTGAGGAGAATATGCGGGAAGGGGCGGAAGTTGCGGTAGTTTTGAATTATTCTGGATTATTCTTGGCTATTAGTTTTGTTTGCACTATCTTTGCACGCCGAAATAAAAAAGATGATTAGGAGGAGATAAACGAACCGAGCAAAATGCCAACTTCAAAAGAAGAACTAATACGCAGAGGTATAAAGCCGCATGAGATACAACACAACCAGCATCGCCGTGCCGAATGGCAAGACTATGGTGGTTGTGGCTTGTATATGGTTACGCTTTGCATAGAAGGGCGGCATCCGTATTTCGGATATTTGAAGGGGAATATCAAGGTACGCCGCGATGCTGTGGACTTTCCACATATTGTCCTCACCCCTCTAGGTAGCACCATCCTTAATGAGGAGTTACCAAAGATTCATCATTTCTATCCACAGATTGAATTATGGAAGGCTGCTATCATGCCTGATCATCTCCACCTTCTGCTATATGTTGCAGAGCCACTGCCCGATGGAAAGAAGCTAGGGGATATTATTCGCCGGTTCAAAGGAGGATGCAGCCGTGCTTGGTGGGCGCAGGAGGAGGAGAAGATCGCGCTGAAAAGCGCGGGAACCGCGGCAACGGAGACGGAAAGAACTGCAGCAACAGAGACGGCGGGAGGCGCATCAGCGGGTAATAATACTGGGGTTCCCGTGCCTTTCAGCACGGTTAAGCGGCCTTCTCTTTTTGAAGCGGGCTATCACGACCGCATCATTAAGCGCCCAGGAATGCTTGAAAACATAAAGCGCTATATGAGCGACAACCCGCTACGTGCATTGATGAGGCGACAGTTGCCGCATCTTTTAGAACGCCGCCTGCATCTGCGTGTTGGTAGTCATGACTATGCGGCCTTCGGGGCTCTGTTTTTGGTTAAACGTGCAGAGAAAGAACAAGTGTTTTATCATCGGCGTGATAAAAAGACGGGGATTCCTACAGAGCTAACAGAAAAGTACAAACGGGATAAAGACCGACAACTGGCTGAGGCACGCGAAGGTGTGGTGCTTGTCTCACCTGCCATATCGAAAGGGGAAAGCATCGTAATTAACACGGCTATTGACGAGGGGTTGGCTGTTATCCAGCTACAGAAAGAACCTATTGGGAATTATTGGAAGCCAGAGCGACGCCGCTTTGAGGCATGTACACGGGGCGCTTTGTTGATTTTGGCGCCTTGGGGGCTGGATGAGGAGATAAAGGGGATGACCGCGCTGAAAGGCGCGGGAACCACGGCAGGGGTGAAAGGTGCAGGAAATACAGAGGCGGCACCTTCGGATTATGCCAGATTTCACCATCTTAATGATTTGGCGGCGGAGATTTGTAACACGACGGATGCCGTTCTCTTGAATCTGGCAGGTATTCGCTGATGTTAGCTTTACCTATGATTATAGAAGAAAATCGGGCGAATCCTTTGTGGTTCGCTCGTTTTTTCGTACTTTTGTACCGTTTTTTACTAGCAGAGACAAACTAAACGAAGGATGAGAGACAGAATAACAGGAGCCAAGGCTCTGATGAGAGCACTGCAGGCTGAAGGCGTAAAGACCATTTTTGGTTATCCAGGCGGAAGCATTATGCCTGTTTATGATGCGCTTTACGACTATACACGTGGTGAGAAGAAATGCTTCGACCACATCCTTGTGCGTCACGAACAGGGTGCTACCCACGCTGCAGAGGGCTATGCCCGTGTTAGTGGTGAGGTAGGTGTTACACTTGTAACCAGTGGTCCTGGCGTTACGAATACCCTTACTGGTATTGCTGATGCAATGCTTGACTCAACCCCAATAGTTGTCATTGCCGGACAGGTGCCTATCTCGGCTCTGGGTACAGATGCCTTTCAGGAGGTGGACCTTGTAGGCTTGGCACAGCCAATTTCTAAATGGAGTTATCAGATTCGTCATGCAGAGGATGTTGCATGGGCTGTCAGCCGTGCTTTCTATATTGCTCGCACAGGTCGCCCTGGTCCTGTAGTGCTTGATTTCCCCAAAAACGCTCAAGTAGAAGAGATTGACTGGGAACCCAAGAAAGTGGATTTTATCCGTTCGTATGTACCTTATCCTAAGCTTGATAGTGAAGCTGTACGTCAGGCTGCAGAGCTGATTAACAATGCAAAGCGCCCGTTGGCTCTTGTAGGCCAGGGCGTAGAGTTGGGTAATGCGCAAGAGGAATTGAAGGCTTTCTTGGAGAAGGCTGACATTCCTGCAGGTCGAACGATGTTGGGACTTTCTGCTTTACCCTCTAATCATCCGCTGAATGTGGGTATGTTGGGTATGCATGGTAATTATGCCGTAAACTTAAAGGAACAGGAGTGCGATGTTCTGATTGCTATCGGTATGCGTTTCAGCGACCGTGTAACGGGTAATTTGAAGACCTATGCCAAGCAGGCAAAGATAATTCATTTGGATATTGACCGTTCGGAGATTGACAAAAACGTCAAGACGAATGTGGCTGTGGTGGCTGATTGTAAGGAATCGTTGCCAGCACTTACAGCTCTTATCAATCCTAACACGCATCAGGAATGGCGTGAGTCGTATAAGCCCCTTGACGACAAGGAACGCGTAAAAGTTATCGAGCCTGCCATCCATCCGAAAGAGGGTCCGCTGCTGATGGGTGAGATAGTAAATGCAGTAGCAGAACAGGCTGCTGATGATGCGGTGCTTGTGACGGATGTTGGTCAAAACCAGCTATTTGCGACTCGTTACTTCAAGTATCACAATAAGAGAAGTGTCTGCACCAGCGGTGGACTGGGTACTATGGGTTATGGTATGCCTGCAGCTATCGGAGCTACCTTTGGGGCTCCCCAGCGCCAAGTATGTTGTTTCATGGGTGACGGTGGATTCCAGATGAATATTCAAGAGCTGGGTACTATCATGGAACAGAAGGCACCTGTAAAGATGATTCTTATGAACAACCACTATTTGGGCAATGTGCGTCAGTGGCAGGATATGTTCTGGATGCGCCGTAAGTCGTTTACCAAGATGATGAACCCTTGCTATGAGGCAATCGCTCAGGGCTATGGCATCCCCTATGTAGCTGTAGTGGACCGTAAGGATTTGGCAAAGGCCATAGAGCAGATGCTTACTACTGATGGACCGTTTATCATGGAGTGTGCCATCAAGGAAGATGATGACGTACTGCCAATGACGCCTCCTGGTATGAATGTGAATGATATGAAATTGGAGATTTAAGCAATGGAAGACAAGAACAAACTATATACTCTGTTGGTTTATTCAGAGAACGTGGCAGGTATCTTGAATCAGATTACGGCAGTATTCACCCGTCGTCAGGTGAATATTGAGAGTCTGAACGTATCGGCATCCAGTATCCCTGGTGTACATAAATACACCATCACTGCTTGGAGCGATGAGGATCAGATTAACAAGATTACCCGTCAGATAGAGAAGAAGATAGATGTGGTCAAGGCAAATTACTTTACCGATGATCAGCTCTTTATCCGTGAGGCAGGTCTTTATAAGCTATCTACAGACAAAGTGTTGGCTAATCCGGAGATATCACGCACCGTACGCCGTTATGACGCGACTATCACAGAGGTGAACCCCACCTATACGATTGTGATGAAGAGTGGTAAGACGGATGAAATTATAGAGCTGTTTCGTGCCCTCGATGCTTTTGACTGTGTATTGCAGTACACTCGTTCCGGTCGTATTGCCGTAACACGCGGTATGCAGGAGCAGGTCAGCGCATTCCTTGAAGAGCGCGAGAAGGGGAAAAGTGAAGAGTGAAGAATCAATAGCTATGGAAAAAGTAGGGAAATACGAGTTTTTGGCTGAGCCGTTTCATTGTGACTTCTCAGGTCGGCTCTTCATGGGACATCTGGGTAACCACATGCTTAATGCTGCCGACTTCCATTCTTCTGCGCGTGGGTTTGGCATGAAGTATCTCATGACCATCAAACGCTCGTGGGTGCTTTCACGACTGGCTATTGAGATGGAAGAGATGCCCGTACAATATACGAAGTTTAATGTAGAGACATGGGTGGAGAGTGCCATGCGTTTCTTTACCTCACGTAATTTTGCTGTAACAGGTGAAGATGGTAAGGTCTATGGCTACGGACGTTCTATCTGGGCAATGATTGATACAGAAACACGACAGCCTTCTGACCTCTTCTCAATAGATAATGGTGCCATCAACGACTGGATTGTTACAGACAAGCCCTGTCCAATTGATAAGGGTGGACGAGTAAAGATGAGTGACAGTGCAGAACTTATCCATACTATCGACACTTTTTATAATGATGTAGATATCAATGGTCATATCAATTCCGTGAAATACATAGAGCATGTGCTCGACCTCTGGGATCTCGACTGGTATCGCACACATGCCATCAAACGCTTCGAAATAGCCTATGTGGCCGAGGCTCACGCTGGCGATAAACTCTCTTTCTATCAGGAACATACGGCCGAGAATGAGTTCTGCGTCCGCATCGTGCGCACCGATGGTACCGAATGTTGCCGCAGTAAGGTGACATTTATAAAAATATCTTAATTTTTCTGATAAACCTTTGGTGTTTTCATCGAAAATGCCTAATTTCGAACCCACAATTTGATTACCTATAACCTAAAAACTATAATGTATGAAAGTTTATCAGACTAACGAGATTAAAAACATTGCATTGCTTGGCAGTGCGGGTAGCGGCAAGACTACTCTTGCCGAAGCAATGGTTTATGAAGCAGGTATCATCAAACGTCGTGGTACCGTTGAGGGTAAGAACACCATGAGCGATTATTTCCCCGTTGAACAGGAATATGGCTACTCGGTGTTCTCTACTGTTTTTCATGTAGAATGGAATAACAAAAAGCTCAATATTATTGACTGTCCAGGTTCAGATGACTTCGTAGGTGGTGCTATTACCGCTCTGAACGTTACTGATCAGGCTGTTATTCTTATTAATGGTCAGTATGGTCCTGAGGTAGGAACGCAGAATGCTTTCCGCTATACCGACAAACTGCAGAAGCCGGTTATCTTCTTGGTAAATCAGCTAGACCGCGATAACTGCGACTTTGACGCATTGCTGAACAACATGAAGGAAATCTACGGCGAGAAGTGTGTACCCGTACAGTATCCTATCGCTACGGGGGCAGGATTCAATGCCGTTATTGACGTACTCCTCATGAAGAAATACTCATGGAAACCCGAAGGTGGTGCTCCTATTATCGAGGACATTCCCGCTGAGGAGATGGAAAAAGCCAAGGAGTTGCATGCTGCCCTCGTAGAGGCTGCTGCTGCCAATGACGACACCCTGATGGAGAAGTTCTTTGAGAGCGAGAGTCTTACTGAAGACGAGATGCGCGAGGGTATCCGCAAGGGCCTTGTTACACGCTCTATCTTCCCCGTGTTCTGTGTTTGTGCAGGCCGTGATATGGGTGTACGCCGCTTAATGGAGTTCTTGGGCAACGTTGTTCCTTTCGTTAGCGAAATGCCTAAGGTACGCAACACCCGTGGCGAGGAGGTTACTCCCGATGCAGCAGGTCCTGCCTCTCTTTATTTCTTCAAGACTGGTGTAGAGCCACATATCGGTGAGGTGCAGTACTTTAAGGTGATGAGCGGAAGCGTGAAGCCTGGTGATGACCTGACTAATGCCGACCGTGGTTCAAAGGAGCGCATTGGTACTATCTATGCTTGTGCAGGTGCCAACCGTATTCCTGTTGACGAACTGAAGGCTGGTGATATCGGCTGTACCGTGAAGTTGAAGGATGTGAAGACTGGTAATGCCCTGAACGGTAAGGACTGCGAGTGGCGTTACGACTTCATCAAGTATCCTAACTCTAAGTACTCTCGTGCTATTAAGGCTCAGAACGAGGCCGAGACCGAGAAGATGATGGTGGCTCTGACAAAGATGCGTCAGGAGGATCCCACATGGGTTGTTGAGCAAAGTAAGGAGCTCCGCCAGATTATCGTTCACGGACAGGGTGAGTTCCACCTGCGCACCTTGAAGTGGCGTATGGAGAACAACGAGAAGATTAAGATTGACTATTTGGAGCCAAAGATTCCATATCGTGAGACCATTACGAAGATGGCTCGTGCCGACTATCGTCATAAGAAGCAGTCGGGTGGTGCCGGTCAGTTTGGTGAGGTTCACCTCATTGTAGAGCCTTATGCTGACGGTATGCCTGATCCCACTTCATTCACCATCAATGGTCAGGAGTTCAAGATGAACATCAAGTCTAAGGAAGAGAAAGACCTGGAATGGGGCGGAAAGCTCGTATTCATCAACTCTGTGGTGGGTGGTGCTATTGATATGCGATTCATGCCTGCTATCCTGAAGGGTATCATGGAGCGTATGGAGCAGGGCCCATTGACAGGTTCTTATGCCCGCGACGTACGTGTTATCGTATATGATGGTAAGATGCACCCCGTAGACTCTAATGAATTGTCATTCATGTTGGCTGCACGTAATGCCTTCAGTGCTGCCTTCCGTGAGGCAGGACCAAAGGTCCTGGAGCCTATCTATGACCTTGAGGTTTACGTGCCCTCTGACTATATGGGTGACGTGATGTCTGACCTGCAGGGACGTCGTGCTATCATTATGGGAATGGATTCTGAGGCTGGTTATCAGAAGCTTTCTGCCAAGATTCCATTGAAGGAGCTCTCGAGCTATTCTATTGCTCTGAGTTCTATCACTGGCGGACGTGCTTCATTCTCTACCAAGTTTGCCTCTTACGAACTGGTGCCCAACGACATTCAGCAGCAGCTCATCAAGGAGCACGAGGCAGAACTCAAGGACGAGGATTAAACTCACAGCTCTGTATATACACAAAAGGATGCGCCTAACGGTGCATCCTTTTTTTCTTCTATTTAGAAAAACTATTAATATAGATTCTCCAGTCGTACGTCGTGTTCCTGACGCAGATAGGCTGAGCGTAACACAATGGCGCGACTCCATTCTGCATTCATCAGGTTAGTAAGTGGCAGGTCTAGTTTCCAACTTCCTTGAGCCTCAAGACGGTCAATCATAACACCAACACTAAGATTGTTCAGACTCTCGGCAGGTACAAATGTTGATATGCCTCCTTTTTCGTCAGAAGAAACCTCGATGACCAGTTTGGCTTCAGCAAGTTTGTAAAGCAAATCATTGACAATACGGATAGGAATACCTGTCTCAATACGAAGATCGTCAGCTGAAGGCGCCGTTTTCCCATCAGCAAATCGTTTGCAGATACGCGACATGAGTATTGCGGAAATCATCAGCTGATAGCGATGGGAAATATCATCGGTATGGGCATCATAGTCGTAGAAATCCAGATTCTGGGAAGTATAGGTCAGTTCGGCACCAAAAAGACAGATAGTCCACGAAATCTGTACCCAGAGCATAAACAGAGGGAGTGCGGCAAAAGATCCGTAGATAGCGTTGTAACCCGTAACCCACATCTGTGAATGGATATATACAAACTGTACAACCTGCATCGCTATACCTGATAAGAGACCTGGAACAATAGCGTTTTTCACCTTCACATGTGTGTTGGGCATGAAGACGTAAAGGCTGATGAATAGCAGGGACATCAGGAAGTAGGGGGCAGCATCAATCATGAATCTAATGGTAGAGCCAAGAAGCATGAACCCATCCATAGAATTAGCCATTGTGGCCAAGAAGAGGCTAAGACCTGATGATACTACAATGAGGATGGGGAAGAGGAAGAACATGGCCAGATAGTCCGTAATGGTACGAAAGATGCTACGTTTCTTCTTTACCTGCCATATCTCGTTAAAAGTCAGCTCGATGTTGTTCACCAGCATCATTACTGTGTAGAGCATGAACACCAAACCGACACCCAGGAAAATGCCACTCTTGGTATGTACCAGATAACTGTTTACAAAACTGATGAGCACTTCAGCCACTTGCGGTTGAGATGAGAATGCATCGCGGAACCATACCTCTATATACTTATTATAGCCGAAACCTCGGGCTATGGCGAACACCACAGCCAGTATGGGCACTATAGCCAAGAGGGTAGAGTAGGTAAGGGCAGATGCTTGATTCATCACCCGTTTGGTTGTAAAAAAGCGAATAGCTAACGAAGCAATCTTGATGACTTCGTAAACCACACGACGCACAGGCGACAACTCCTCATCGGGAATACGCCAAATATCTACTTGTAGGAAATGTATCAGTTTCTTCACACTCAAAACCTCAAACCTCAAATATTAAATCTCAAGAAAAAGAAAGCATTGTCCCTATAAGCCGGGTTCTGTGCCAGTATTAGTACTGGTGCCTGCCATTTATCTACTACGCACGTCACCATGCGTCTCTAGCGTTCTACCCTCCATCGCATTCCTTGCGGAAACTCGGGCGAGCAACCCTAACATGGCGATGGTATACATGAACTTGCGGCCTCCAGTGGGAACAGCACAACGATCACCCGCTGCCTGGTGGTCTCTTACACCACCTTCTCACCCTTACCCCTTGCGGAGCGGTAATTTTCTTCTTCCCTAACCAACTGTCACCAATTGCTTCTACTTTCAGAAGTGGAGTGCCCTATGCCGCCCGGACTTTCCTCTCGCCTCTCCTTTCAGAAACGCCAGCGGCAAGCCGGGACAGTGCTTTCAGAGTGCAAAGTTACGAAAAATCGGGTGCAGAACAAAATAAAATCATTTATTTTTGTACTGAGAGGTGGTAACTATGCATCAGAATGAGTATAAAGTAACTTTGCTGATGCTGTTATGCTACTTTTAGGAGTGCAAATTCTCCTTCCAAGATAATAATGCCTTGATAAAAGTTTCGTAGGGATTATTGCGAAACTTTTTTGCTTTTGTACCTTCTATCATCATGTAGATAAGGTAAATTATCGTACAAATAAGGAACCCTGACGCATAGGCATACATTGCCATGTTACTGCTTTTAACGAAGAGGCTAAACAATGCTACAGGAATTACAAAGGCCAGGCAAAAAATAAGTAAACGATACCTTTTCCATGAATCTTTGAAATCTTCGAATTTCTGTTTCTTTTCCAGATATTCTTCGAAGGCCTTTTCTGTGATATGATAGTTCTCAATTTTGGGTAGGGTAGGATCGTCCTTGTAGTCCGTGCGGATATCCCAGATTTGTCCTTGAATGGATTCCAAGGATATATGATCAATATATGAGCGGTCTATTTGAAACATGGTTTAGGGTGTATTAAAAAAGGAGTTAGAGGTTGCCCCCTAACTCCTTTTGTTGATAATGTGATTAGCAGAGCTTGCGTGAGCCGTCACCGATAACTACGTCGTAAACCTTGGGTTCGTGACCGTACTTAGCGTTGAACTTCTGCTTGGCTGTCTCAATGAACTGTTTGTACAGGTCGTTGCGTACCAGGTTGATGGTGCAACCACCAAAGCCGCCACCCATGATACGAGAACCTGTAACACCGCATTCCTTAGCAATATCGTTCAGGAAGTCGAGCTCTTCGCAAGACACCTCGTAATCCTTTGACAGACCCTCGTGAGTCTTGTACATCATCTCACCGACCTTCTCGTAGTCGCCTTCGTTCAGAGCGTCGCAGACAGCGAGTACGCGGTCTTTCTCGCCTAGCACGAACTTTGCGCGCTTGTAGTCCTCTTCGCCCACTTCGGCCTTCACTTCCTCAAGCTGCTCCCATGTGCAGTCGCGCAGGGTCTCAAACTTACCCTCTGGGTGCTTAGCCTGAATGTGCTTCACTACGTTTTCACAGCTATTACGACGGTCGTTATAAGGAGAACCTGCCAACTGGTGCTTCACAACAGAGTCGAGCAGAACCAAACGATAACCATCGGGCTTAAATGGGAAGTATTCGAACTCGCGGCTACGGCAATCCAGACGCATCAGGCAGCCTGCCTTACCGAATACTGAGGCAAACTGGTCCATGATACCACAGTTTACACCGCAGTAGTTGTGCTCAGTAGCCTGACCAGCCAGCACCATATCCCACTGTGATACTTTGTTGTCGCCAAAGAGGTCGTTCAGACCGCAAGCGAAGCAACTCTCCATAGCAGCTGAAGAAGACATACCTGCGCCGAGGGGTACATCACCAGCAAAAGCAATATTGAAGCCCTTTACGGGAACGCCCAGCTTCTTCATCTCCAGAGAGATACCGTAGATATAGCGAGCCCATGATGCGGTGGGACCAGCAGGATCATTCAGCTTAAAATCTACACGATCCTTCAGGTCAATAGCATAAGCCATAACCGTATCTTCTGTTCCATTGGGACGCATCTCTGCGATGATACCTTTATCTACTGCTCCGGGGAATACAAATCCGCCGTTATAGTCGGTGTGCTCACCAATCAGATTGATACGACCGGGAGATGCATATACATTTCCTGTTTTTCCGTCGAAATGCTTGATGAAGCGACTTCTTACAAATTCAATGTCCATCATAATTCAATAGTATTAATTAGTTATTATTAGTAATAGGTTATAAGAACTTATTTCACGTTAATGCCAATCTTACTACCCCAGTTGCAGAACCAGATGATGTAAGCGTAGAATACGAACATGGCGCAGAGAGCAACGATAACGCCAGCAGCGTCAACGATGGCACCCATCACAGGCATCAGCAGAGCACCGCCAATTACACCAGTGTTAATTACACCAGAAGCAGCCTTGGTGTGAGGACCAAGCTCCTGCAGGCCGAGGTTGAAGATAAGAGGCCACATCACAGAGTGGAATAGACCTGCAGCCAGCATCAACCAGATACCAACCATTGAAGAAGCAAAGATTAGCGATAGACCGATGCAGATTGCACCGAGACATAAGCAGGCTGTCAGTAACTTACGAGGCTCAAACTTAGTCAGGATACCAGCACCGATGAAACGTCCAACCATCATACCACCCCAATAGAATGCCAGATAGTTTGTTGCCAGTGCTGCACACTCAGCAGGATTCATGTCTGGATAGAGCAGTGAGAAACGGTAGGGGAGCATAGAGGGAACACCAATCTCGACACCCATATACATAAAGATTGCAAGAGCGCCCAGCCATACGTGTGCATACTTGAAAACGCTGGATTTGTATTCTTTCTTCTCTCCGCTTTCTTCTTCAGCCTGTTTGCCTTCGTCAATTTTCGGCAGCTTCAGGAATACCAAAATACCGCAGATAATCAGCGTAAAGATACCGAGGCCCAAGAAAGGTCCAGGAACAGCATCAGGCGTAGGAGCCTGACCTGCGATGATGATAGTGGTAATGAAGATAGGAGCCACCGTTGTAGCTACAGAGTTCAAAGCTTGTGACAATGTCATGCGGAAAGCGCCAGACTCAGGTTTACCAAGCACCATCACATAAGGATTGGCCACATTCTGCAGCATCACAACACCCATTGCTACGATACACATAGACAGCAGGAATACGATGTACACGTTGGCACCAGCACCGATTGCCCAGTTGATTCCAAATGAGTTGATGACGAAACCGATACCAGCTACGGCAAGACCAAGCAGCAAAGTTCCTTTATAGCCAATTTTGCTCATCAACATAGCAAATGGGATAGCCAACAGATAGGCTCCATAGAATGCAGTGTTGACATACTGACCTTGCTGGGCAGAAAGGTTAAATGCCTCTGAAAGGAAGGCAATCATCGAATTGTTCATTGTTGTAATGAATCCAATGAGGAAACATACAATGAACACAATAATCAGAGGAAATAAGTAACTCTGGGTTTGTTTTTGTGACATTTTATTATTCGTTTTATAAGTAATTGTTAGTATTTCTAAAAACGTGGTTTAGCCACCGTAAACACACTACTTACTTCACGTTAAGTATTCTAATTTACGATGGCTAAACTGTATTCGGATTATTCAACAACGCCGAACTTATAAATAGTCTTCTGCTTGTAGCGCTCTCCTGGGTTCAGTACTACGCTGGGGAAGTAAGGACGGTTAGGAGAGTCGGGGAAGTGCTGTGTCTCCAGACATACTGCTGAGCGACGTGGGAATGTAGCACCGTTGGCACCCTTGTAGCCTTCCAGATAGTTACCTGTGTAGAGTTGCATACCAGGCTCTGTGGTCCAGCACTCCATTGTACGACCGCTCTTGGGCTCTGTCAGTCTTGCTGCGAAGCTCAACTCGCCCTCTTCCTGTTTGTTCAGAACGTAGTTGTGGTCGTAGCCGTTACCAAACTTAATCTGCTCATTATCAGCATCAATCTCCTTGCCGATAGCCTTGGGCTGACGGAAGTCAAATGGGGTGCCTTCTACCTTCAGAATCTCACCCGTAGGAATAGCTGTAGCGTCTGTGGGCAGATAGAAATCGGCATTGATTTCGCAAATCAGATCGTCGATTGTTGGCGTAGGATCTGCTGTGCCTGCCAGTGAGAAGAAAGCGTGGTGTGTCAGGTTCACTACGGTCTTCTTGTTGGTAGTAGCCAGATACTCCAGAACGAGCTCGTTGTTGTCAGTAAAGGTGAATTCTACTGTGACGTCGAGTTCGCCTGTGTAGCCTTCCTCACCGTATGAAGAAACGCGGTGCAGAGCCAGTGAACGGGGACCCATCTGACGGGCATCCCATACCTTGGCGTTGAAACCCTTCAAACCGCCATGTAAGTGGTTGGGACCGTTATTGATAGCTACTTGATACTCTTTGCCATTCAGAATGAACGTGCCCTTGCAGATACGGTTGCCCCAACGACCAATCAGTGTTGACAGATAAGGCTCGTTGCCACTCATTAACTGCTGTATATTGGCGTGTCCCTGAATGACGTTGCCAACGTTACCGTTTTTATCAGGAACCATGATGGCGCAGATAGCACCTCCATAGTTTGAGATAGCTACTTCGTAACCCTTGCGGTTGCGTAAAATGTAAAGATCGGTTTTCTTACCATTGATAGTGGTCTGGAAGTCTTCACGCTTCAGACCACAGAGATTCGCATTTTCTGTTGTGTTCGCCATAATGTTTGTTTTTAGTTACGAATAATTTTTTCTTTCTGCAAAGTAACAAAAAAATACCGACTTGTGCAAACAAATCGGTAAAAAAATGGTGTTAAAAACAACTAAATACGTGATTTCATAAAGTCGGAAACAACATAGGTACTGCCGCCTATGAATATAAAGTCCTCACTGGTAGCACCTTGCATTGCAGCTTGGTATGCTTCTTCTACAGTGGGGTAACAATTACCTTTCAGGCCGAATTGCTCTCCGAATATCTTCAGTGATGTCTCTGGGAATGCCCGTTTAGTGCTTCCTTTTGTATAATAATAGGTGGCATTCTTAGGCAGTAGTGACATGATTGTGTATATGTCTTTGTCTTCTACCAGTCCGAAAACGATGCGCAATTCCCTGCATTTTACGTTCTCTAGTTGCTTGCTCAAGTATTCCCAAGCTCCAGGGTTATGACCAGTGTCGCACACAATGGTGGGATTATTTCTCACTACCTGCCAGCGAGCCATGAGTCCTGTTATATTCGTGACGTTTTTAAAGGCATTGTCAATTTCAGAAATAACTTTCTTAGAATGTCCTTGCTCATCGTATGAAATCATATAGCCCATACCTTCCAACTGTCGCATAGCAGCCAGCACGGTATTCATGTTTTTTACTTGGAATGCTCCGCTAAGTTCGCATTGGAAGTCGCCATAATGTTTGGTATGGTAACTTATGCCTTGTCCGTCAGGCATTTCTTCCCACGAGATAATCTCATCTTGTTCTTCTGCGTAGGTGATAGGTGCATGAACCTCGGTAGCCAATGTGTCAAAGACCATTTTGGTTTCAGGCGTTGATTCTCCGATGACTACGGGAATGCCGCGTTTGATGATGCCGCCTTTCTCCATAGCAATCTGTTCCAAGCTGTTTCCGAGCAACTGGGTATGGTCTAATGATATATTGGTGATGATAGATAGGATAGGGGTGATGATGTTTGTACAGTCTAAACGTCCGCCCAATCCTACCTCAACGACGGCAATATCTACGTCCATTTCCTTGAAATACTTAAAGGCCATTGCCGTAGTCAGTTCAAAGAACGTGGGATTCAGTGATTCAATGAATGATTTCTCTGTCTCCACGAATGTTGTGACATATTTCTCGTTGATGGGCGTGCCGTTTACGCGAATACGTTCCTTGAAATCTATGATATGGGGTGATGTGTAAAGTCCCACCCTGTAGCCGCAAGCCTGCAACTGTGCGGCAATCATATTTGATACCGAACCTTTACCGTTAGTGCCGGCAATGTGGATGCAACGGAAATGCTCATGAGGATGGCCGAAATGTTCGTCCAGCTTCAGTGAGTTTTCCAGTCCTTCTTTGTAACCGCCAACACCTTGATGTTCAAAATTGGATGTTTTGCAGAACAAATATTCTGTTGCTTCCTGATAGGTCATGTTGCTTTCTTTTTAATCAGTTGATGGGTGGTGTTTAATTGAAATAGTTCTTAAAACGTTGGAAGATGCTTTCTTTTGTCTGGTTGTCACCTTTAAAATTGTCGCTACCAATGAAGGTCTCGATAGCTTTCTTCTCGTCGCGTGATAATGTCTTAGGAACATAGACACTGATGTTGACCACAAGGTCACCGCGTCCGTTGCCGTAGCCTTGTACTGCAGGCAGACCTTTGCCTCTTAAGCGCATGGTCTTTCCTGGTTGTGTACCATTCTCAATCTTGATCTTAAGAGTATTGCCTTCTATGGTTGGAATATCAACCTCACCTCCAAGAGCTGCTGTCGGGAAGTCCAATAGTAGGTTATATATCAGATCGTTGCCATCTCTTACGAAAGTCTTGTGGTCCTCCTCTTCAATATATACCTGTATGTCTCCTGGAATTCCTCCGTGATGACCTGCATTACCTTTTCCAGATACATTGACCACCATGCCTTCTGCCACACCAGCAGGAATGTTTATCTCTACAACCTCTTCGCCTTTTGTAACGCCAGTACCTCCACAGTTGTGACATTTGTTTTTGATAACTTGACCTTCACCGTGACAAGTAGGACAAACGCCCTGTGTCTGCATCATACCGAAGATGCTCTGTGTGGTGTGGGTGATGACGCCCGAGCCATGACAGGTAGGACACGTCTCTCTGCCGCTTCCATCTTCAGCCCCTGTACCATGACAATGACTGCAGGTAATATCTTTGCGTACTTTGAATTTCTTGGTAACTCCTTGGTTGATTTCTTCCAGTGTCAAGCGTACTTTCAGCCTTAAATCACTTCCTCTGTGCTGTTGGGGACGTCCTGCACGGCCTCCGAATCCTCCGAATCCGTGTCCACCGAAGATGTCACCGAACATAGAGAAGATATCATCCATATTCATGGATGCGCCTCCGAATCCACCAAAGCCTCCTGCTCCGCCGCCCATAGGTCCTGAGAAGCCGAACTGGTCATACTGCTGGCGCTTCTGAGGGTCATGAAGTACGTTGTAGGCTTCTGCGGCCTCTTTGAATTTCTCTTCAGCCTGCTTGTCGCCAGGATTGCGGTCTGGATGATATTTGATGGCAATTTTACGATATGCCTTCTTAATCTCGTCTTCCGAGGCAGTCTTTTCTACACCAAGAACCTCGTAGTAGTCTCTTTTTTGTGCCATTATTTATTATTGTCCTACGGCTACTTTCGCGTAGCGGATTACTTTGTCGTTCAGTTTGTAGCCATTGGCCATACAGTCAATAACTTTTCCCTTTTTGTCGTTGCCCATGCCTGGTACCAAAGCAACAGCCTCGTGCAGGTTTGTGTCGAAGTCGGCATCTTCGGTTTCAATTTTACTGACTCCCTGTGCTTCAAGCACCTTCATGAGTTTTTGATAAATCAGTTGCATACCTTCGCGCAACACCTGTGGATCTTCTGTCTTTTCACCATTGGCTATTGCACGCTCCATGTCGTCAATCACTGGGAGTAGGGCAGTAATGGTCTTTTCGCCACCATTGAGAATCAGTTCAGAACGCTCTTTTAATGTGCGTTTACGATAATTGTCAAACTCAGCCATTTGTCTGAGATACTTGTCCTTCAAGTCGGCAATCTGTGCTTCAGCTTCCTTCAGTGGATCTGTGTTCTCTTCTGAACTCTCATTAATGTCAGACTTTCCTTCTGTCACTTCGTCAGTAGAGGTTTCTACTGCCATATCGTCAGTAGTCATCTCTTTTTCTTCCATATTTAAATCTTTCTCTTCCATGAATTATTGTTTTTCTTTCTTGGTGCAAAAAGTATGCCAACGTTTCTTTTTGTCCTTTTGTTATATAACCTTGTAATGACGAAGTGCATGAAGAATGCCGTCGTCATCGACAGTCGTGGTAACGTAATCGGCCTTTTGTTTCAAATCATCGATAGCATTGCCCATAGCAATGCCGATACCAGCTTGCAGAATCATAGATGTGTCATTGCCGCCATCGCCAAAGGCTATGGTGCGGCTTGGGTCGAATCCTTCATGGCGTGCCATGGCAAGGATACCCTTACCTTTATCAGCACCGTTGGCTGTGATGTCAGTAAATTCTGGATGCCAGCGTCCAGAAACACATTGGGGCATACGTGCCATGAGTTCTGGTTCATAGTCAGAAGGGAAGAAGGGTGTTAACTGCAAGATGTCTTGTTCGAGCACAACATCCAGTGGTGCTGCCTTGTCGAGGTTCTTCACCGCCAGCATCTGACGGAAGATGCGGTCAACGTCGCCCTTAGGGTCAAGCACGGCAACATCTTTCCGACCTACAACGATGAGGCTATAACCCTTCGCCTTTGAATCTTCTACGCATGTCATCACATCTCGTTTCTCAATTGGCTGACAACAGACAAGTTCTTCGCCAACGTAGCATAAGGCTCCATTCGTGGTGATGTATCCGTCAATAAGATGCGATATTGCCCCTAAGTTTGTTATAATTATAGGTGGACGTCCAGTGGCTATGTACACCCGTGATCCGTTGGCTTTAGCCTGCGTCAGTGCAAGAATAGCTGATGGTGGAATCTCGTGTGTCTTGAAACTCACCAGCGTGCCGTCTATGTCAAAAAATAATGCGTATTTCTGTGTCATAATTCGTTTATTGCCTGCAAAGGTACAAAAAAAGTCCCACTCAAAGGTGCTTTCGCTCGACAATAAAAACAAAAAAATGCATTTTTGTTTTGTATTGTACTCGCTTATTCGTACCTTTGTGGCATGGAAGACAGTTTACTGAATAAATATCTGGATGAAATAGGACGTGAACAGCTGCTCACGGAAGAAGAGGAAGCACGCCTTTCTGCACGTATTCAGAAGGGTGATGAGCGAGCCTTGAATCGTCTGATTGAGGCTAACCTCAGGTTTGTCATTGTCATTGCCCGTCAGTATCAGGGACAAGGCCTTTCGATGGAAGACCTGGTGAGTGAGGGTAATATGGGATTGATGAAGGCAGCCCGAAAATATGATGCAAATCATGGTTTGCGATTTGTTAACTATGCCGTTGTGTTCATTCGTCAGCAGATTGAGAAAGCTCTTAAGAAGGAGAGTGCTGAGTTACGTGTGGAAAGCACGCGCGACGGACAAACCCGCTCTGTTGATGCACCACTGGGTTCAAAAGCCAATGTAAGCCTTCTTTCTGTTTTGGTTAATGCTGATTCCCCTCAGGCTGACCAGCGTGTATATAATGCCAATATGGAAGAGGCTGTGGAATACGCCATCCGTTCGTTGGCTGAGCGTGAACGCCTCGTTGTCAATGCTTATTTCGGCTTAGGGCAGGAACATATGACGATGGCAGAGATAGCTGAGGATATGCAGTTGAAACGTGAACGTGTGCGTCAGATTCGTAACAAAGCCATTCGTCACTTAAAGAAAGCCTATCGTAAACGCTTGGCGGCATTG
>Ga0310786_10002981_pt1 | contig 25083 bp, 18 predicted proteins | sample AusTroGonzalo_MG_FD_203881 | JGI IMG/M metagenome (GOLD analysis project Ga0310786, IMG submission 203881) | Bovine rumen microbial communities from tropical cattle in Woodstock, Queensland, Australia - Gonzalo_03 (v2) (version 2) | ecosystem: Host-associated > Mammals > Digestive system >...
CGCAACCCATGGTAGGAGCAATGCTATGAGCAGGAGTTTAAGTGTTTTCATCGTCGGGGAATAAGCTTAGTTGTCCTGTCAGTTCGTCAATTACTTGCTGCTGGCTCTTGCCGGCGTCGGGGTCGAGGTCTTCTTCCTCCTCTTCCGAGGAGCCGAACTCCTCAGTACTCGGAGGTTCGGGGAAACGGGTGGGCTCCAGCTCTTCGACGGAGGCTATCTGCCAGGTAGTCAGTCGCTTGCCCTTGGCCTTATAGCCCTTGACGGCGATAAACTGTTCGACGTCGATTTCCTCAGAACCTCGGAACTCGTCGTTGCCGCCGTATGTCACCTGCAGACGCGGATAGTAGGTGTCCGTCAGCAGTATCTGTTGTGAATTCTCGTTGTCGCCAATGTAATTCTGCTTGCGCTTCGTGGCCTCCATGAGGAATCGCTTCACGTAGGGATAGCCCTGATTGTCTGCGTCGTAGAGCACACAGCTCCACACCTTGTCAGGCTCGTATTTCTCCAGCCGGTCGATGTTGTCCTCGAAGTGGACATTGGCGTCGAAGCCGCTGAGGTAGTAGTCACCGTTCTTGAGAATAACCAGAATGCTATCACCGTCGTTGAACTCGCCTAAGAGTCGTCCGTGTTCGTCGTAGTTCAGACGATTGACGTCGGGGTCGTACCATACCTTGCGTCCACCCAGCGTTGAGTGGCCGTGACTCTTCAGTCCGATGCGGTGTACCTGGAACTTTGTCAGCAGGTTACCCTTGGCGGCGCGTCCCTTGATGAGTACGTCGGAGAAGTCCTTGTCAAAGAAGATGCGCTTCAACTTAGGAGCAGGGTCGAGCGTCACCTTGATGACTTCTGCCTCGCCGTTGGGATTGGCAGTGAAGTAAAGCACGCGCGAACCCTCTGTGCCTGCCGTGATGTCGTATTCGCGGTCGCGGGTAATGGCAGGCACATTGAAACGCTTGATATAGTAAAAGCCCTTGCGTCCGTCGCGGTAGACGGCATTGTAGATGGTGCGCTGGTCGTTCTTCTTGAATACGCCCAGCCACATCACGTTCTTTCCGACAAATAACTTGTCGGCCACTCGGACGACTTTGAACTTGCCGTCCTTGTAGAAGATGATGATGTCGTCAATGTCCGAGCAGTTGCACACGAATTCGTCCTTCTTCAGGCCCGTGCCGATGAAGCCGTCCTGACGGTTGATGTACAGTTTCTGGTTGGCTTCGACGACCTTTGTAGCCTCGATGGTGTCGAAGTTGCGGATTTCCGTCAGTCGCGGATGGTCCTTGCCGTACTTGTCCTTCAGGAACTGGAACCACTGAGCCGTCACTTCGACGAGATTCGCCAGGTCGCGGTCTATCTCCTCTATCTCAGCCTTGATGCGGGCCATCAGTTCGTCGGCCTTGTCCTTGTTGAACTTCAGGATGCGCTGCATCTTGATTTCCAGCAGTTTCAGGATGTCGTCCTTGCTCACCTCACGTATCATCTGCGGGTAGTACGGTGTCAGTCGGTCGTCGATATGCTCGCAGACGCTGTCGATGTCGGGAGCCTGTTCGAATTTCTTGTCCTTATAAATACGTTCCTCAATGAAGATTTTCTCCAGCGACTGGAAGTGCAGCTGCTCCAGCAGTTCACCCTTGCGGATTTCCAACTCCTGGCGGATGAGGTCCTTCGTACTGTCTACGCTGTGGCGCAACACGTCGGAGATGGTCAGGAACTGTGGTTTGTTATCCTCAATGACGCAACAGTTTGGCGAAATGTTGATCTCGCAGTCGGAGAAGGCGTAGAGGGCATCCAGCGTCTTGTCACTTGACACGCCAGGAGCCAACTGTACCTGTATCTCGACCTTCGCAGCTGTCAGGTCTTCTACGTGGCGAGCCTTGATTTTGCCCTTGTCGATTGCTTTCAGAATGCTGTCGATGAGCGTCTCGGTGGTTTTGGAGTAGGGAATCTCGCGAATGACCAGCGTCTTTGGGTCGAGTTTTTCTATTTTTGCACGCACCTTCAGCACACCGCCACGCTGGCCGTCGTTGTATTTCGAAACATCGATAGAACCGCCCGTGGGGAAGTCTGGATAGAGGTGGAACTCCTCGTCGTGCAGATACGAGATGGCTGCGTCGCAGATTTCCACGAAGTTGTGGGGCAGAATCTTGGAACTCAGACCTACGGCAATGCCCTCGGCACCCTGCGCCAACAGCAACGGATACTTTACGGGTAGCGTGATAGGTTCCTTGTTACGACCGTCGTACGACATCTGCCACTCCGTCGTCTTGGGGTTAAAGACAGTGTCCAAGGCAAACTTGGACAAACGGGCCTCGATGTATCGCGGAGCTGCTGCCTTGTTGCCCGTCAGGATGTTACCCCAGTTGCCCTGTGTGTCGATGAGCAGGTCTTTCTGGCCCATTTGTACCAGTGCGTCGCCAATGGAGGCATCGCCGTGAGGGTGAAACTGCATGGTGTGCCCCACAATGTTCGCCACCTTGTTATAACGTCCGTCGTCCATGCGCTTCATGGAGTGCAGAATACGGCGCTGTACGGGTTTCAGACCGTCCTCGATGTGAGGCACGGCACGCTCCAGGATTACGTAGGAAGCGTAATCGAGAAACCAGTTCTGGTACATGCCGCTCAGGTGGTGCACAGCAGCAGCATCGAAGCGATTGACGGGCTTATAGTCAGAATGTGACTCTGTAGTGTCTGAGGAACCAAAATCCTCAGCACTTTGCTCTATCATTTCGTCCTTAATTTCGTCGTCCATTAGGTAATTATATTAAATAATGTTGCAAAGATACGACTTTTTCATCAAAAAGCAGTACCTTTGCAGCCATAATTTCGAAATTATTAAGTTTTTATGGCACAAGAAGATGTTTTTAAGAAGATTGTAAGCCATTGTAAGGAGTATGGCTTTGTGTTTCCCTCCAGTGAAATCTACGATGGTTTAGGCGCTGTTTACGACTATGGTCAGAACGGCGTGGAGTTGAAAAATAATATTAAGCAGTATTGGTGGAAGGCCATGACGATGCTCCACGAGAATATCGTGGGTATCGACTCGGCAATTTTTATGCACCCCACAATATGGAAGGCTTCCGGACACGTGGATGCCTTTAATGATCCCCTGATTGACAACCGCGACTCCAAAAAGCGTTATCGTGCTGATGTGCTGATTGAGGACCAGATTGCCAAGTACGACGAGAAGATCCAGAAAGAAGTGGAGAAGGCCCGTAAGCGTTTTGGCGACAGCTTCGATGAGGCTAAGTACTTAGAAACTTCGGAGCGTGTGAAGGAGACCAAGGAGAAGCGCGACGCTCTCCACGCCCGTTATGCTGCTGCTATGCAGGGACCGGATCTCGACGAACTGAAGCAGATCATCCTTGATGAGGAGATCGTTTGCCCCATCAGCGGAACCCGCAACTGGACGGACGTGCGTCAGTTCAACCTGATGTTCTCTACCGAGATGGGTGCCAGTGCCGATGCATCGATGAAGATCTACCTGCGTCCTGAGACCGCTCAGGGTATCTTTGTGAACTACCTGAACGTGCAGAAGACCGGTCGTATGAAGATTCCTTTCGGCATCGCTCAGATTGGTAAGGCTTTCCGTAATGAGATTGTGGCTCGTCAGTTCATCTTCCGCATGAGGGAGTTCGAGCAGATGGAGATGCAGTTCTTCGTTCAGCCTGGTACAGAGCTGGAGTGGTTCCCCAAGTGGAAGGAAACTCGTATGAAGTGGCATCAGGCCTTAGGCTTTGGTGCTGAGAACTATCGTTTCCACGATCATGACAAGCTGGCTCACTATGCCAACGCTGCTACTGATATCGAATTCAAGATGCCGTTTGGCTTCAAGGAGGTGGAGGGTATCCACTCTCGCACCAACTTCGACCTGAGCCAGCATGAGAAATACTCTGGCAAGAGCATCAAGTACTTTGATCCTCAGACCAACGAAAGCTATACACCGTATGTCATCGAGACATCAATCGGTGTAGATCGTATGTTCCTGAGCATTATGTGTCACGCCTTCGAGGAGGAGAAACTGGAGAATGGCGAGACCCGCGTGGTGCTGAAGTTGCCCGCAGCTCTGGCTCCTATCAAGTGTGCTGTGATGCCGTTGGTGAAGAAGGACGGCCTGCCCGAGAAGGCCCGTGAGATTATCGACCAGCTGAAGTTCCACTTCAATTGTCAGTATGACGAGAAGGACAGCATCGGTAAGCGCTATCGCCGTCAGGATGCAATCGGTACACCTTACTGTGTCACCGTTGATCACGATACCCTGAACGATGGTTGTGTGACCTTGCGTTTCCGTGATACGATGGAGCAGGAGCGTGTGGCCATCAGCGAGTTGAATGGCATCATCGAGGATAAGGTGAGCATTGCCAGCCTGTTGAAGAAACTACAGTAAACAATAAAGATGAACATCAAGCAATATCTACTAATCGGTATCTCGCTGCTCGGCTTTGCGTCGTGCAGTGAGACCGATGAAACTAGTGAGGAGTTTGCAGACTGGAAGAACAAAAACGAGACGTACTTCCTGCAGCACTATCAGGAGTATCTGCAGGAGTACTTAAGCAAGGGCGAGGCATCCGATAAGGTCGTCATTCCCTGCTGGTCGATGCCCAGCAATATGAAAATCGAGGACTTAGAACCCACCGACTGCATTTTGGCTTATAAATATGTTAAGAGCGAAGTCGCTTGGACAGACAATACTCCAGAATTTACCGACTCTGTTGCTGTGCATTATCGTGGTAGTTTGATTCCCTCGCCTCACTATCCGGAAGGATATGTATTTGACCGTAGTTATATGTCTGAGGACAAGTTCGATCCAGATGTGGATGTTCCTGCCAGATTTAGTGTCAGCGGAAACATTATTTCCGGATTTTCTACGGCCTTACAGCATATGCACCGAGGGGAGGGTTGGATAGTCATCATTCCCTATCAGCTGGGCTATGGAACTACCGAGACCTCGTCTTTAATACCTGCCTATAGTACGCTGGTATTTGAAATTTACCTCCAGGATTTCTGGATGAAGGAAAGGGGTGACCGCTATTGAAGCTTCGAACATACTCAGGTATTTCGTATCTTTACACCAAAACTTATGACTATGAAGTATGCAACCTACATTAAACAGATAGAGATTGACGCTTTGTGGAGCGGCAAGAAGCATATTCTGTGGACGCTTGACCCCCATGTGAATATCCTTAGTGGTATCAATGGCGTAGGCAAGAGTACTATATTAAATAAGGTATTTCGTAGTATTTGCACCAATGGTGATTTGGTCAATCATCTGTTAAAGGGCGTGCATATCACTGCTGAACCGGCTGATGCTACCCATGTGCGTTTCGACATCATCCGTTCGCTCGACTCACCCATGCTCGACAACGAGACGCTGAATATGGTGGACACACGTATTCGTTCTGCCCTTGACTTCCAACTCTATCATCTGCAGCGTAAGTATCTGGACTATCAGGTGAACATTGGTAATCGTATTATCTCTGAGTTACAACAGGGAAATACTGATGCTGCCCAGCATCTGTCACAATCGAAGACGCGTTTTCAGGATATGGTAGACGATTTGTTTGAAGAAACGGGTAAGAAAATTGTGCGTACGGAGAACGAGATACGTTTCTCGCAGATTGGTGAGACGCTGGTACCTTATCAGTTGTCGAGCGGTGAAAAGCAGATGCTGGCTATCCTGTTGACAGTACTTGTCGAGGACCAACAGCCCTATGTGCTCTTTATGGATGAGCCAGAGGTCAGCCTGCACATAGAATGGCAGAAGCGACTGATTGAACTGATTATGGAATTGAATCCCAACGTGCAGATTATCCTGACGACTCATTCGCCGGCAGTTATCATGAATGGTTGGGTGGACAATGTGACGGAGGTTACGGACATCACTATATAGTAAATCTAGGATATATAGTATGCCTAGTAGATTAAAAGATAACCTCAATAGCCAGTACTTCGAGGCGGCCAACCACTTGACCTCAAAGTCGGCACGGCGTAGGATAGTAGCCTACGTCGAGAGCTACGACGATATTTTCTTCTGGCGCACTGTATTGTCAGGCTTTGAAAACGAACAACGTTACTTCGAGGTGATGCTGCCGTCGCATCATAGGAAATTGGATCGTGGTAAGAAGGCTGCACTGATGGCAGGACTGGGTGAGGCGATGATAGCCTGTGTAGATGCCGATTACGACTACTTGTTGCAAGGTGCTACTTTGCAGTCACGCAAAGTACTGGAGAGTCCCTATGTGTTCCATACTTATGCTTATGCCATTGAGAGTCTGCAGTGTTATGCTCCTTCACTTCATAATGTCTGCGTGGCTGTGACGCTGAACGACCGACGATATTTCGATTTTGAGGATTACATGCGTCAGTATTCTGAAATTCTTTTCCCTTTGTTCGTGTGGTCAGTATGGGCATATCGGGTGGGAAAACACAATCACTTCTCGCTTTCTGATTTTAATCGTATAGCAGATCCAGGCGGCTTTAACGTGCAGAATCCCCAACCATCCCTCGACAATCTGCGCCATAAGGTTAGTGTAAAGATACGTCAGTTGCAGGAGGAGTATCCTGACAATAAGGAAGAATACCTGAAAACCAAGGAAAGCATAAAATCTTTGGGCGTGACCCCGCAAACCACCTATCTTTATATTCAGGGACACCATTTGTTTGATAATGTCGTTGTCCCTATATTAAATAAGGTATGCAACCGCCTGCGTCAGGAACGACAGGAGGAAATATCGCGTACGGCACGTCACTTTACTCAGCGGCAGAATGAGATGTCGTGCTACGAGCATTCGGTAGTGGACATCAAACAAACGCTGAAAAAGAACATGGGTTATATCCTGTCAGAACAATTCCGTCGTATTCAACGGGATTTGGAACAGTATCTTACGAAAGTACGTACGTCTCCAGGAACTTGATGGTACCCTCAACGCGTACATCCTTTGCGGTAGCAGGAATCAGGATGCTTTCACCAGCATGTAAAGTTGTATCCTCATCGTCGATAGTCAGCGTGCCTTCTCCCTTTAAACCAATGAGAATGACAAACGAGTCGAGCTCGGAATAGTCTATCTCCATAGGCTCTGTTAGGTCGTAGACGGCGGTATTGAAGTGTGGACACTCTATCAGCGTTACACCTTCGTTTTTGCGGGGAGTATAAGGGATTTGGTAATCCGAATACACCTTATAGTCTATCGACTCAGCAGCTTCCTTGATATGCAGTTGGCGCGGCTTGCCGTCATTGCCGAGACGGTCGTAATCGTAAATACGATAGGTGACATCGCTGGTCTGTTGGATTTCCAAGAGATAGCAGCCGCTAAGAATGGCATGGATGCGCCCAGCGGGAATGAAGAAGCAGTCGCCGTCTTTGACGTTAAATTTAGCTAAAGCGTCGCAGATGGTTTTCTGTTCTACCATTTTCTTATACTCGTCAGGTGTGAGGTGCATTTTCAGTCCATTATACAGACTAGCCTCAGGGGCTGATTCCAGTACGTACCACATCTCGGTTTTCCCTTTGTCCTTGCCCTGTCGGCGGGCAGTCTCATCGTTGGGGTGTACCTGTATGCTAAGGTCGCGGTGGGCATCAATGAACTTGACGAGCAGTGGGAATTCATCGCCGAAACGTTTGTAGTTTGCCTTACCTACGAGTTGTTCTTTTTGTTCGTGAACGAGTTCGTTGATATTCTTCCCTTCACAGAGGGTTTCGCTGCCGGGAACACCAGAGAACAGCCAGCTCTCGGTACCCCAGATAAGGGTCTTAAGAAGAGGGGTGAATTTGTAGTATTTCATATAAATGTTAGTTTTCTTTCCAAAAAGCACGGGTAAAGAGTACCAGTACAGACATAATCTCAAGACGGCCTACAAGCATGAGGAAGGAACATATCCACTTGATATATTCTGGCATTTCACCCCATGACATTGAGGGGCCGACCTCGTATTCCAGCGATGGGCCAACATTACTGATAAGGCTCAGAGCTATGGCTATGGCATTGGTGTGGTCAATGCCTGCGACAATCATGATGGTGGCAGAGATCAGTACCATGATAGAAAAGATGGCGAAGAAGGCCAGCAGGGTAGAGAGCCTTTGCTGTGATATGGCCTGCCCGTTTATCTTGACAGGTAGCACGGCATTGGGGTGTAGGATCTTACGGAACTCATTGCGTAACACTTTAAATATCATCACACCGCGAATACATTTGAATCCACCCGTGGTAGAACCAGAACAGGCACCGATAAACATCAGACAGCCCAGAATGACCCACGTAATGTGTGGCCAGTGTGATACGTCGTCGTTGAAGAGTCCGGTGGTAGTCATAAACGATACCACTTGGAACAATGCCGAACGGAAGGCGTGTTCTAGTCCGTAACCATTGCGAGTTACCAGCAGGTAGCAGATAAACAATGTCGTTATAGTGACAAGAAGAATGTAGAGTTTGAATTCTGAACTCTTGAACAATGCGCCCACTTTCAGTTTGAAGATGGCCATGTAGAGCATGGCGAAATTGATACCAGCCAAGAATTGGTAAAGGACACAGACATAGTCTATGGCTGGTGAGGCAAAGTAGGTGGTACTGTCGTTATGAGTCGCGAATCCACCCGTTGCGGTGGTCGTCATAGCATAGTTAATGCTGTCGAACCAGTCCATGCCACAAATGTAAAATGACAGGATACAGGCCAACGTAAGTCCCAAATAGATGGTCCATATCCATTTCGCCATAGTCGACAATCGCGGATGCATCTTCGATCGAATCGGTCCTGTCGCCTCAGCGGAGAACACCTTCACACTGCCACTGCCCACCATTGAGGGTAGAATGGCGATGGTGAAGAAGACGATTCCCAGACCTCCAATCCATTGTGTCTGTGTTCGCCAGTATAGGATGCCGTGTGGCAGACTCTCTACATTGCTGAGAATTGTTGCTCCTGTCGTCGTAAAGCCTGACATCGTCTCAAAGAAGGCGTCAGTGACATTGGGAATAAAGCCTCCGACAAGGAAGGGCAGCATACCGAAAATCGAGAAGATAATCCATGCTGAGGTAACGAGGAAATAGCTGTCACGACGACTAAGGTTGTTGTTAGCGTTACGTCCCAGGTATTTAAAGATGAAGCCAGCGCTGGTGGTGAGAATGGTGGCAATGATGAACGACAATATGTCGTCCTCATGATAGTAGGCCGAAACCCCTATGCAGATAGCCAGCATAAAACCTAATAGGAATAATAGCGAGCCTAAGATCTTATATACCAGGGGGAAGTTTACCATAGCACGTTGGCTTTGAAGTATTTCTCTACCTTCTTTAGGTTTTGTTCGTGGCAGAACACCATGACGGCATCGCCGGCTTCGATGCGGGTGTTACCATTGACGAGGATGCCTTGGTCTCCGCGTACCAGACCACCGATGGTGGCTCCTGCAGGAAGCCCCAGTTCCTTAACGGCTTTTTTAGTGACTTTCGAACCTTCCGCAGCCGTAAACTCCGCTACATCGGCATCGACAAGCATCAGGCTACGGACGTTTGACACGTCGGCATCGAGCATCATCTGATAGATATGACTGGCAGCCAATGTCTTCTTGTTGATGATAGTGCCGATGTCGAGACTCTCTGCCATTTCTACGTAGTCAAGGTTCTCGACCATAGCAACCGTTTTTCTTACACCTAATCGCTTGGCTGTCAGACAAGCCAGAATATTGGTCTCGGCATTGCCAGTCAGTGCCACGAAAGCCTGAGTGTTCTGTATGCCTTCTTCTTGTAACAAACCGATGTCGCGTCCGTCGCCATGAATAACCATCACGTCCGTATCGGCCAATTTTGAGTTAAGTCGCTCACAACGGTATTCGTCCTGCTCAACAATTTTCAAGTTCATATAGTCTGGTGCGACCTTAGCCAGTCGCACGGCAGTACGTCCTCCACCCATAATGATGACGTTCTTTACATCTGCATAGTGTTCTTTGCCGGATATCTGGCGGATGTATGGAATATATTCTTTGGTCGTCATGAAATAGGCAAGGTCGTTGACTTCCAATACGTCGTTACCACCAGGAATAAGTGTCTCGCCCTTTCGTTTGATAGCTACCACGTGGTAGGGGTCGTCTGGTCCGCATAAGTCTTTCAGAGGTTGGTTCAGTATCTCACAAGTCTCGCGTAGCTTGATACCCAGCATGACAAGGTCGCCACCATGTAAATCCCAACGCTGTCGCACCCACGACATCTTAAGTCCGTTGGTAATATCGGCTGCAGCCAGTACTTCGGGGAAAATGAGTGAATTGATGCCCATTTGGTTGAAGAGCTCCCTGCGAGAAGGATCGAGGTATTCGAAGTTGTCAATGCGTGCCACTGTCTTTTTCGCTCCAAGAGCGTGAGCAATCATGCAGGCTGTCATATTGCGGCTCTCGTCAGGTGTAACACCTACAAAGAGATCGGCATGTTCTATGCCAGCTTCCTTCAGCGTATTAATGCTGGTGGTACGTCCCTGTAGGGTCATAATGTCATAACGGCTGTCGAGGTCGCCCAGTCGTGAAGCATCCTCGTCTATCAGCACGCAGTCCTGATGGTCGCGAGACAGCAACTTTGCCAGGTGTGTTCCTACGGCTCCTGCACCAGCGATAATAATCTTCATATGCTTAATATCTCTTTCTTGATGCTTTCCTTGTCAATACCGACGATAGCCTGTAATTCACTAACCGTTCCGTGTTCGACGAATTTGTCGGGCAGTCCGAGACGATGGATGACAGGCTGGTAGCCGTGATCGCTCATCCATTCCATGACAGCTGAACCCATGCCTCCGTTGCGCACGCCGTCTTCAACGGTAATAATCTTCTTGAATTTCTGTCCAATCTCATGAAGGAGGTTTTCGTCCAACGGTTTTAGGAACCGCAGGTCGTAATGGGCGACAGAGGGTACCGTTGAGTTTGTTGCCATGTCATGGCAACAAACAGCACACTCATCAATGGCAGCTACAGCCTGAGTGCCGATGGGACCAATGGTGATGACGGCCACATCCTCGCCGTCACGCAGACGACGACCGGTGCCAACCTTGATTTCTTCCAGCGGACAATGCCAGTCGACCAGTGAACCGCGACCTCTGGGATAACGGATGACAAATGGCCCCTTGTCGGGTAGTTGTGCCGTGAACATCAGACGGCGCAGTTCGTGCTCGTCCATTGGTGATGCGATGGTGAGGTTCGGGATAGGACGTAGTGCTGCGAGGTCGAAGGCACCATGATGGGTAGGACCATCTTCGCCAACGATGCCTGCACGGTCTAGACATAACACGACATTGAGTTTGAGAATTGCTATGTCGTGGATGATGTTATCGTAGGCTCGTTGGGCAAAGGCACTATAGATGTTGCAGAAGGGTTGCAGGCCCTCTTTGGCCAGTCCGCCGGAGAATGTCACGGCATGTCCTTCGGCAATGCCTACGTCGAAGGTGCGGTCGGGCATTTCTTGCATCATGATATTCATGGAACAACCTGTGGGCATAGCAGGCGTGATACCAACAATCTTAGGATTCTCTCGTGCCAATTCAAGCAACGTCTCTCCGAAGACTTCCTGGAACTTCGGTGGCTTGTTCGGTTCCTCCTTTACCTGTCGTTCACCGGTTTCGACATTGAACTTGCCGGGGGCGTGCCAAATGGTGACATCTTTTTCGGCAGGAGCATAGCCGTGACCTTTCTGGGTGTGCAGATGGAGCAGCTTAGGCCCTTTCATATCCTTCAGTTGCCGTAGGATACGCACCAGTTCCTTCACATCATGTCCATTGAAGGGACCAAAATAACGGATGTCCATACCCTCGAACACGTTCTGCTGATGCGAGATGGCCGACTTTAGGGCATTGGTCAGACGAATCATTCCGCGACGGCGGTCATCTTCGAAGAGTCCTTTTCTGTGAAGCCAGCTGGTTAACTTGAACCGTAGGGCGTTATAGGTCTCGTTGGTGGAGAGTGACAACAGGTATTCCTGCATACCTCCCACTGCACGATCGATAGACATGTTGTTATCGTTGAGAATGATAAGAATATCATTATCGGTCGATGAGACGTTGTTAAGTCCCTCATAGGCAAGCCCGCCGGACATGGCTCCGTCACCAATGACGGCAACCACTTTGCGGTCGGTTCCTTTGGCGGCAACAGCCATTCCCAATGCAGCAGAGATGCTGTTAGAGGCATGACCGCACATGAATGTGTCGTATTTACTCTCTTCGGGTGAGGGGAAAGGACGAATGCCGCCTAACTTACGATTGGTATTAAACAGTTCCCGTCTGCCAGTTAGTATCTTGTGTCCGTAAGCTTGGTGGCCTACGTCCCAGACGATACGGTCTTCCGGGGTGTTATATACATAGTGCAGGGCTACGGTAATCTCTGTGACGCCAAGGCTTGACGCCAGATGTCCAGGATTGACAGAGAGCTCTTTGACAATGTCTTCTCGCAATTCACGACACAACTCGGGCAACTCGTCGACAGTCAGTGTCCGAAGGTCCTTTGGATATTTTATTTTCTTTAATAGTTCCACAGTATTGTCGATTTTGTCTGCAAAGATACGAATAAGCGAGCAAAATACAAAATAAATCGTAATTTATTTTAATATTTCTTGGTTTTTGCATATTTTCTTTATAACTTTGCGCTGTTATAACTGAAAATGCGATGATTTACCTCTCATTACCCAGCAACGAAGAACGTCAGCTTTCTTTTTATCTGGCTTTGGAAGAGTATGTAGCCCGCCAGTTGCCACCGGCAGACTACTTCTTCATGTGGCAGGTAACCCCCAGCGTCATTTTCGGACGTAACCAGCTGATAGAAAATGAGGTGAACTTGGATTACTGTCGTTCGCACAACATCCGGATGTATCGTCGCAAGAGTGGGGGAGGGTGCGTGTATGCTGACATGAATAATATCATGTTTTCTTATATTACAGCCGACGACCAGGTAGGTTTCACCTTTAATCGTTATATAGGTATGGTGGTGCTGATGTTGCAGAAACTGGGTATTGATGCTTCTGGGTCGCTTCGTAACGATGTAATGGTTGGCGATAAGAAGGTTTCTGGCACGGCTTTCTATAAACCCGTGTCGAGAACGGACCAGAGTCCTGGCCGTAGCATCGTTCATGGTACTATGCTTTACGATACAGACATGCTCAATATGGTGGGCTCTATTACGCCCTCCAGTGCTAAATTGTTGTCGAAAGGTGTAGCCAGCGTCCGTCAGCGTATTGCGTTATTGAAAGATTATACAACACTGACGCTTGACGAATTTAAGGCTCATGTCCGTAAAACGCTATGCGACGAGGAAATGACACTGACGAACGACGACATACGTTGTGTCCAAGAGATAGAACAAGAATATTTGTCTGATGATTTCATCTACGGCAAGAATCCTCAATACACCATTGTCAAGAAACGGCGTATCGAAGGCGTGGGCGAATTTGAGGCTCGCATAGCTTTGAAAAATGGTGTTATCCAGCGGGTTAACCTCATGGGTGATTTCTTTCTGGTGGGCGATTTGGATCATGGTCTGCTGGACATATTGAAGGGTGTGCCTCTGACGAAAAGTGCGTTGCGGAGTCGGCTGTCTGACCGTATCGACGACATTATCATGAACCTCATGACGGAAGACTTTGTAAGATTATTAACAGAATAAAAGTGCAAACTTATTTATGGAAAACAAGAGAACTTGTCTCTATGACAAACACGTAGCCTTGGGTGCACTGATGTCACCCTTTGGAGGTTTCGAAATGCCTATTCAGTATAGTGGTATCGTGGATGAGCATCAAGCCGTACGCCAAGCCTGCGGCGTGTTCGATGTGAGTCACATGGGCGAAGTGCTCATTACAGGACCTGATGCCGAGAGCTACGTTAACCACATCTTTACAAATAATGTCAAAGACATACCTGACGGAAAGATTCTTTATGGCATGATGTGTTATGAGGATGGTGGCGTGGTCGACGATTTGTTGGTCTATAAAGTCGCTGACAAGCATTTCTTCCTCGTTATCAATGCTGCAAATATCGATAAAGACTGGGCTTGGATACAAGAGCAGTCTAAAGGCTATGATGTTGCATTGGAACACCAGAGCAACCTGTATGGTGAGTTGGCTATACAGGGACCGGACTCAGAACGAGTGATGAAGGAGATACTGGGAATCGACGGTTCCGACCTTACGTTTTATACTTTCAAGACGCTCTCACTGCTCACTTCTCACCCTTTACCTCTGCTTAGCCGTACGGGCTACACTGGTGAGGATGGCTTTGAAATCTATGCTACACCTAATTATATTAATGAATGCTGGGACAAGCTGATTGCTTCAGGACGTTGCAAACCCTGTGGTCTGGGTTGCCGTGATACCCTGCGCTTTGAGGTGGGATTGCCCCTCTATGGTGATGAGCTATCGGCAGATATCACACCAATCATGGCTGGTTTGGGCGTATTCGTCAAACTCGATAAGGAGGAGTTTATCGGCAAGGACGCACTGGCTCGTCAGAAGGCAGAAGGTCCGGCAAAGAAACTTGTAGGCATCGAACTGAACGATAAGGCTATTCCCCGTCATGGTTATGTTGTGCTGAAGGACGGACAGCCTATTGGTGAGGTGACCACGGGTTATCATACCATTTCGACGGATAAGAGCGTTTGCATGGCTCTTATCGATAGCCAGTATGCTACCCTTGACACGGAAGTGGATATTCAAATCCGCAAAAAAGTGTTTTCGGGAAAAGTGGTTAAGAAACAATTCTATAATAAAAACTATAAAAAATAAATAGTATGGCAAAAGTATTAGAAGGACTCTACTACTCTGAGTCCCATGAATTTGTAAGAGTAGACGGTGACTATGGTTTCGTTGGTATCACAGACTATGCCCAGAATGCTTTGGGTAATGTGGTGTATGTGGATATGCCAGAGGTTGACGATGAGGTAGCGGCTGGTGAGGAGTTTGGTGCTGTAGAGAGTGTCAAGGCCGCCAGCGATCTGATTTCTCCTGTTAGCGGTACTGTTGTGGAAATCAACGAGGCCCTTGAGGATACTCCTGAACTGATCAATCAAGATGCTTTCGAGAATTGGATTATCAAGGTGGAATTAAGCGACAAGGCCGACCTCGACAACCTCATGGATGCCAAGGCTTACGCTGCCTTCTGCGAAAAATAAAATACTATAGTTATTCCGTTATACCGATATTCCGTTATTACGAAAATGTATAAGTATTTCCCCCATACAGAGGATGACCAGCGAGAAATGCTGGAAAAAGTGGGTGTCGATTCCCTCGATGCCTTATATGCTCAGATTCCTGACAGCATCCGTTTTAAGGGCGACTATCAGCTACCTTCGGAGATGAGTGAGCAGGAACTGCGTCAGAATTTCGAACGACTGGCTTCGTGCAACCGACAGTTGACATGCTTTGCAGGCATGGGAGTCTATGACCACTATACGCCTTCCGTCATTCCGCAGCTGTTGCAACGCTCTGAATTTCTGACGTCGTACACTCCGTACCAGGCAGAAATCTCTCAGGGTACGCTGCACTACATCTTCGAATATCAGTCGATGATGGCTGAACTCACGGGTATGGACATCTCCAATGCCTCGATGTATGATGGCACCACAGCTGCTGCTGAGGCGATGATGATGGCTGTTGCGGCTGGCAAGAAGCAAAATAAAGTGGTGGTATCAGCAGCGATGAATCCTAATACCATCGAGGTACTTAAGACCTATGCCCTGCATCAAGGCATCGAACTGCTTATGTTACCCGTTGAGGACGGAGTGACTACCCTGACTTCCTTACAAAACCTACTCTCCCTACACCCCCAAGAGATTGCTGGCGTGTTGGTGCAGCAGCCTAACGTCTATGGCATTGTCGAAGACTTCACTGGCTTCGCTGAAGCTTGTCACGGTCAAAAGGCGCTGTTTATCATGGACAGTGTCGCTGCCGACCTTGCTGTGCTGAAGACACCGGGCGAGTGGGGGGCTGACATTGCTGTAGGTGACGGCCAGTCGTTGGGCATACCGATGCAATGGGGCGGTCCCTACGTGGGCTATATGTGCTGTACGGAGAAACTTATTCGTAAGATGCCAGGTCGTATTGTGGGTAAGACGCTCGACAACCGTGGTCAGCGCGCCTTTGTGCTTACCCTGCAGGCTCGCGAACAGCATATCCGTCGTCAGAAAGCTACGTCGAACATCTGTTCGAACCAGAGCCTTATGGCCCTTTGGGTGACGGTCTATATGTCACTCATGGGTAAACAGGGACTGAAGGAGGCTGCTGAACTCTCCTATGCAGGTGCTCATTACCTCTGTGACGAATTGCTGAAGACGGGGCGTTTCCATCTGGTCTACGACAAGCCGTTCTTTAACGAGTTCGTGGTGCGATTCGATGGTGATGTGGATAAGCTTCAGAATTTTTGGTTGATGAATGGTATTCATGGCGGAATCAGAATCGCCGAAGATCAGATTATGTTTGCCGTAACGGAGAAGCGTTCCAAAGAAGAAATAGACAGGATGGTTGAAATCATGCCATTATATAAAGGTGTAAGTTAAAGGGATATAATTATGAATAATCGATTATACGGAAACCTGATATTCGAACTCTCAAAAGAGGGTCGAAAAGGCTACAGCCTGCCTAAGAACAATTATGGCAATTACGAGCTGCCACCACTCCTTCGTCGTCAGACGGAGGCTAATCTCCCCGAATGCGACGAGCTGACAGTGGTGCGTCACTATACGAATCTCTCGAATAATAACTTCGGTGTCGATACGGGCTTCTATCCCTTGGGGTCCTGTACGATGAAGTATAACCCCAAAATCAACGAGGAGATGGCTGCCCTGCCGCAGTTCCAGAACCTTCATCCCTTGCAGCCCGACCATACGGTTCAAGGTGCTCGCGCCTTGGTGACGCTGTTGGAACGCTCGTTGTGTGCATTGACCGGTCTGGCTCATTTCACCTTTAAGCCCTACGCTGGTGCTCATGGTGAGCTGACAGGTCTGATGGTCATTGACAACTATCACCGTTCGCGTGGCGATCTCCAGCGCAAGAAAGTCATCGTCCCCGATTCGGCCCATGGTACAAACCCCGCCTCTGCAGCCGTTTGTGGATTGGAAATCGTTGAGGTGAAATCGACAAAGAATGGTCTTGTTGATTTTGATGATCTAGAACGTTTAGTCAGTATAGAAGGCCCCTCCATTGCCGCTATGATGATGACCAATCCCAACACGCTTGGCCTTTTCGAGACCAGCATCCCTGAGATTGCAAAGCTTATCCACGACTGTGGTGGTCTGATGTACTACGATGGTGCTAACCTCAACCCCATGCTGGGTGCCTGTCGTCCTGGCGATATGGGCTTCGATGTGATGCACATCAACCTGCACAAGACATTCTCCACGCCTCATGGTGGTGGGGGTCCTGGCTCTGGTCCTGTTGGTGTTCGTGAGGGTTTACAGGAGTTCTTCCCCTTCGTATCCCCCTATCATGGCAATTTTGCAGTCATGATGCGTGCTTATGCCTATATTCTTTCGCTGGGTCGTGACCAAATCAAGAACGTCGGGCCGCTGGCCGTCCTCAATGCCAACTACATCAAGGAATCCTTAAAAGATGTCTACGAATTGCCCATCGACGGTCTGTGTTGTCATGAGTTCGTATTCGACGGTTTGAAAGATAAGAGTACGGGCGTTACCACGATGGATGTCGCCAAACGTCTGTTGGACTACGGCTATCATGCACCGACGATTTACTTCCCGTTGCTCTTCCATGAGAGTCTTATGATTGAGCCTACGGAAAACGAGTCGAAGGAAACGCTTGATGGCTTCATTGCTGTGATGCGCAAGATAGCAGAAGAGGCTAAGAACGACCCGGATATGGTGAAATCTGCTCCGCATACGACACCTATCGGCCGTGTTGACGACGTTCTCGCTGCCAAGCATCCTATCACCACCTATAAACAATTGAGAAATGAGCAATAATCCTGTGGTCGGCGGGGGAACCGCCGACATTCTCGTCATCGGCGCAGGGCCTGGCGGCTACCGCGCTGCTGAATATGCCGCCAAACAGGGACTGAAAGTAATCATCATCGAGCAAGGTGAAGTGGGGGGTACCTGTTTGAATGTGGGTTGCATTCCTACGAAGACCTATGTCCACAGTGCCACTTTCAAGGAGGCCCGTCAACGTATGGCTACCGTCGTCCCCCAGCTCCGTGCTGGTGTTGAGGCTATCCTTTCTCACCCAAACATCACGCTGGTTCGCGGTCACGCCTCATTCATCGATGCTAATACTGTCAGTGTGGGCAGCGATTCTGTCGCTGCACAAAACATCATCATCGCTACGGGTTCCGAGACCAAGTGGCTGCCTATCAAGAGCATTGACGACCCTCGTGTGGTTGATTCCACAGGGCTTCTTCGCCTTGATACCCTTCCCAAGCGTCTCGCCATCATCGGTGCCGGTGTCATCGGCATGGAGTTTGCCTCGGTGTTCAACCGTTTTGGTTCTGAGGTCACTGTCATCGAGTACCTCAAGGAATGCCTGCCCGCCCTTGACAGCGATGTTGCTAAGCGGCTGCGCAAACTGATGGAGAAGCGTGGCATCACTTTTAAGATGAAGACCGCCGTTGAGAATATCGCTGATATTGATGCTGATGTCATCCTGGTGGCCACAGGTCGCCGCCCTCACACCGAAGGACTCTGCCTCGACCGAGTGGGCATTGGTTTACCCAATGCCAATTCCCCCATTCCCGTCGATGACAACTTCCGCGTTACCACTACTCCCGACGGTTTTCCGTCGGGTCTTTCCGGCTCTCCCTCTGGCATTTATGCCATTGGCGATGTCAATGGCCGTCAACTGCTGGCTCATGCTGCTGAGATGCAGGCCATCCGCGCCGTCAACCATATCTTAGGCAAGAACGACGGCATCCGTTTCGACATCATGCCTGCCGCCATCTTCACCGACCCCGAAGCAGCCTGCGTAGGACCCACCGAGGATGCCCTCAAGTCCTCCACTACTCCCGCCGTGTCAACGGCGGGCTACTCCTGCCGCAAGGCCTTCTGGCGCGCTAATGGCAAGGCGTTGGCCATGGGCGAGACAGAGGGTATGCTGAAACTTTTCTCCGATGCCGGCGACCGCATCATCGGTTGTCACGCCTATGGTGCCCATGCTGCCGATATGGTTCAGGAGGTCTCTGCCCTGATGTGTCGTGATACCACCATATCCCAATTACGCGACATGGTACATATCCATCCGACGCTCAACGAAATATTAAAGGCGGCTACCGATTAGCCGCCTTTAATATTCTTCCGCCTTTCTGACCTGAGCAGATGACTATTTCTCCATCAGCAGGTCAACCAGCCCCTTGTCTTTGAATTCGTGCTTCTGCTGATCCCAGAAACCGAAGTCAGCATCGTAGCACCACGTAGTCCAGGCAATGTTGTTCTCCTTGAATACGGTCAGCATATCCTTCGTCCATTTGTAGGCCAGCTCACGGTCAACGGGCTCGTAAACACCCCATTCGCCACAGAACAGCTGCAGACCATATTTCTTGGCAGCTTCGATGGCATCCTTGAAGTCGGCACGGATCCTGTCAATATTCCATTCTTCCTTAGTGTAGGGCTCCAGTTCAGTCTTAATCGAATCGGGAGCAGCCTCAAAGTCTTCTTTCGACACAAGAATACCAGGATAGTTCACCTTGCCAGTGTACTTGCCGAGAGGTGTCCACCATGCACCATAGTGCGTTAGCAGCATGGGGTTGTAATAGTGGAACGACAGGATGATGTTCTTGTCGCCCTCGGGTACTTTCAAATCCTTGATGGTAGCATAGCTCTGCCACATATTACTGCCGATGACCAGTGTACGCTGGGGCTCACGTTCACGCAGAGCCTTGTGGACCTTGGCAATCAGCTGGTTCCACTGCTCGTGGTCTTCTGCTACGGGCTCGTTCATGAACTCGTAGGCAACTGAGTCGTTGCTGTAACCCTTCAATACGTCCGACAGCTGGTACCACATATCAATGAGGTCCTGCTGAGCCTTCTCCGAGGTAAACAGCGTATTAGCATCGCTGCCTTCTTCATTGACGGCATTGAAATAGTGCGAGCGGATGATGTGCAGGTCGACGATAACGCGCAGATGGTGCTTCTCGGCCCACTGGATGGCGTTGTTCATCAGTTCCCACGCCTCTGGCAGTTTCTGTCCGTTTTCATCCCAGAACTGCACCTCATCGATGGGCAGGCGCACAAAGTCGAAGCCCAGCGAATCCAGACGGGCAAAGTCATCCTCCTGGATGTGTTGTCTGCGTGTCTCGCCACGGTCTTCGTTGTTCTGCGACAGCCAGTGGCTGATGTTTGTACCGCGACTAATCTTAAAGTCGTTCACTTCGTTGCTTGTCTCACTCTTCGTCGTGCAGGCAGTCATCGCCAGCATCGTCATGGCAGCCAGTGCCAGAAAATAATACTTTCTCATACCTATATAATATTTATAGTCTTGTTTGCATTTATTTCTTTTTGATAACCAACTGTTCGGTTGTGTACTTCGAGAGCATGTCGAAAATCTGACGCAGGTCGGCATAGTTCTTCTCCGAATGCGTGAGTTTGTTGACATTCATCTGGCAACTCAACAGGATGCGGCCTTCGCTGGTAGTCGTAAGAACGCGACCCTCAAGGCCTTTGTCGGGAGTGATAATCGTAGTGTTTCTGGGTTCGCCATCCAACACATATCCCTCAGGCAGGGTTATGGTGATGTTGACGCGATTACTACCAATATGCGGGAATTCCACCGGCATCTTACGTGTCTCTGCGGTAAAGGGATTCTCTATCAGCTTGTCGGGGAACGGACAGATGCTGATTTGTCCATTTGTCACTTGTCCCTTCTTGGTGAAATCGTTCTCAGCTATTTCGCCTCCCTCGTTACGGGTGGTCTGCTTGCCCGTCAGAATGCCGTCGGCAGAGAGCGTGGCATCGATGATGGTACTCGTATCCGATTTTGAAACCAACTGTAGGTTCACCCACTGGCTCTTCTTGCCTTTCTGCACCAGCCGGGCTCTCTCTACCAGCATTACGTCAGGCAGCATATTCAACCAGCCGTTTTTGTTCGATGCGTCAAGATAGATGTTGCCACCCGATGGCATGATGACACCCACGATGAAAGTGGAGAGTTTGCTGATAGAGGGGAAGTTATAGGGTAACATCCCCAAATCGCGTGTCCTGAGCATGACGGGAGCCACGTTCAAACCTACAGTGTGCAACGACTGGATGAGCAACAGGTTGATGTCCGCATTTGTACCTTCGCCCTTCTTCAGCGTCTCGGAGGTGGGCTCAGGGCTCAGCTCATACTTGCCGTTCCACTTCACCTTGCTCATGACCAGTTTATACACTGCAGCAACACGCTCTCGTTGACTGGCGATTTCTTCTATCTTGGCCTCTTTCAGTTCGTTAGCCAATGGACTATGGTCGTGCATATGAATGCCAAGGTCATCGGAACTGAGAATCATCTCGTCTATCTGATCCCACGTCTTGGCATAGTCCATCAGACTCATGCCGCGCAATCGGTATGTCTTCAGTTCGGCAGTGATTCCTGCCCAATAGTCCTGCGCACACCACACGTAGTCGTCCTTTGGCATGGCAATTAAGTCGCGACCTATATAGACGTAGTGGTTGGTGGGAACGGTCATGGGAGCTGCCAGCGGATCACTCTCCACCTTATATTTCAGACTACCCTGAGTACAGGTGTACGTCAATCGCTGGATGCCGTGATCCTCAATGTTGAATATCAGGTAGTTGGGGATGTTCATATCCAGTTTGGCGTAAACTACTGGAATCTCGCTCTGGGCATACCAGTCGCGCAATTCCCAGAAAAGTTGGCTGTGAATAGTATACTCATATTCAATCACAGTACCTTCCTTCACGTTGGGAACGGTAAACTCCACCTGATAGTTGTGCTCGTCAATTTTCTTCTTCACGATGTCGCTCTTCTTCAAGCTGGTCTTCACCACCTTGCTGCCTTCCTGGTTGAAGGCGGTAGCTTTGATGTCCTCAATCATCTCGTCACCATCAGTGCCAAAGACACCATCCGACATCGATCCCTCATCTTGGAAAGACGAATTGCCACTGATCCTCTCCATAGGAATGGTCATGAACGAGGCTCTCAAACCGCTAATGTTATTACCTACCGACATGTTCTGCTGATAAGGTACAACCACCTTGGCGAAACGGGAACCACTGGGCTTCAACACCTTGATACGGCACTTCTCGCGATAGTCCACCAGATAGCTGTTCATCTGAACGGTATATTCCACGTTGGTCAACCGGCAAAGCACCACAGCCTCGGCATTCGGATCTGCCTCGTAGACAGCCATTTGCATTTCTTCCTTGGTAGGCTTGCCAAACTTCATGTTCACGTCGGCTGCATCAGCAGTAGCGAATGGCCACGCCAGCAATACTAATAGTCTAAATAAGTGTAATTTCATTTTTATGACATAGCAAAGAATAATACTGCCTGCAAAAATACAAAAAAAACTTGAAATACCGTATTCTCTTTAGGATTTTTTATTTTTTCTCTTGATACTCCTGTTGAGCCTTTTTCAGCATCATCTGGAATTCTGGACAGTTTTGCAACACGCTGAACAGCAGGCTGGCAGCAGCGCGACTGTTGTCAACGTCGCTCTGCCAGTGTGCTCCTACGATGACACGGCTCAGACCGTAGTCTATACCACGCTTGTAAATCTCACAAGCCCGCGAGGGCGCTATCTGTGCCATAAGCAGCGTAATGGTCCATCCGCGCAGGGAATGCCCTGACGGGTAGCTGCCTTCGCCGCGCAGATCGTCTTCCTCGTGCGATGGCATACTGTCGTTGAAACATTCGAAAGGACGTTGGCGAGCGTACATTCCCTTGACGTGGCGACGTGTGGGGTCGGTGGTGCGTAGACTCTTGTTCAGCAATGCATAAATATGTGGTGTACCCTCCTTGGTCACCTCCAGTCCGAAGGCATCCTTCCAGTTGGCGTACACTTTCTCCAAATCATTCCACTCAGCGTCGGCAATAGCAATAGCCACGCGGATGGAGTCTAAACGCTCCACTTTACCCCAGCAGAAGCGTACCATGTCATTGGCAAATTCAGGACTGTCGTAGGCCGGAGGTGCAGGCATACACGAGTATAGGTCGGGCATGTCTTTCAGCTCAATATATGGTGTCGTCCCATAAAAATCATTGTCTTCCTTTTCCACCTCCTCGTCAGTATCGGCAAAGACGGTGATGTTGCAGCAGGCGAGTACTGCAAGTAAGATATAACGAAAATACGTTTTCATGTTTCTGATACCTTATTTCTTGAAGAGGTGCGGGATGAACTCATGGAGACCGCGGCGCCAGGTAAGGAACTCATGGGCGGTACCGGCAGACTCGCTGCTGTCGACCTTGATGCCCAGCTCACGGAGTTGTTTCACGATGTCGCCGCTCTTGATGAAGTCCTCAGAACCCCAATTCATGTACATGTAGTGAATTTTCTTGTTGAACTCGTCGGCATTGGCAAAGACACCATTGTAGGCGGTCTTCACGTCGAGACCGAAGATGGCGCCGCTGAATGTGCCGAGCCAAGCGAACTTGTCGAGGTTCTGAAGCACGACGTCGAAGGTCTGGTGACCACCCCAGCTCAGTCCAGCCATAGCGCGGTTCTCGCGGTCGGTCTTTGTGCGGAAGTTAGCGTCGATATAAGGAATGAGGTCGTTCAACAGAACAGGATAGAAGGTTGCGCCATATTCCGAACGGCCTGCCTGGTTATTGCCGCCACCGAAGGGTTGCTTGATATCACCGCTCTCCATGACGACGAGCATTGGCACAGCCTCGCCGCTGGCAATGGCATTATCCATGATGTGCTGCATCTTGCCCTGAATAGCCCAGCTGGTCTCACCTTCGCCCATGCCATGCTGCAGGTAGAGCACAGGATAGCGTTTCTTGGCGTTCTTGGCCAGTTCGTACTCAGCAGGTGTGTAGACCAAGGCATGGCGCCACTCACCGAACTTCGAGTTGGGACTGTGGTAGTAGATGCTGCGCACCTGTCCGTGGGGAATGCCCACCTGTGGACGGTAGTAGTCACCCTCAGGACCTTCGGGTACCTCAAGACCGCCTGACTCGCGGTTGCAGCCGAAGAAGGTCTCAGAGGCGGGATCGACGAAGTTCACGCCGTCGATATTCATGAAATAATAGTGGAATCCTACGGGCAGGGGGTCGGTGACGGCCATAAAACCACCCTTGCCGTCGGGCTGCATGTCATATTTCTTGCTGCAAATGTCGACAACGACCTTGCGGGCCTGCGGGGCATTGATGCGGAAATAGGCACGGCGCTCCTTGTCAATCTTCGGGAACTCATTGCCAGGAATGGCAGTCTCGGCAGTGACGGCATCTTCGGGAACCTCGATACGCTTGGGCATATCGATGTACGGACGTTTGGGCTCGTAACCTAAGAATCGTGCTACGGCCTCACCATAACGGCAACCGAGCTCGCGATAGCCGGCAGCATCGAAATGCAGGCGGTCAGGACCATTGGTGCAATCGTCGGAAGAAATGACCTGTGAGGTATGCAGCGTCAGGGGTAGTTCGTCAATCTGCTTCTTACAACCGATGCATACACCTTTGCCGCCAGCCTGTACGATGTTTCCGGCATAAAGGTTCACCTCTTCAGGCTTCAGTTGCAGGTCACCACAGAGATTGTCGTACACCTGTTTCACCATGCCTGCCCACTTCGGGTCGCCGGTGTTCGTCTCACCCTGATGCATGAGGATACCCTTGATGACACCGTCCTTTTGTGCTTTCTTGGCCAGTGTGACCAGACGCTGGTAGGGATTGTTGTCGTAGGCAGCCAGCATACCCTTCATCCAGTTCGGAGCTTTTGTCTTCACGTAATTGTCGATGCTGTCTGGTAAGAATCCCTTGATATCGATACCGCCGATGGCGACATGAATCACGCCAATCTTGATGTTTTCGGGCAGCGATGCCACGAGTGTACGACCGAACCAGTCGGCTGGCGTCAAACCCGTATTCGGACGGCAGAGTGGGGGAATGGCCTCATACCACTCACCCATCTTCCGGGCGGGAAGTGTCTCTGTAGCGGGGTAGTCTACTGCCGGCATCCACAGGAATCGTGGTCCGGGACTCTTCA
>Ga0310786_10002982_pt1 | contig 25079 bp, 17 predicted proteins | sample AusTroGonzalo_MG_FD_203881 | JGI IMG/M metagenome (GOLD analysis project Ga0310786, IMG submission 203881) | Bovine rumen microbial communities from tropical cattle in Woodstock, Queensland, Australia - Gonzalo_03 (v2) (version 2) | ecosystem: Host-associated > Mammals > Digestive system >...
TAGTAGAAAACGTCGGCCGAGGTGGAAATGAGTGTCTCGGGGGCCATGGTGTGGTCGCTGGTGACGGGGGAAATGGAGACCATCAGCTCACATCCTTTCTTGGTTTCGAGGGCATGGACGTAGTAGAGCGGCTTGTCGGCGGGCACCTGTGCCATCTGCTCCGACTCGGTCAGGTACTGGAAACTGCGGCCTGCACGTCGATTGATGATTTCTTCCAGACTCTGCGTGGGATGGCATACGTTGTAGGCCACCCATGAGGTGTGGCGCAGCTCGTAGGTGCAAAGCACGGCATCCTCGGGCAGGGTGTCGAAGTAGCCCGTGCGGGCAATCAGGTCTATCACGGTGATACGGTTCTGGCTTTTCTGCCATTCGCGGCTGATATGGTGGGACGTGTAACCCATCAGGACGGAAAACAACATAATCAGCAGGCACCATCCGCCTCGTACCATTCGCTGTCCTGTCGTGGTACGGCACAATTTTATGGTGGCGGTAATCAGCAGTGCCAGGAAGACCATCAGGCAGAGCAACGAATAAATGGAGGTGACATAGCCACGCATCCACTGGTACCACTCCTGATTGTACTTTGATGCCATGCCAATCAAGGTGTGCGCAAAGAATGCCGCCACAAGGCTTACGATAGCCGCCACACCGAGTTTCTTCCAACTAATATCTGTCAGTTTCTTTTTACCGGTAAGGTACCACAGCAGACCTGTCTGCAGCAACGCATTCACCCAGACAATGGCAGGGGCGTGGCTGAGCACTTTCAGCGGCATACTGTGGTGTCCGCCGATGAGCAGCGAGTTGTCAATAATCAGTCCGCGGTTGGTGAAATAAGACATGCCGGGGAGTGCCGCCTCGGTGCATCGCAGCAGTACTTGGAAAAATCCGGTCAAGCTGAAGGTCGCGGGCGAGAAGGAGGCACCGTCGTAGAACACCTTGTCGGGCAGGGTGGCCAACAGGTATTGCCGGTAGCCGAAGTAACAACCCACGTAAAGCAACGCGGTGGCAGCATAAGGCGTCAGTTCGCGCCAGAGCGACTTGCTCCACAGCGCGTGCCATCCGTCGCGACGACAATGGTGTATGGTTACCACCGCCACAAACAGGAGCGCGAAAAGCAGGTAGGTCTCATAAAAAAGGTATGCCACCAAGAAGATGAAGGCGGAAAGAAGGACACGCCAGTAACCGCCGCGTTCGCTGTAGTTCAGGTAGAGCAGCATTCCCGCCACGAAGATGATGATGCTGAAGGTAAAGTAGAAGGGGTAGGCTATGGTAGGCATGTGGATGTTGGGGACCAGGGCCGTGTCGAAAATAAGGAGCAACAGGGTCAAAAGTCCCAACTGGCGGGAGCGGAAAAGACGGTAGACGAAGTAGGAGAAGAGGGCGTAAGCCCCTATCAGCGTAAGATACTGCACCGCTTTGGTATAGACGAAGTTGTCCACCAGGTAGGGTACATAGTAGAAAACCTTGGTGATGTAGAAATAGAAACGGCCAGCCCCTTCTGCATATATTTTGGCGTCGCGCATCCAGTGGTCCCACGAGGTGGCGGCGGTGTTGAAATACATCAGGTCGTCGTTTGTCGTCAAGCCCACCTTGAAGAAAGGCAGCAGGGTGAGCAGCGTTGTGGCGGCAAAAGCCACCCACATCAACAGGGTCTCTTTACTTATTTTCCTCATCCTTGTTGTCTTTGAATTCTTCTATGATGTAGAGCGGGCGCCCCTTGACTTCGTCGAGGATAAAGCCGATGTAGTAGCCGATAATGCCCACCACTATCAGCATGATGCCTGCAAAGGCGCTGAGGAAGATAATCAGGGTCGTGTAGCCTCCCACGGGCCGTGCAATAATCCACATCACCAATGAGTAGACAATCAGCGCCACGCTGAGCACTCCGAACAGCAGGCCACTGTAGATGCCTACTTTGAGGGGAGCCTTTGAGAACGAGGCTATCGAGGTGAAGGCGAAGCGGAGCAGGTTGGCGAAGTGGTAGTGGCTTTTGCCGGCCGCCCGTCGTGGGGCGCGGTAGGGGAGGGTGGTGGAGCGGAAGCCCACCGTTTGGATGATGCCCCGCAGGAACCGTGTACGCTCCCGGTAGTCGTTGCGCAGCACATCGGCCACGCGGCGCGAGAGCAGGAAGAAATCGGATGCGTTGGGTTGCAGTTTTGTGTCCGACAGTCGGTTGATGACCAGGTAGAACCACTTGGAGGTGAGTTGTTTGTAAAGGCCCCCGTCGGCACGGTCCTCGCGCGTCATGGTCACGATGTCGTAGCCTTCGCGGTAGAGGTCGAGCATCGTGGCAAGCTGCTCGGGCGGGTTCTGCAAATCGGCGTCCATGCAGACTATGACGTCGCCTGATGCATGGTCGATGCCGGCAATCATGGCGGCTTCATGCCCGAAGTTGCGCGAGAAATGGAAGGCTCGCACCCTACGGTCTTCCTGCACCAGCTTGTCGAGTATCTGGCGGCTTCCGTCGGTACTCCCGTCGTTGACATAGAGTATTTCGCTGCGGAAGCCAAGGGCAGGCAGCACCTCGGACAATTTGCGGTGGAATTGTCCGAGGACTGCCTCCTCGTTGTAGACCGAAATAATGATGGAAACTGTCGGTTCTGTCATGGTTTAGTAGCCAAAGATTTGATCCAGCGTCAACTTCTTCACTTGGCCGAACTTGGCCAGACGGTTGAAGTCCATCTCGCTCTCCTTGCCGAGGATGAGGTAGGTTTTCTTCTGGCCTTTGATATACTTCTTCTGGAAGTTGATGAGGTCGTCCATTGTGAGTTTCAGGGAGGCTTGGTAGGATTGTTTGGTCATTTTTTCAGTCCAGCCCAGTTGCTCATTGCTGAGATATAAATAGATGACGTCCATCTTGGTTGTGCGTGCAGTGCGGGAAGCGGTGATGATGGCATCTTTGGCAAGCTTGAAGTTGGCTTCGGCCTGCGGCATGTCGTTGAACAGCTCTTCATAGGCGTCGAGAGCATCGAAGAGTTTGTCGTTTTGGGTGATGATATTGGCGTTGTTGTAGAAGTAGTCGTCTTTCTTGCCGTTGTAGGTGTAGTAGCTGCTGGCGCTGTAGGCGAGGCTGCGCTTCTCGCGCATCTCCTGGAAGACGATGGCGTTCATCGAGCCGCCGAAGTATTCGTTGAAGAGGCTGATGGAGGGTAATAATGTCGGGTTGAAGCGTTCGCTGCGGAAGTATTCGGTCATGTAGGTGTTCTTGGCGTCATAGTTGACGAAGAGCACGGTGTTCTCGTCGGTGGCCACAGGCTGGTACTCTTTGTTGGCGGGCACGTTCTTGGTTGGCTTCACCGTGTGGATTTTGTTGATGACGTCGGTCACCTCCTTGAGACTCAGCGGACCGTAGTAGAGCACGCGGTGCTTGTATTGGAACAGCTCATGCAGGGCGTCGGTCAACTGCTTGGCGGTGTAGGCACGCAGCTGTTCGTCGGTGAGGTTTTTCTCGTGAACATATTGTTCGCCATAGATGCCGTAGTAGTTCAGGGCACGGAAAGCGGCGCGTTGGTTGGTCTTGTTGTCGGTACGGCTCTTGATGATGCGCTCGACGAGGGTGCTCAATGCTTCGTCGTTGGGCTGTGCGCTGGTCATCACTTCCTCGACCAACTCCATGGCTTTCTTCATGTTCTCTGCCAGGCCGCTGACACTGACATAGATTTCTTCGCTACCCACGCTCATATTCCACGAGCAGGCCAAGCGATAGAACTCCTCCGACAGCTGTTCGGGGGTGTGCTGTGGTGTGCCAAGGTATTTCACCAGGTCGGAAGCAATATCGATAGTCTTGTCGGCCAAGTTGCCGAATTCGAAACGGTACTTCAGGCTGAAGGTGGCGTTCTCCTTGTTCTGGACGTAGAGGATTTCGCTGCCGCCAGCAGTCTTGCCGTGTTGCATATCCTTTTTGAAGTTCACAAACACCGGCTCGATGGGCTTGGCTTTGGCGGCGTCGGCCTTCACCGAGGCCAGGAAGGGGCTTTCGTTGTCGCGGCTCACGCTGATGGGCGTGATGGCGGGCTTCACCACTTTGGCCACGGGGTCGGGGGTGTCTTGGTGCTTGTAGACGATGACGTAGTTGTTGTCCTTGCAGATGCGGTTGGCGAAGTCAACGATGTCCTGTTTGGTAATCTTGGCCAGCTCGTTGATTTCGTTGCACACCTTGTCCCAGGACTGGTGATGCACGAAGGCATAGGCCATCTGACTGGCACGGCTGTTGTTGCTCTCGGCATCCTCCATGATTTCGAGCTTCAGCTGGTTGATGCTGGCTTCCAGCAGGCTCTCGTCGAACTGTCCGGCCTTGACCAGCTCGAGTTGTTCGAGCAGCAGGTCGCGCAGCTGGCCGAGGGTCTGGCCCTGGGTGGGACGTCCAACGAGCATGAAGGCAGCGTAGTCATTTAGGGTGTAGGGGCCGGCATAGGCGCCGAGGCAGAGCTGCTTTTGGTTGAGGTTGAGGTCGATGAGGCCGCATCTGCCGTTGTAGAGCACCATCTTCATGGCCTGAGCCAGAAAGGCGTCGCGGCTGCCGTAGCCCTCTTCGATACGGAAAGCGATGGTGAGGCTCTCGGGGTCCTGGCCGTTCACCAGACGTATGATGGGGCTGGTGATGGGCTCTTCCTTCACCTTGTGGAAGGCGGGCACGTTGCCGGGCACCCAGCTGCCGAAGTACTTGTCGATAATCTTGATGGCCTCGTCGGGGTTGAAGTCGCCCGCCATGGCGATGCACATGTTGTTGGGCACATAGTAGGCGGCGTGGTACTCGCGAATGTTCTTCATTGAGGGGTTCTTGAGGTGCTCGATGGTGCCGATGGTGGTCTGCTGGCCGTAGGGGTGGTGGGGGAACAGGGCCGCCATCATCGTCTCGTTGACGCGGCGGTTGTCCTGGGCCATGCCGATGTTCTTCTCCTCGTAGACGGCCTCCAGCTCAGTGTGGAAGAGGCGCAGCACTAGGTTCGGGAAGCGGTCGCCCTCCACCTTGGCCCAGGCCTCCAGCATGTTGGAGGGGATGTTCTCGACATACATGGTGTAGTCGTTGCTGGTGAAGGCGTTGGTGCCCTCGCTGCCGATGGCGGTCATGCTCTTGTCGTACTCGTTGGCGATGGCGATGGTCGAAGCCACATAGCTGATGGAGTCAATCTGATGATAGATTTCCGCACGGCGTTTGTCGTCGGTGGTCTTGCGGTAGACTTCGTAGAGGGCCTCAATCTTGTCCAGCTCCACCTTCTCGCGCTGCCAGTCGGTGGTGCCCAGCTGGTGACTGCCCTTGAAGAGCATGTGCTCCAGGTAGTGGGCCAATCCGGTGGTCTCGCTGGGGTCGTTCTTCGAACCGGCTCGCACGGCGATATAAGTCTGTATACGGGGGGCATCCTTGTAGACGCTCATATAGACCTTCAGACCGTTCTTCAGCGTGTATTCGCGCACGTTCAACGGGTCGTTGTCATAGGTCTTGTAGGCATAGGTTTGGGCCATGGCGCTGCCGCCCGCAAGGAACACGGCTGCCACGAAACAGACTGTCAAAATGGCTTTTTTCATTTCAATTTGTTATTTATTAATGATATATGATTATTTTCAAAGTAATGTTAATTCTGCAAAGATAGGGATTATTTCCCACATGGCAAAAAGAAAAACATACCCCCTCGGCGACAACTCCCAAACCCCACCCTGAAGACCCTCCGGAGTCACCCTATCATTAACTTAATTTAAGCTTAACAAATCCAAATATAAACCTTCCTAACTCTTTCTGTATTAGGAGTTGAGATAGGGTTGATAAAGAGATGAGTAAGAGTAGAGTAAGAGATGGTGCGTAATCAGCTGGTTTTCAATAGGCATTTTTGAGATTATGTTAAATAGGACCGGAGGGGGCGGGGTATGGGCTGGTGGGGGCGAAACGAGTTATCAACGGGGTGGTTTGATAACTTTTTCGGGGTGGTTGCGTGTGGGCGGGAAATAAATAGTAATTTTACAATCGCATTCATACCCCTTTGGGGGTGGTTATGATATTATTTATCAGAGAAATAAAGCAAGCATTGTACAATGAAAAACACTGTCAAAGACCTTACCGAGGGCATGCAGCGCCTTTGCGCCGTGGCCAATCGTATTGTGGCGCAGAAAGGCAACGTAAATCGCATCGAGATTGACTTGCTGCTGGAAGACCTGCGTAAACTCTACGATGTGGCACTGCAACTGGGTGGCGACGCCTTGCCGCAGGTGGAGCCCTCGCCCGTCGAGGAGGAGCAGGCCGAACCGCACGCCGAAGAGAAGATGATGGCCATGATGTCGACCCTGGCCGCCTTGGCGCCGCAACCGGCACCGGAGCCTGAGAAAAAGCCCGAGCCCGTGGTGCAGCAGACACTTGAACTGCAGCCGGAACCGGAGGTGCAGCCTGAGCCCGAACCCGAGATACAACCCGAGCCCGAGCTTGAGATACAACCCGAACCCGAGCCTGAGGTGCAGGAGGAACCTGTCGCACTCCCCGCCGAGCCGGAGGAAGAGTCTGCTGAGGTACAGGAGGAGCCAGTCGAGCTGCCTGCCGAGCCGGAAGAAGAACCGGTGCCGGAGGAACCTGTCGCACAGCCCCGCATGGAGGATGTGGAGCAGAACGACAACGGTCTGCTCTTCGACGAGATTATTCTGGATCCCGAGCCCGCACCGGCGCCTGCCAACGCCCCGAAGGGTCAGTCCTCGCTGCTCGACTACCTGAAGCAGCCTGCAGGACGCATCCTCGGCGAGACGCTGGCCGCCTCCCAGCCCCTGCAGCAAAGCCTCGACCGCAAGGTGGACGACCTGCGCACGGTAATCAACATCAACGACAAGTTCAGTTTCATGAGCGAGTTGTTCAAGGGCAACATGAAAGCCTACAACGACTTCATCATGCGCCTCAACGCCACGGAACGTCGTGACGAGGCCCTGGAGCATGTGCGCGACATCGCCGCACAGTATCGTTGGGACGAGGAGTCGTCGGCGGTGAAGGCGTTCTACAAGATATTCGACAAGAAGTTCTGAGATTGTGTTAATGTGTGATTGCGTTAATTCTTAATTTTTAATTCTCCGTATGGGCAAGGCAATACTGTTCTCGGCACCCTCGGGGTGCGGCAAGACCACCATCATACACGAGTTGATGCAGTACTTCGACTGCTTCGACTTCAGTATCAGCGCCACCTCGCGTGCCCCGCGTGGCACCGAACGCGACGGGGTGGAATACTACTTCCTCAGTCGCAACGAGTTTATGGACAAGGTGCAACGCGACGAGTTTCTCGAGTGGGAGGAGGTGTACCAAGGAACCTGTTACGGCACCCTTAAGAGCGAAACCCGCCGTATCTGGGATGCCGGCAAGGTGATTGTCTTCGACGTGGATGTCAATGGGGGGCGCAACATCAAGCGCTACTTCGGCGACGATGCGTTGAGCATCTTTGTCCTGCCTCCCAGTGTCGAGGTGCTGGAGCAACGTTTGCGCAGCCGTGGCACCGACAGCGAGGAGGCCATCGTCAAGCGACTGGCACGCAGCGCCGAGGAATTGAAACAGGCCCCGATGTTCGATGTGGCCATTGTCAACGACGACCTGCAGCGTGCCGTGCAGGAAGCCCGCAAGGTGATAGAGGAGTTTTTGAATGAATAAGCTGTTCGACATACTGAAGAAATACGACTACGTGGTGGTCTTCGTGCTGCTCACGGTGTTGTCCATCGTGTTCATGTCCCGTTCCACATACTACCACCACTCGCGACTGGCGGCATGGGCCGGCAACGTGGCTGGCAGTTGGTACAAGGGGGTGAACGGCATCGGCGGATACTTCGGCCTCAAAAAGGAGAACGACCGTCTGGCTGCCGAGAATGCCGCTCTCCGGGCACAACTCGCGGAGAGCTATATCAGCTACACCGACTCGGTGTTTACCGTGAACGATACCGTCTACCGCCAGCGCTACAACTACACCGAGGCGCAGGTCATCAAGAACTCGTGGAGTCAGCAAAACAACTTCATCATGATTGGCAAGGGGTCGGCACAGGGCGTGGAGCCCGATATGGCGGTCATCTCGCCGGGCGGCATCGTGGGTGTGGTGGTGGCCACCACACGCAACTTCTCCACGGTGATGCCGGTGCTGCATTCGGACAGCCGCAACAGCGTGAAGGTGAAGCGTACGGGCATCAACGGCTCGTTGGTGTGGGACGGCAAGGACTTCCGCTATGCCCAGGTGCTCGACGTTCCTACGACACACCAGTTCGAAGAGGGTGACACCATCGTCACCTCGGGATTGGCCAACGACTTCCCCGAGGGAATTCCCGTGGGCTATGTGGTCAGCGCCGAGACGCTGAAAGGCACCGGTTTCTACAGGGTGCGCGTCAAGCTGGCTACCGAATTCAACAAGTTGGACCATGTGTATATCATCAACAATAATTTCCGCAAGGAACAGCGGGAACTGACGGAGGACAGGAAATGAAGAATCTGGTCTGGAAAAATATAGCGCGTTTCGTGCTGCTCATGTTGCTGCAGCTTTTAGTGCTGAACAATGTCTATCTAGGTTGTTATGTGATGCCGATGCTGTATGTGCTGTTTATCCTCATGCTTCCCACGTCGATGAAACGCATCCCCCTGCTGCTGGCCGCTTTCGGCACAGGCTTGCTGGTGGACATCATGTCGGGGGCGCTGGGCTTCCACGCGCTGGCCTGTACGGTGGTGGCCATGGTGCGTATCTGGTATGCCGACCGCATATTGACCCGCGGCGAGAATGTGGTGATCGCCACTCCGAGCATCTATAGTGTCACCCCGCAGTTCTTCATCAGTTATGTGATGTTCCTGCTGGGGCTGTTCTATTTTGTGTTCTACCTGTTCGAGATATTCAGTTTCCGTGGCTTCGGCGGCGTGTTGCTGGCCACGGTGTGCAGCACCCTTGTCACTACACTGTTGATAGTGCTATACCAAGTGATATTCAACAAGAAGGAGGAACAATGAGCCAGCGCGGGACAGGATGTGGAAAGTGGAAAGCGATAGCGGCGATGTTTATCTGCCTCATGTTCCACCTTTCCTATTCCGGTTTCCGCTTGCAGGCACAGACGGCTATAGGGCATTGGCGCGACTGCTTGGACTACAGCAGGGTGCACCGTGTCGAGCCGGTGGGCGACGGCATCTATGCCGCTGTCCGCGGCGGATTGTTCCGCTTTGACCCCGACGAACGTGTGGTGACCTCGCTGAGCAAGGCAACGGGATTGAGCGATGTGGGGGTGTCCAATATGGCCTACGACCCGCAGAGCCGCTACTTGGTGGTGGCGTACAACAACTCGAACATCGACCTGGTGCTGGACAACCGCGTGTTCAATATCTCCGATATCAAACGTGCCGAAATCAGCGGCGACAAAAGTGTTTACCGCATCCGTTTCCGTGGAGGCAACGCTTACCTGGCTACGGGGTTCGGCATTGTGGTGGTCGATCTTTCCCGTCACGAAATCAAGGAAACCTGCTATATCGGCACCGGTGGTGTCTATACCCCTGTGCGCGACTTGGTCTTCTCCGACGACAGCATCTATGCCGCTACCGGCGAGGGATTGAAACGCATCGCTGTCGGCGAGCGGCATCTCGGCATCAGCGACCGCTGGCAGACCGACACGCGCCTCGACAGCGTGACCCTTACCATGCTTGAAGTGTATGGCGGCCGCTTGCTGGCGGCAGGCTATCCGTCCCAGCCCGGACAACTGCTCCTGTATGCACAGGTCGACACGGGTTACCGTGTATGGAATTCTGGCGATGTGCTCTCCATGCGTGCCGGTGGCAACCGGTTGATGCTTACACGTGGCAGCAGCTTGGTGTGCTACGATACCGCCCTGCAGCTTGTCGACAGCATTACCGCCCGCTCCTGGGCGCCTATGACCTGTCTCGACGCTGTGGCCGACGCCAAGGGGAATATATGGGCTGGACATGCATGGGCTGGCCTTGTCGGGCTCACCGCCGACGGGGTGGATGCCGTCAACCCCGAGGGACCCATCTCGGGCGACAAGGTCTATCGGCTGGTGCCTTTCAACTACCGTATGATGCTCTGTCCGGGAGGCCATACCACCACCTATGGAGGGGCTTTCCTGCCTGCCGCACTGCCTACGGCCGAGGGCCGCCGATGGAAGGGGCTGGACAATAGCGACGGCGGACTCGACAATGTACACGACTTGCTCGATGTGGCCGTCAACCCGAACGACACCAACGAACTCTTCGCCGCCCTCTGGGGCTATGGCGTGGCCTCCATCCGCAACAACAAGTTGCAGACCATTTATAACAGCCTCAACACCGGCGGGGCGCTGGAGCCCTACGTGCTGGACACCTTCAGTACGTTGCTGGTAGGGGCGCTGGCGTTCGATGACGACGCTAACCTGTGGGTGCTCAATTCGCATAGCTCCCATGCCTTGGCCCGCCGCACACCCGATGGCACCTGGACCCACTACAACACCCAGCGTTTGGCCGACTTGCCGCAGGTCGACAAACTGATTTGGGACAGCATCAACGGCTCGCTGTGGTTCTGCGGACGCAGCAACATGATTTATGTGCACGACGGCGTCAGCCGCATGGCCAAGGTGAGTCCCAACAACGGCAGCAAGCTCAGTACCGATGCCGTGACGGCTCTGGTGCAGGACCGCTCGGGCAATATCTGGATAGGCACCAACAAAGGTATCAAGGTGATTTACGACGCTTATAAGGCTTTCACTAACGGTGGGGCGGGGGAGACCGCACCCGTGACGTGCAGCAATATCACCATTACCAACGGCGACTTCTATGAGTACTTGATGGCGTATGAGAGCATCACCTCTATTGCTGTCGACGGAGCCAACCGCAAGTGGGTGGGCACTTCGTCGGGCGGCCTTTATCTCATCTCAGCCAACGGATTGGAGCAGCTCGAACATTTCACAGCCGAGAACAGCCCTTTGTTCTCCAACCGTATTGTGACGCTTGGCATACAGCCCCGCACCGGAGAGGTGTATGTGGGTACCGACCAAGGCCTGCAGGTCTACCGCTCCACGGCCACCTACGCGGTGGATACACCGCTCGAGGAGGTCTACGCATTCCCCAACCCCGTGCGTCCGGACTATGACGGTCCCATTGCCATCAAGGGCTTTGTACGCGACGCCCTGGTGCATATCACCGATGCCGCAGGACACACCGTCTACAGCACTCAGGCCCTCGGCGGACAGGCCATTTGGAACGGCCGTACCGTCAACGGCGAGCGTGTGGCCTCGGGAGTCTATTATGTCTTCGCCTCCGACCTCGAAGGCAGTAACCGTTCCGTCACCAAGATATTGGTTATAAGATAACCTTCTAATTTCTCACGGCAATGCTTCTCTCTACCCCAGGCATGGTACTCCACACCACCCCCTACGCCGAGACATCGGTGGTGGCCAAGGTGTTTACCCGTCAGCTGGGGGTGCAGTCCTATCTGGTCAAGGGGGTGCGCAGCCGTAACGGAAGGATGAAGCAGAACCTTTTCAATCCGCTCTGCAGTCTCGATATGGTGGTTTATGACACCCGTCACGGCGAGTTGAACTATATCAAGGAGCTGTCGCCCCGCCACCCTGCACAGCCTTCCGACCCTGTAGGCAATGCACTGCGTTTCTTCATGACCGAAGTGCTTTACAAGGTGCTTCGTGAGTCCGAGCCCATGCCCGAGCTGTGGGACTATGTGGAGACGGAAAGTGAGAAGTGGAAAGAGGAAAGTTGCAGGGATGTACCGATACGCTTCCTGTTGACGGTGGCACGCCATCTGGGTATCGAACCGATGGACAACTACAGCTCCGGCGAGCCCCTTTTCGACTTGCAGGAGGGGCGTTTTGTCTCCCTCCCCACCGAGACTACCCTCTCAGAGCCCCTTTCCGCGATGCTTCACGAATACCTTTGCAACAATTCGGAGGGTCAACGCATCAATATATCAACCTTGTCCGACCGTAGGTCGCTCCTCGATGCCCTGTTGGCCTACTACCAACTGCATCTCAGCGGCTTCCGCAATTTCCGCAGTCACGATATACTACACACAATATTAAGATAATGAAACGCACGCTTCTTTTCATTGCCATGCTGCTGACCTTTGCTGTTGCAAAGGCACAGCCCGTTTACTGGGTGTTTCTGGCCGACAAGGCCGGCACTACCTTCGACCCCTACAGCTATTTCGATGCCAAGGCCATCGAGCGCTATGCCGAGTGCGGCGCCAACCTCTATGACTTCACCAACTATCCGCTGACGCAGTCCTATGTCGACGGTGTCAACGCCTTGGCCACCGAAGAGGTGGGCGTCAGTCGCTGGCTCAACGCCATGGGCGTAGTGGCCACCCCCGAGCAGGCCGACGCTATCAGCCGTCTGCCCTATGTGGTGCGTGTGCAACGCATAGAGGGCGATATGCAGGCGGCAAGAATCACTGAATATTCTGAAGACTCAGCGCCTTCGGAGGGTGTCTCCACCACCCTCTCCGACCAGCTGCTGCGTATGCAGGGACAGCTTTTCCGCGAGAAAGGTATCGACGGCAGCGGCATCCGCATCGCGGTGTTCGACGGCGGTTTCCCGAAGGTCAACACCCACGAGGCTTTCCGTCATCTGCGTGAGAACAACCGGATACTCAAGACGTGGAACTTCCCCAACCACAAGGAGAATGTCTATGGCTGGAACAGCCATGGCACCATGACCCTCAGCTGCATCGCCGGCCGCAAGAGCGGTCTGGACCTCGGTCTGGCTACCGGTGCCGAGTTCCTGTTGGCACGTACCGAGGTGGAGGCCGAGCCTTTCAAGGAAGAGGTGTGGTGGATGCAGGCCGTGGAATGGGCCGACCGTAACGGTGCCAACATCATCTCGTCGTCGCTCGGCTACGGCAAGGACCGTTACTACACCAAGGACATGGACGGCAAGAGCTATGTCGCCAAGGCCGCCAACCTCGCCGCCCGTAAGGGTATGCTGGTGGTCAACAGCGCCGGCAACGAGGGCGACGACCGCACCTGGCAGTATATCATCACCCCCTCCGATGCCGACAGCGCCCTCTGCGTGGGAGGTATCAGCCATTCACTGACTGCCTACGAGCATATCTCCTTCTCCAGCTTCGGCCCTGCCGCCAACGGCAAGCAGAAACCCAATGTGTGCGCTTTCGCCCATACCTGGGCTGCCTCGCCCAAGAACGACAACACCTACGAAATGGTGTATGGCACTTCCTTCTCCTGCCCCTTGGTGGCAGGTTTTGCCGCTTGTGCCTGGCAGGCCAGCAAAGGCAAGTCCAATATGGAACTCTTCGACCTCATACAGCGCAGTGCCGACCTCTATCCTTATTGCGACTACGCTTTCGGTTACGGTGTGCCGCAAGCCAGCTTCTTCGTTTCCGGGAAAACCGCTAATTCCGACAAACCCGTTTTCCGCTTCGAGCCACAAGGCCCTTCCGCTGTCAGTGTCCGCTTCGTCTGCGCCGACAGCAATGTGCATATCTTCTACAAGGATGTTGCCGACGATGGCAGTATCCGCACCTACGGCAAACGAACCTTCGAATCTGTCGACACGACGATGAGCCTCGACTTCCAGGGCGGCAACCATCTGGTGGTTTTCTGTAAAGGACAGATGTCCGACTACCGTTTCGAGCAGCCCACGCCGGTGGCCGACAAGCAGAATTGGGTGTCGACCCATAGCAGCGACCCCGAGTCACAGGTGAACGAATACGATAATCTGGTGCGTGCTCCTGCTCTCGACATCGCCCGCGAAGGACATGCCGAGTGGGATATGTACTTCATGCTCGGTGTGCCCGTCAGCTTCGGCTCCGATGAACTCAGTGCCCGCTTCTGGTCGCCCGCCAAGCGCGTGGGAGGCCGTTGGCAGTATCACTTCAGCAAGGCCTACGGTATCGGTTTAGGTGTGGAATACGGCCATGTGGCTTACCGCTATAACGGCCGTCAGGCCAACACGCTGGAGCAGAACATGTCGGTGGGCGGCATCATCAGCCAGGCAAACAAAATCAGCCATCGCCGCCTCTATACCGGCGAGTGGAGCGCCGAGTGCTTCCAGCGGGTGCGTATCGTCCCCGCAGGGCTGCTGCATAAGGGCTTGCACTGGGATCTGGGTGCCTACATCACCTACCTTGCCGGTAGCCGCTACCAGCTTACCTTCAAGAACCAGAGCGACCCCGTGGCCAACAAGCGCAGCATAGAACTCTACAACCTCAAAATGCTCGACTCCTACCGCTGGCAGTGGGGCTTGACTACTCGCGTCACCTACGACATGATTGGTCTCTATGCCCGCTATCACATGGGTTGCTTCGGCCCGGGTGCCGATAACGCCGCTGTCACCCTTCCCCCGTTGGAGGTGGGTGTGCAGATATTGTTCTGACATTAAAACATCAGCCGTATGAAAAATATTAAATGGTACTTGTCCTTGCTCCCCCTGCTGCTCCCTCTGGCGGCAGGAGCGCAGAATATCTCTGTCACGTCCGCTGTGGGACAGAATATCGCCGACTTTGTCGAAGCCCAGTTGCAGGGCTCGGGGGTCTACATCACCAACGTGAAGTTCAACAACCAGGCTGGCAATGTCTCTGGTAACTATCCGCAGATAGGTACTTTCCGAAGCAACGGCTACCCCAAGCTGCAGATGGACAGTGGTGTGGTGATGACCACAAGCCATGTGTCGTATGCCTCACCATCAAGCACTGGAGGAATGTTAGGAGCCGATTATCAGGATAATATTATGGCGACATGGGGCGGCAGTACGCGTGTAGTCCATGACTGTGCCGTGTTGGATTTTGACTTTGTCAGTATCTCCCCCTATGTGACATTGAACTATTGCTTTGGTTCCGAAGAGTATCCATCGTATACCTGTTCCGATTACAATGATATCTTCGGTTTTATTGTCGAAGGACCTTACCCGTCGACTACCCAGAAGAATGTGGCCATCATCCCTCATTCGGTATCATCGGCCAATCCCAATGGTATCCCTGTGACCATCAACTCAGTTAATTCGGGTACATGCAGTCCGAATTATACGGGATTTGCCAATAGCCCCGGAGTGTATTTGATTTACTCGGATTTTTTTGTGTCCAATCCAAACTCTTCCGGGGTGAGTTACGATGGTTTTACTCAGAAACTTTCGGCGAATGCTACGCTGACCCCGTGTGAACGCTACCATATGCATATTTCTATTTGTGATGTATCTGATGGAAGCCTCGACAGTGGTGTGTTTTTGGAGAAAGGGTCGTTCAACAGTCCCTCGGCCGATGTCGACCTGTCGCACCGCTACGCCGACACCATCGAGCGCAGTCGCCCCATGGTGATGCCGCTCACACTGGCCGGCACCGATTATACCGAAGGCCGTGTGACGGTATCCTTCGGCGGCGATGCCGTGGTGGGAAGGGACTATACCGTCGTCACCGACAGTAACCGTACCCTCGACCAGGAGCACCGCACCTTCAACATCGACGACCAGAACCACTGGCTCACCATCCGCTGCACCGACACCGCTGACCTCAGCAGCCCCAAGAGTGTTGAGATTTACCTCGCCACTTCGCTCTGCCCCCTCTACCCGGCACTGCAGACCTACGACACCCTGCGCTACCTGCTGGCCGAGGACGATGTGGTGCGCCTGCGACACGACACCATTGTGGCCTACGACACCTGCCGTGAGGTAGGCGTCGAGGTGGCTATCGGCAACCCCGTTACCTTCCATTGGATGCCCGAGGATGGCATCGACTTCCCCCGTCAGCAGTACAGCACCGCCCTCATCACCTCGAGCCGCACCTACCGTGTGGCTGCCGCCGACACCCGCGGCCATACCGATACAACCACTATCTACATCGACGTGCGCCCCCGCAGCGCCATCGACTACCCAAGCCCTGCCGCTGGGCTGCGGGTGTGGCCCAACCCCGTCGATGGTCTGCTCAATGTTGAAGCCGAAGGTATCTCGCTGCTCGAAGTGTTCGACGTCACGGGACGTTGTGTCCTCGTGCGCCATGGCGATGCCGAGTGCCGCACCCTCGACATCAGCACCCTCCCCGCCGGACTCTACACCCTCCGCGCCGTCACCCCCGCCGGCATCCGCACCGTCAAGGTGATGGCCCGGTGACACTCCGCGTCGGCGCACGACGTGAGGTGAAGATGGTGGTACTCTATGAATGAGCTTGTTGGAGAAATATTTGGCTGTTCCAAATATTCTTTGTACTTTTGCATTTTCAAACAATCAAGCGACAACAAATAAAGCAATAATATTATGACACTCGAAGAATTTCAGAATGAATTACGGCTCGGTATCCCCGATCCGCTGCCCGAAATGCCTGCTTACGACCCCACGGTGAACCATGCTCCCAAGCGCAAGGATATCCTTACGCCCGCCGAAAAGAAGCTGGCCATCCGCAACGCCCTGCGCTATTTCCCCGCCAAGCACCACAAGATGCTGGCCAAGGAGTTTGCCGAGGAACTGCAGAAGTACGGCCGCATCTATATGTACCGTCTGCGTCCCACCTACAAGATGTACGCCCGCCCCATCGAGGAGTATCCCGCCAAGTGCCGTCAGGCGGCCGCCATCATGCTGATGATTCAGAACAACCTTGACCCCGCCGTGGCTCAGCACCCGCACGAGCTCATCACCTATGGTGGCAACGGCGCCGTCTTCCAGAACTGGGCCCAGTACCGCCTGGTGATGAAATACCTTAGCGAGATGACCGACGAGCAGACCCTCGTGATGTATAGCGGTCACCCCATGGGACTCTACCCCAGCCACAAGGAAGCCCCGCGTGTCGTGGTCACCAACGGCATGATGATTCCCAACTACAGCAAGCCTGACGACTGGGAGCGCTACAACGCCCTCGGCGTCACCCAATACGGTCAGATGACCGCCGGCTCTTATATGTATATCGGTCCGCAGGGCATCGTCCACGGCACCACCATCACCGTGCTCAATGCCGCCCGTAAGCTCGGCGGCGGCACCGCCGGAAAGCTCTTCATCACCGCCGGTCTTGGTGGCATGAGCGGCGCCCAGCCCAAGGCTGGCGACATCGCCGGTGTGGTCTCCATCACCGCCGAAATCAACCCCGCTGCCACGCAGAAGCGCTATACGCAGGGTTGGGTCGACGAGGTGCACGACAACCTCGACGAGCTCTTCGTGGCCGTCAACAAGGCCCATGCCGAGAAGCTGGCCAAGAGCTTCGCCTACCAGGGCAATGTCGTCGACCTTTGGGAGTACTGCGCCGAGAAGGGCATCCAGGTCGACCTCGGCTCCGACCAGACCTCGCTGCACAACCCCTGGGCCGGTGGCTACTATCCCGTGGGTGTCAGCTTCGAGGACGCCAAGGTGATGATGGCTGAGAAGCCCGAGCTCTTCAAGGAGAAGGTGCAGGAGAGCCTCCGTCGCCATGTGGCTGCGGTCAACAAACTCACCGCCCGCGGCATGTACTTCTTCGATTACGGCAACGCCTTCCTGCTCGAGAGCAGCCGCGCCGGTGCCGACATCTGGAACGCCGACCACACCGCCTTCCGCTATCCTTCCTATGTGCAGGACATCATGGGCCCCATGTGCTTCGACTACGGCTTCGGCCCCTTCCGCTGGGTCTGCACCAGCGGCAAGCCCGAAGACCTCGACAAGTCCGACCATATCGCCATGGAGGTGCTGGGCGAGATTGCCGCCACGGCTCCCGCCGAGATTCAGCAGCAGATGCACGACAATATCCAGTGGATTAAGGGCGCCAAGGAGAACCACCTCGTGGTGGGCAGCCAGGCCCGTATCCTCTATGCCGACTGCGAAGGCCGCACCAAGATTGCCGCCCGCTTCAACGAGGCTATCAAGAAGGGCGAGATTAGCGCGCCTATCGTGCTGGGTCGCGACCACCACGACGTCAGCGGTACCGACAGCCCCTTCCGTGAGACCAGCAACATCTATGACGGCTCCAACCGTTGTGCCGACATGGCCGTGCAGAACGTCATCGGCGACAGCTTCCGCGGCGCCACGTGGGTCTCTATCCATAACGGCGGCGGCGTAGGCTGGGGCGAGGTGATGAACGGTGGCTTCGGTATGGTCCTCGACGGCAGCCCCGAGTGCGACCGTCGTCTCCGCATGATGCTCCACTGGGACGTCAACAACGGTATCAGCCGCCGCTCCTGGGCCCGTAACGAGGGCGCCATGTTCGCCATCCAGCGCGCCATGGACATCTGCCCCGAGCTCAAGGTCACCATGCCCAACCTCGTCGAAGACAGCGTCCTCGACTCTTTAACCTTTTAAACTAAGAAGCTATGAAAGGAAGTATGATACCGTTCAAGAAAAACTACATTATGGGTGTCAGCATCGTGCTGGCTGCCGCAGTGTTAGGTATCTTCATGGTCTGCACCGTGAAGACGCTGAAGTCGTACGACGACACCGTGAAGGTGCGCGGCCTCTGCGAGCGCGAGGTGAACGCCGACCGTGTGGTGCTGCGTATCAACTACAGCGACCAGGACAACGAGTTGGTGGACCTGCGCAGCCGCATGGAGCAGAGCGACAAGATTATCATCGACCTGCTGAAGAACGCCGGTTTCACCGACGAGGAAATCAAGTACACCTCGGCGCATTTCAACGACCGCTACGACAGCTACTACACCAACAACATCCGCTTCCGCTATAACGCTAACCAGACCATCAACGTGTTCACCTCGAAGATGGAGGAAGTGGGTAAAATCCAGAATAAGATTGACGCCGAGCTGCTGAAACAAAACATCATCAGCAATACCTACGCCAGCTACGAGTACCACGGCCTGAACGACATCAAACCCTCGATGATTGCCGAGAGCTTGGAGAACGCCCGCACGGCCGCCGACGAGTTTGCAAAGAACAGCCACAGCAAGATTGGCAAGATGCGCACCGCCTCGCAGGGCTACTTCGAGGTGGAAGACCTCGACGAGAACACTCCGCAAGTCAAGAAGGTGCGTGTGGTGACCACTGTGGAGTACTACCTGAAATAATGAGTCAACGTGTTCATTCGTCAATGTGTGAGTCGTGCTTGTGCAAGTCCACTGACACACTTACAAGTTAACGAATTAACACATTCGATTAGGGGTCTTCTTGCCAACCCCCTTTAACAAAACAAGAATCATGACAGAAAAAGATAGTGTAATTATCTATTCCGGCGGGCTCGACTCGACCACGTTGCTCTACGAGGAGCGTGAGCGTGTCGCGCTCGCCGTGACTTTTGACTATGGAAGCAACCATGCCGAGCATGAGGTCGCTTGTGCACGGAAGCACTGCGAGCGACTGGGCATCGAGCATCTGGTCATTGACCTGGCTTTCATGAAGCAGTATTTCACCTCGTCGCTCCTCAGCGGTGCCGAGGCCATTCCGGAAGGCAACTACGACGACGAGAACATGAAGAGCACCGTGGTGCCGTTCCGCAACGGTATCATGCTCTCTGTGGCCTGCGGATTGGCCGAGAGCCGTGGCTTGACGCGCGTGCTGATAGCCAACCATGGCGGCGACCACGCAATCTATCCCGACTGCCGTCCCGAATTTATCGACGCCATGGACAGCGCCATGCAGTCCGGCACCTATCTCCACGTGAAGATTGCCGCCCCCTACACCAATCTTTCAAAAACGGAACTGGTGCGCCGCGGTACTGCGCTGGGCATTGACTACGGTGAGACCTACTCGTGCTACAAGGGTGGCGAGAAGCATTGCGGACGCTGTGGAACCTGCTCCGAACGCAAGGAGGCCTTCCGCGAGGCTGGCATCCCCGACCCGACGATATATGAACCTGAGGATGCGTAAATGTGTTGGCAGGCAAATCACTGCTGATTAACGAGTTTACGAATTGACGAATTAACGAATTTCAAAGAAGTGTATTACGTAACGAAACATATTGAAGTCTCCGGCGCACACCGCTTGGAACTCGACTACCCCAGCAAGTGCACGCAGCTGCACGGCCATAACTGGCAGATTACCATCTATTGCAAGGCCCGTGAACTGGACCACAACGGGATGGTGGTCGACTTCTCCAAAATCAAGGCAAAGATTGTCGACAAGCTGGACCATCAGGTGATCAACGATGTCATCGGCTGCAATCCCACGGCGGAGAATATCGCCCGCTGGTGCCAGCAGCAGGTGCCCAACTGCTACCGTGTCGATGTGCAGGAGACCACTGGCAACATCGCCACCTACGAGATTGATGAGTAATGAAGGTCAACGAGATATTCTACACCCTTCAGGGCGAAGGCTACCATAGCGGCACCCCGGCCGTTTTCGTACGCCTGAGCGGCTGCAACCTGCAGTGCCCTTTCTGCGACACGCAGCATGAGACCGGCACCGACATGGGCGAGGCGGAGATTGTGGCGGCCGTGAAATGCTATCCGGCACAGATGGTGGTGGTCACCGGCGGCGAACCGGCCTTGCAACTCACCGAAAGCCTTGTCGACGCCCTGCATGCAGCGCACAAGGTGGTGGCCGTGGAGACCAACGGCACACATCCGCTGCCGGAGAATGTGGACTGGGTGACCCTCTCGCCCAAGAGCGCCTTCGTCGACGGCGCCGTCGTGGTGCTCACACGCGCCGATGAAGTCAAGGTGATATACGACGGCCGCCACGACCCCGATATACAACTTCCAACTTCCGACTTTCAACTTCCGACTTTACGTTTCCTGCAGCCCTGCGACACCGGCGACCCTGTCCGCAACGCCCAAATCACCGCCGCCACAGTGGAATACATCAAACGCCATCCTGAATGGCGCCTCTCGCTCCAGACACACAAAATGATTAATATACCTTGAAGATATGAACCGCGAACAAGACAATCTGCAGGCATTGGGCCGCAAGAGCCAGATCCCCGAAACCTATGCCCCCGAGGTGTTGGAGGCCTTTGAGAACCAGCATCCCGAGCGCGACTATTGGGTGCAGTTCAATTGTCCGGAATTCACCTCGCTGTGTCCCATCACCGGACAGCCCGACTTCGCCGAAATCAAGATTCTCTATATCCCCGACCACCGCATGGTGGAGAGCAAGAGCTTGAAACTCTATCTCTTCTCGTTTCGCAACCACGGCGACTTCCATGAGGATTGCGTGAATATCATCCTGAACGATTTGGTTAAGTTGATGGCCCCGCGCTATATCGAGGTGCTGGGCCTCTTTGTCCCGCGTGGCGGCATCAGCATCCACCCCTATGCCAACTATGGCCGTCCCGGGACGAAGTACGAGCAGATGGCAGCGCAGCGCATGGCCTCCTACCGGCCCTTCTAACCCTCGCGTATCTTGCCGTCGGGCGTGCGATGGTAGAGGGTGAAGTGTTTCTTGACCTTCTCCAGGAAGGGACTGAGTGCGTGCATGGAGCGGCCATAGTAGCTGTCGGTGATGACGCAGAGGTGCTTTTTCGACCGTGAGAGGGCCACGAAGAGGCGCCGCGCATCTTCCTGTATCTGTTTCTCCGTCCAGCTGTGAGCCCCCGGGTAGCAGCCGTCAATGGCGCGGTAGACGATGACCGTGTCGAACTCCAGCCCCTTGGCTTTGTGTACAGTCGATATGATGTAGCGCTCCTCGAGCGAACCGCTGCACATGTCGGCCTCTTTGCTGGTGTTGAGGTCCGTGATGTAGCGCTCCAACTGGGTGCGAAGGGTGGGGTAGAGGTCGGTGCGGATGACGTCGGCGTCGAGATAATGCAGCAGGTGGTTCCATTTGTCGACCGGCTCGGTGAGTCCGGCGGCGTAGAGGTGCCGTAGCTCGTCGGTGATGCCGTAGCCTTCGCTGTCGAGGGCGGCGACGGCGTGGCGGTAGATGTCGGTGTAGCGCTCGCTGAAACGGTCTATCTGCTTTCGGTGGCTTTCGATGAAGCGTTGTTGGACGGGGAAGGTCTGCAGTGCGTTGAGGTGACAGAAATTGAGCAGCGAGAGGGTGGCCATGATGTCGTCGTCGGCACGGTGGCTGTTCTCTCCCTCGAGGTGCAGCACCTCGAGCAGGTGCGCCAGCTTGTAACTGCGTAGCCGCGGCCGCACGAGCCGGATATATTTCAGCGTGTCGAAATAACGCGGACAGAGCTCTTCTAGTGGAAAGTGGAAAGTGGGAAGTGGAGATCTTTTGCTTTCTCTCAGCAGGTTGTGCTTCAATATCTGGTAGTCATACTCCACATTGTGCCCCACGAGCACCTTTCCCTTGCAGTAGTCCATGAACAGCTGTAGTCCCTCGGCGCGGGGATAGCGCTTGCTGGTGCGGTATACCTCGAGCATGGGGTTGGGATGGCCGCCCACGGTGGCGGGCAGCTCTTTGTCTGTCTCAAGAATGAGGTTGAACGGCTTGCCGACCACCTTCCCCTGCCTGACGCGGACGGCGGCAATCTGGATGATGTCGTCGGCGCGGGGGTCGAGACCGGTGGTCTCGGTGTCGAAAATGACGATTTCCTCGCTGTTGTAGACCCGCACAAACTCCTGAAGATAGGAACTGCCGGGGTAGCGCAGGAAGTCGGTGGGCAGCAGGGCTGCACGTCGCATGTCGCGCATCAGCGTGCGCGCTGCGGTATAGGTAGGCACCACTTTCAGGCCCCATAGCAGTCGCGCCCAGGCAATGAAGACGGCTTCGTCGTTGAGCACGCTCAAATGGGCCATCATCAGGCGTATGGAGGGCTGCGAGAAGAGGTCGGTGCCGCTGATCTTGAAGTGGGGGATGCCTAGGGAGGTCATGGTCTCGCCCACTTCGTCGGCCTCGCGGTTGGTGCTGACCAGTACGGCCACACGTCCCTCCCCGTCCAGCTCGCCATATCGTTTGGCGAAGCGGGCGGTGTAGTAGGCTTCCAAACTCGCATCACCCACGTCGAGCAGGCAGAGGTCTTCGGGCTGTTTCTCCACGGTGTTGTCGGTAGTGGGAAGCAGGTCGCGGCGGATGCCCAGGTTGCTCACGGCGAAATCGTTCTGCAGGTCCAGAAGGTACTTGGGCGAGCGGTAGTTGGTATGCAGGTGGTGGATATGGCCCTCGCAGCGGCGTTTCAGGTTCTCGAGGGTCTCCAGTTTGGCCCCGATGAACGAGAAGATGGCCTGCTGCTCGTCGCCCAGGTAGACGATGGTGGCGTCGGGGGCGGCCAGCAGGTCCACCAAGGCGAACTGCAGGGTGTTCAAGTCCTGCACCTCGTCGATTTCAATCCATTTATACCGCCCATTCAGCCCATTAGACCCATTAAGATACTGATACGCCAATATCAGCAAGTCGTCGTAGTCCAGCAGGTCGTTCTCCTCTTTGTACTGCTGGTAGGCGCTGGCTAGGCGCAGGGTGTTGGCGGCCGGCAGCTCGTAAAGGATGCTGTAACGGTTCAGAAGTCCCTCGATGTCGAGGTATATATGGGTCAGGCTCTCTTCCCCGACCGGCAGGCCGAGGACGCTGCACAGCTTGTCCATGGCGCCCGTGTGCAGCAACTCGTTGTGCAGCACCACCTCGCCGCGCATGCCCATCGTCAGCTGCCACAGGGCATGCTGGTAGCGCATCAGCTCGGTGGTGCGGATTTTGATGTCCAGTTTCTTGCAGAGCTCTTCTTGGACGATGCTTTCCACGTCCCCCTCGTCGATGATGGCGCAGTTGTGGTTCACGATGCCGAGGTTGAAAAGCATCTGTGAGCAGTATCGGTGGATATTGCCCACGAACAGGTCATCCGGTACGGGATTGCCCGTGCGTTCGGCGATACGCTGGGCCATGCCCTTGGCGGCACGGTTGGTGAAGGTGAGGCACAGCATGTCGCTGTATTCCACCCCCGCCTCGCGGGCATGCACCACGCGCTCGGTCAGTATGTCGGTCTTGCCGCATCCCGGAGGCGCCAGCACCAGATGCCGTCCCCCCATTATCTCTATCGCCTTACGCTGCCACGGGTCAAAAGTACGTTCCATAAGATTGGGTGTTAATATCTGTTTTTTAACCACCAACTGAAGAAATAGTCGGAAACTCGTGTCCCAGTGTCCGTGGTGGATACAACCTCTTTGTCAGTCAATCCTTTTACTGCCGATTGTACAGAGCTTGCAGAATCCAGGAAATATTTTTTGATAAAAGCCCCTGAAGTGACCGATTTGACTGTTCCCTCGTGAGCTATGGCTTGTAAAACCATCTTCTGTTTGGGCGAGAGTATGCTCATCTGGGTCTTATAGGAGTTCTCCTGCACATTGATGATGTTTTCTCTCGCCGTCGGAACCATGGATGGGGTGCAGGTCTGCCCTTTGTCGGTAATGGCAAACAGCTCATTCATCATCATCTGCATGTACCATGTTGTTCCTTCATACTCATCGTATATGGCTGAGGGTATGCTGGAGTCCAATTTTTTGCCGTATTGGCTGAAAAGACGAAGCGTGAACTCCGAATACACTTCTTTCTTCAAAGGGAGAAGATCCATCATCTGCGCACTTTGGTAGAAGGGGCGTGCTTTGGAGTGGAACATCTGTTCGATGGAGTGTTGTTTGCTACCACTGAAAATAAAGGAGGTGTTGCTGCAATTCTGGATGAGACCACGCAGTATTGCTTCAACTCTTTTCTCCTGGAATTCCGCAATCTGTTGGAATTCATCGAAGGCGACAATACAAGGTTTCTCTGCTTCTTCTAAATAGGCAAAAATTTCTTCCAGTGTCGTCGTGGGATTCTCGATAGCAGCTATGCCCAGTTCCATCGAAGGTTCTCCTGTGATGGGGTCTATTTTGAAGCATGCACGAAGTGACTTTATAGTATTAAAGAATGCTTCCCAGTGCCTCTCTTTCTTTGTTTTCAGACGCTCATACACCGTTTTACCAAAGATATAGCACATCTCTTGGAGGTTGGTGGCGGAATATATATCGACAAAGAAAGTGTAATAACTGTCCGAAATCTGTTTTTGTGCGAAAAAATGATGTATCAGTTCACTTTTCCCCAATCGTCTTGGTGATATTAAAACCACATTCCTTCCATTCTCAATCTGCTTGATAAGGAACGCTGTTTCCTCTATTCTGTCACAAAATAGCTCGTCCGGAATTTTTTTTGTGATAACGAATGGGTTCTTAAAATCGCTCAGTATCATAATTTTGTGATTTATCATAATTATAATTATTGTCTTTATAATAATTGCAAAGATAATAAAACTTTTCTTACTGGCAAAAAGAATGTAAAAATCGGTTGCAACCGTCGTTCCGGTTGCAACCGAATGATTGTTGGTTTGTGCTATGGA
>Ga0310786_10002983_pt1 | contig 25064 bp, 45 predicted proteins | sample AusTroGonzalo_MG_FD_203881 | JGI IMG/M metagenome (GOLD analysis project Ga0310786, IMG submission 203881) | Bovine rumen microbial communities from tropical cattle in Woodstock, Queensland, Australia - Gonzalo_03 (v2) (version 2) | ecosystem: Host-associated > Mammals > Digestive system >...
GGAGAACTACCAGAAACTCCAAAAGTACGTTAACAATTCAGAAGAGGAAATCTACCTGTCAGACGACTATGACAAGATGTCTGACGATGACATTGAAATGTACGCAGAGGATGGCCTTGAGCCTGTCGATCTTAATGGAATTTGGGGAGTCCACATTGAAGATACCTATTATCCGTTCCTTAGAGAGATCGGTCCTCGGGAAACCGTAGAAGAAACTGAGGCCGCTTTAAAGACTAAAAAAGAAAAACTCGATGCTTATATTGAGAGAAGAAATAGCGAGGCGGCGAGTTTTACTAAGCGACTTGGACTCACAGAGGCTCAATCCGAAAAGGTTGAAAACATACTCAGCGATCCGACACTTGTTAAAAGTGCAAAAGTTACCGTTAATCAGAATGGTGATGTGACGGTCGAGTATAAAGATTTCGCCGACAGACTGTTCTTTAAGCATTTCGACGAAAAGGGAAACCCTATATATAGTGGCTTTTCAAAGAATGTGCGAACTGAGATGCAGTATGAGCCAACCGATCCAACAGAATACGGATGGCGATATGCAGATATCGTTCAGGAGGCAAAAGCAGAGGCTAAGCCAAAAGCCACACCTAAGTCCGAAACAAAGCCAAAGGCTACGCCTAAAGCAGAAGCAGAAAAAGCGGTCCGGACACCTAAGGCAAAGAATACCAAAGTGGAACTTGAGCCGGGCCAGACCATTCAGGACGTTTCGGCAGACAAAGGTGGCCGCAAGTTCGAGCCGTCATCTGCTAAATACGACAGTTTTGTTTCTGACTCTCTTGTCGGAAATAAAAAGGGAGATTACACTCAGGTTGTCAGAACTAATCGTGGTTATAAAGAGAGTTTCCTTGAGTCGGACGATCTTGCAATAATGTTGGCTCCTGAATACCGCTCGACATCATTAAATGTTGAAGAGTACAACGACGACGTCGAGGGCGGCAACAGGTATGAGGGCGAATCCCCTTGGGATTATTACCCTGAAAAACTCGTTGCCATACCGAAAGACGCTATGCTTTTGAAAGACAAAGTCGGCGTTCAGTACAAAGTGGGCAATCAACTGTTCAATAAGAATAGCGTTGAGAAACTTAAAATGGTTTCCTATGAGTTACAGTTAGGAGTTAACGGCGATATCCGGGATACATTAGTTGGTGTCGATAGAAACGGCGAAATGACCGGAATGGTCTGGGGCAGTCCGGCAGATGATATTAGCACCAAGGGCCAAAGTGTCGCTTACGGTCAGTTGACGGAAAAGAACAGTTATTTTGCCAATCTAAGTCCAGAACAAGAGAAACTCAGTACGCCGGAAGCAGTAAATAAAGGCGAACTTGATCCGGCCGAATGGGAGCGTGTTGACCGAGAACTGTCAGCAGAGAAAAAGCGGAACGAAGCGGCCGAGGGTATCGTTGCAAGGTACACGATGTCAAACGATGCTCTTGCCAATGTCGAGAGGCTTCTCGAAAAAGCAAAGGGAGCGAAGAGCGAACTCTCTGATTGGTTAAACGAAACATTCAATCCGTCTAAAAAGCGGACAAGGGATGAAAAGGACATTTTCTTCAACATGAAAGGCGAGAGGGAGCAAACTCTTGCACAGTTGCAGAATCGGGTTAAAGAATATAAGAAAATGTTCGACTCGTTCTCTAACGAAGAAAACAAAACCTTTATCGACAACTACCAGAACGGAAGACCTCAGGCGACACCTGAACTCCAGAAAGCAGACGAATTTATTCGCAAGTGGATTGAGCCACTTACAGAGGGACTGCTTGAAATCGATCCTGATGCCTCTCTGAGAGAGAATTATCTCCCTCAGATATGGAGAGAAACCGGGAAGAAACTCGAAAGAGCCACGGCTTTGATGAGGAAACGAGGCCTTGTAGGCGACACGTCGTTCAGAAAACAGAGGGTGTATGATACTTATGTCGAGGGTATAAATGCCGGTTTGACACCTCTTACGCTCAATCCCATGGAATTGCTTGAGCATATAGTGGCGGCTGAAACTCAGTACATAACCGCTCATAAGATGTTCAACGCCTATAAGGATATGGGAGCGATAAGGTTCGTACCGCTTACCAAGGCAATCCCGGACGGTTATAAGCGGATAGACGATAAACTGTTCAAAGTCTACTATATGACCGATATCAAAAAACTCGGCCAGATAGGACAGTACGTCGCCACCGAGGGCGTGGCCGACATGCTCAACAATTGGACGATGGCCAATGACGTCAGGAACTCAACGATAGGCAGTAGTCTGTCAGATGCCAAAAATGTTCTTACAAGATGGGAACTCAACTTATCAGGTTTCCATTGGATACAGACCGGCATGACGGCTTTACAGGAGGCAATCGGCATAAGCCGGCAGAATTTGGTAAACAATAAGGACCTCAGCAGTTTGAGCGGCCTTATAAATCCTGTTGGGAAAGCAAGGAAAACAAGGCAAATTGGACAGCAACTCATGTCGTTGGCTCTTGACGAAGACAGTTTCATGAGTGATCCGCAGAACGTTAAGTGGCTTAACGAACACCCCCGTGCCAAGGAAATAGTCGAACTCTGGTGGCAAGGCGGCGGCAAACTCTCTAACAACGAGTTTGAGGAAATGGGCAAAAATATGCACCGTGGCCTCAATGGAATACTGAAAGACTTTGCCGATACCAAAGACGTGTCAGACGTGTTCAGGAATGGGTACAACACTATTCAGGCCGCAAGCAACGCTCTTACCAATCCGTTGTTTGACACAGTTATACCGTCGCTGAAAATGGGATATTTCTTTGAACAGATGTCCCATGATATGCAAGTTTATGCTGACGATATTGCAAGCGGCAAAAAGTCGTTAACAGAACTTGCCAGAAGCAATATCGACACGATGGACGACCTTTTCGGTGCTATGAACTATGACAACCGAAATTGGAACAGGAACGTAAAGCAGATTTTGCAGATCGTGTTCCGCTCACCTACATGGTGGTACGGCAACGTGCATATGGGCCGGGGAATCCTAAAAGAGAACGTTGATAATGCTAAGGCTTTGCTGAGCAAAAATCAGCGTATGGTCCTTGGAAAGAACACAGGTTTTGCAGTAGGTCTTGTCTATATGTCGGCTGTCGTGGGAAGCATAATGCACTTTATGATGACCGGCAGACGTCCTGAGGATTGGAAAGACATGATTGCTCCTTGGACCGGAGAGTACGACAGAAACGGCGAAAAAGTCAGAGTGTCTGCTCCGGGATACATTAAGTCATGGATCAACATGTACACCAATCCTATGTCAAGCGTAACAAGTGCGACGAGTGGCTTCTTTGACCTTTCATTCAGGCTCCGGAAAAATCAGGACTTTTACGGCAACTATATCCGTGATCCGGCCGATCCGGCATTGAAACAGGCCACTCAGGTGCTTGATTACATCTGGAAAGAGGTCGGCTTACCGTTCACGATTAGCAACGCTGTTGAGGATTACAATAAGAGCAAGGATGACGAGGGCAACGTGGATTGGGGCAATTACCTCAAACTATTTGCCGGGGATATGGCCGGACTTTCCAAAGCACCGAACATAATCACCACGTCCAAGTTCAAACGTGATATCGCCAAAGCATACGAAGAGGAAAGCGGCTTCAGTTCTAAGCCGGGCAGTCCAAATGATGCTGACAAGCGTGACGAGAGAACGAAGATCAGGCAGAAGATATTTGACGGAACTGCTACGGACGAAGAGGTCCAGAAAGCCGTCAGGGACGGGATTATTACCGTAGCCTCTGCCAGAAACGCTAAGCAGTACACATATGCTTATCAATGGTCACTACTCTCGCCGGACACCAGAACGAAACTGTGGGACGAGGCCTCTGCTGACGAGAAGCAAATCCTTGCGGCTATAGAGTTAAAGAAAAAGCCTGAGGACCAGAATAGCGGCTTCCTTAAGGATTGGAAGAGCGGCAAACTCAAGATGCCGGGACAGGATACATACAGTAAATCCAAACTGTACTCTAACTCGACATTTGAGCAGACCAGATCGGCGTTGCAGTTCTATTATCAGTACAAGACTAATAAGGATACTGCGACATATCAGGATAAGGACATGTCAGATACCTACAAGTCTGTAAACAGACTTTGTGATGCCGGATACTCGCTTTACGATGCTTGCATGATTAGGACCGTTCTCAAAGACGTTGAGGGAACTAAGGATAAAAACGGAAAGACGGTTGCTCTCTCAAGGAGAAACAATAGGATTACTGCTCTTATCAAAATGGGATACTCTCAGAAAGAAGCGGAGAAAATGGTCCTGACATATGAGGGCAAATGATATTAATTCGTGTACAGTTCGTGTACAGACAGTTTTGAAAAAGCAAAAATCCCTTGAAATTCAAGGGATTTTTGATATTCTGGTGCACCATCAGGGAACGAAAGTATTGTTTTTTATAGGATAAAACGCCTTAAAACCATGCTTTTAGGCCCTGTTTTTGCTGTTTTTGGCTACCGTTTACCACTTTAGTCCATATTATTCGTGTACGATTCGTGTACAGAATCGAGTACCCGGACCGCTTTTTCGCTCTCTTTAGGGAATAAATGCGAATATGTTTTCAGCGTTTGATCCACGGTTGAATGGCCAAGACGGTGAGCCACCTCCAGAGGAGATATGTTCCGGTTTATCAGCAGAGAAGCGTGGCTGTGTCTGAAGTCATGAATACGAATATGTTTCAGTCCGGCGGCTGTGCTGTATTCTTTATTCTCATTCTCTATCGACGTGTCCCTCAATGATCTGGAATAGCCGCAGATAAATCCGTCCTCCGTCCAACCGGGGATAACATTCTGTTGCCTTGCCCTATGCTCTTTCAATTCGTTCAACAGCACCTGAGGCAATTGAATGGTCCTTATACTGCTTTTGTTTTTAGGGGCAGTTTCCACGTCGTCGCCCTTTAGTTTCTGTGTAATGGACTTTTCTACAGAGATCGTGTTCCCTTTAATGTTACGCCAACGCAGAGCATGTATTTCGCCTTTTCTGAGGCCTGTGTAGTATGCGATAAGGAAGAATATATAGTAATCGAAATAGTTCGTAGAGGCCGCTTTATGACGTGCTACGGCGATGTACTTGGAGAACTCTTCCGGAGTGTAAAAGTCTATTCCTTTTTTCTGGTAGTTGCTGTCCTTGAAATTCGGTATCTTTTCCAGAGGGTTTTTAGCGATATAGTCTAACCTAACCGCAAAATTGAATAATGTTTTCAGTTTGCCGTAAGCGGATCGTTTTGTGGTCAGTTGAATGTCCATGGCGTTCACGGCGTTTTTCCAACTGTTCAGTATCTTTCCGTTGATCTTGGTCAGCACTACGTTTCCTATAATGTTACGAATATAATTATTATAATACGTTTCATATACCCTTAGGGTAGTCCCTCTCAGTTCAACCTGATTAGACTTTACAAACTCGTCATACAGATCGTTAATTGTGTATTTAGACGGAGCGGTTTCTGTGACAGAACGTGACAGTTGATATTCCAACTCTTTGGCCTCAGCCAAACCATAGGCAATTCGGGTAAGGCTGTGGGCCTTGCCTGTTTCGTCTGTGTAGTTATAACGGACTTTGTACTTTAACAATCCATTGTTATTCTTTTCGTTTGTTTTGTAAATAGGCATTTCTCGTAACGAGCCATTTTGGCTCGTTTTTAATTTTTGGTACTGACGATTCTCCTTGCCCAAATATAAAAAGGACAGAAAGGAGCGTCATTATGGATAACTACAAAGAAAAACTAAAAGAGATCATTGACCGGCTCACAGAGGAGGAGGCTCAGAAAATCTGTGAGATATTAGACAGCCTCAGCCAAATTTCTCCGGAAACAGAAGCCTGAGCATACCCTCAAACCTCTCCAACTCTTCCGGGGACATGCCGTCTATCTTGTCTTTAAGGTACTTGCGAGGATCGAGATGTTCAGTTTCTTCTCCGTATAAGAGTTGGTCAATGCTCATACCAAAATACTCAGCCAAGGCCTGAAGAGTCCGGGCCTTGGGAGTATTACCTCTCTTTTTCCAATTAGCGACGACAGCACTATCGATCCCTAACAATCGGCAAACCGTAGTGGGCGTAGTGCCTCTGATATCGCATAGTTCTTTTAATCTGTCATAAAACATACAAACCACCATATGATATTTGTGCAACTCTACAAAACTATCAAATTTTAGTCACAGATATTGACGGCTATCATATTAGTGGTATAATTAAGATACACCTAACAAAAGATAGCCAAGAGAATTACATTTGTTGACAATTAAATGTTAACTCTACGGCTAACAAATGTAAATGGTGAATTTGGAATAGGGGTGGTGAGAAATTGATACCTAAGTGGACGGGGGATGCAGTTAAAAAGATGCATTTGAACGAGATTACGATCACGGAACTTGCCGAGTTCATGGGGATTTCGAGGCCGTGGCTGAACAGTATTCTGACAGGCAAACGGTATTCTCCGGGATCAAGGACCAAGGTCATGGCCGCAATCGATGAGTACATTGAGGTGAAAAAGAATGGTAAGACAGCCGGTCCTAACAGCGACTAATAGAGCCTTAGCCGTTTTCTACTACAGTAAGCCATATGTGACTTACAAGGACATCAGCGAGGCTTTTGGCGTTGGTAGGACAACCGCCGGGAAAGTTCTGGATTTCTGCGAGGAATACGCCAAACAATACGGAATAGAGTATTACGCTATTCCGGGGATAAAGCGGATACCTCCGGACCTTTTATTCGAGGCTTACCATTGGGATATCAACGATATCCTAAGAAAAGTCAAGGAGGCGACAGCCATATGGCAAAGGTGAGGCGGCAGATGGAGCAGAACATTGACCTTAAAATCCGGGCCTTACAATCGGCTGTGGACCGTACCAAATCTCCATATCTAAAGCGAGATTTAGGCAAAAGGATATGGGAACTCAAGAGGCTTAAAAGGAGGTTGATCAGAAGCGAAAAGAAAAGTGATTAAGTCCCGGTAAGACTTAACCACTCAATAGGATATCGATTGGCAACTCGATACTCCTATTATACCAAATTAAAACGAAATATCAAGTCTATCGGCGTGGGTTATGCATTTCCCACGGATAGCGAGCGGAGGTGTCGCAACTCTCATGGACGACCATACCATATACCTCTGCGATGACCTATAAAACCTCCGAAAAAGGGGCGTAAGGTGAGCCGAACAGGGTGGCTCACACCTACGCCGATAGGCTTGATAGTAAGGAGAAACAATGGCTAATTGCAGATGCCCGGTTTGTCTGGAATCTCTGGAGCGGAAAGATACGCTGTATTTCACGAACATGGGCGAGGTCCTCGGCTGTATATGGTGCTTTGAGGGCCGTGACGACGAGGAGGCTTACGATTACGAGGAGCCGGCAATAGCATACTTTCGGGACGTTTTCGATAACGACGAGAGCCTTATAGACATTGAGGCAAGGGAGTACCAGAGAAACGTTTTGGATCGGGAACTTAGGAGGCTGAGATGAGCATAGACAATAGGCAGAGGCTGACCACGGATATTGCAAGGGAATTTCCTAATGGGATTATGCACTACACCAAGACTGTCCTCAGCACGATAGTCAATTTCCCGGAAAGGCGTGTCTGTTGCAAGTTTTGTCCGTTCTGCCTCTACGACAGAAATAATACGGCGAGTTACTGTGCCGTGACAAGACAAACGTTGTATGCGATCGAAAAGGGAGTCGGTTACGATTGCCCACTCGAATTGCTCGACGATTAGGAGGATTAAATGGGAATAGGAGTTTTAGTTTTAGGAAAGAGCGGAAGCGGCAAGACGGCTTCCCTCAGGAATTTCAAGCCGGGAGAGGCTCTGGTATGTTCTGTAGCGAATAAGCCTCTGCCGTTTAAGACCAAGTTAGACGTTGTGAAAACACCGAACTACAATGCGATCTATCGGGCCATGAAAGATAAGCAGTACAAGGTGTATGTCATAGACGACTCACAGTACCTTATGGCTTTTGAGATGTTCTCCAGAGCCAAGGAAAAGGGGTACGACAAGTTCACGGACATAGCGGTCAACTTTGAACGTTTGTTAAGAGTGATCCGTGATAGCATGCCTGACGATTGTATAGTCTATCTTTTGCATCACACAGAGGTGGACGACATGGGCGACACCAAGGCCAAGACCATAGGCCGCATGCTCGACAATCAGTTGACCATAGAGGGCCTGTTCAGCATAGTCCTCATGACAGAAACCGACGGCAAGGAGCATAAGTTCATTACTCAATCTAACGGGCATACTCCGGCGAAAAGTCCTATGGAGATGTTCCCGGAGGAGATGGACAACGATCTCAAGGCTGTCGATACAGCGATAAGGGGGTACTACGGCATTGGAAACACCGGCAAATGAAAAGATGTATGAAACCTATTGGCGTGGCGGCGAGGCCATGTACACGGTCAGTAGGAACATGGTAACAGGACAATGGTATCTCCGTGACAAAAGCGGAAAGATTATTTCAAGAGGCGATCTGCTGAAAGTTCAGGCCGCCAAGGAAAAGTATAAGGAGAATAACTTATGACATATATGGAGTTTATAGAGTTTTGGGAAGCGTGGCACGAAAAGGCAGAGAGTTTTCTCGATGCTCTTGACGATATGGTCACTCACATCAAATACGCTCAGAAAACTGCTGACGAGGCGTTTCAGCGTGTTAACGGAGAGGACAGAGATAGTGCCTATTGGAACGAGGAAATGAGGTCCAAGGAAATGTACGTTAAGTTAATGATAGATAACGTACTGACAGCAATCGAGATGTACGGAGGGAAAAATGGAAGCATTTAAAGGCTATGAGGCCAAGGCCGCAGAAAGCGGTGACAGACTGCCGGTAGGCAATTACAAGGTCAGGATCATTGATGCTCAGGAGGTTACATACTCATGGGGAAATGTCCTCCAGATAAGGTTTGATATCGACGACGGTCCTTACAAGGACTACTACACTAACCGCTATCGTGGCCGTCAGAATAAGGACGAGAACTATAAGGGCGTGTTCAGGCTTACAGTTCCCAAGGGCGACGATACGGACAAGGATGCATGGAACATTCGCCGTTTTAACAACGCTATGGGCGTTCTGGAAAAGGACAATCCCGGATGGAAATGGAATTGGGACGAAAAGAAACTGTCCGGCCTCAAGTGCGGCATGGTGTTCCGCTCAAAAGAGTGGGAGTACAACGGTAAGACAGGTTTCTACCCAGAGCCGTACAATCTGGCTTCCAGAGATGTTCTGGACATGATAGCAACCCCGGCACCTAAGAGGCTTGCCAGAAGCATTGACATAGCGAATGACGAGTTCGTTGCTGTAGATTCCTCTGCCGGCGATCTGCCGTTTTAGGAGGCTCATATGACACAGAACGAGGCTGTACTTGAGTACATGAAAGAACACGGCGGCATTACCACATGGGATGCAATTAATGTTCTGCACGTTACAAGGCTGTCTGCGAGAATATCAGACTTGAGGGATAGCGGATACAAGATATCCACCAGATCAATCAAAGTCCCGGCCACATTCTACGGCAAGCAGACGACCGTAACCGAATACAGATTAGTGAACGAATAGTTCCATTTTATATCTCCTTTAGTAGTAACCCTCGCCTCATTGGAGGCGAGGTGTTGCCCAGAGGATCAAGAGGATAACGATGGCAAAATGTGATATTCCGGCTTTTCTGTCGTTTAAAGAGGACAGAGAGTTGTTCGAACAGATGTCATATGAGCAGATAGGTCGCTTGTATATGGCCATGTATGAATACGCTTTCGACGGAACAGTAAGCACGGAGTTGGACGATCCACTCGTCAAAACTGTGTTTCTGATAATCCGTCGAAAGTTGGATTACAACAGCGAAAAGTATGATGAACTGTCCAGAAAACGCTCTGCCGCCGGGAAAAAAGGAGCAGAAAAGCGATGGCAAAGTGATAGCAACGATATGGCAAATAATGGCAAAGCCATAGTTTGCCAAGAGGTTGCTACAGAAAACGATAGCAAAAATGGCTATATTCTAAATTCTAAATTCAAACAAGAAACAATATCTAACGATATTGTGGCGGCTGAGCCGCCAAAAAAGAAAAACCGTCCAAATTCCGTTACAGAGGTCAGCGAGTATCGGCAGACTTTAGGCTACAAAGGATTCGAGGCTGATAGGTTTTTTGATTACTATGAGCGGAACGGATGGGTGCAAGGCAGAGGTAAGCCTATTAAAGATTGGAAAGCGGCGGTTAGAAATTGGCAGAAAATGAGGTCGCAGTACGATCCTCCTCAGACGGTTTCGAGTTCGCCTCCTCCTATTGATAAGGGCATGAAACGAGTGCTATTGCCCCCGGTATTTGCAAGCGAAAGCGTTAAGAAAGAATACGAGGAGAAAAATAAATGATAGAGGCATTGCAGTTCCCGATTAAGTTTAAAAATGAGGTGGTATGGCTGACTGTTGGCCAAGCAACATATGATTGGCTTGTTAAATGGTTCGTTGGAACACCGATGAGATGTGTGGAGGAGCAGAGCGATGATTGAGGCTTTACAGTTTTTATGCGGTCTGCGGTTTTGGTCGTGGTTGCTGATAATGCTGTCGCTCGTATGGTGGGTGACAGTTATCGGCTTGCTGAGATGGACCAAGGAAGCCGGAGAGAAAATGGCAAGAGGTGAAAGGGTGTTCAAGTGATATATCTAATTAGTGCGGCATTGTCTATTCGGTCAATCATAATCAACATCAGCGTTATACTGTCTGATTTGAGTAGCACGAGGGGGTGGTGGAGATGAGATTGATTGATGCGGATGCAATTATAAAAGAGTACACAAGTGAGGACATGGCTATCGGTGGTCTCGAAATCATTAAAACAGCACCAACAGTTGAAGCAATTCCGATTGAGTGGCTTAATCGAATCGCTTCAGAATGGAAGACACGGAAGATTCCAATGGGCGACCCCGATGATGGAGAGTATATCATTTTCCAGACGTGGAAACTGACTAAGCGGATTATTGGTGAGTGGCGAGAGGAGAGAGGGTGTTCAAATGAGTAAAGATTGGACAGGAAACAGCAGATCAGCACATGCTACATTAGGAGCGAGGAATTATGCCCAGAATGAGCGTGAGCATAACGATTACTATGCTACCGAACCTAAAGCCCTTGAGTTGCTTCTGGACATTGAAACATTCAATCATGATGTTTGGGAGTGTCGGTGCGGAGAGGGACATTTATCCAAGGTCCTTGAAGCAAGGGGATACAACGTCCGCTCTACTGATCTTATTGACCGTAACTATGGGGAGGGGGGGGGTGGATTTTCTGGCCCAGACAGACAAGTGGCCCGGAGATATAATCACTAATCCTCCGTACAAGTATCGGCTCGATTTCATTAAGCATGGGCTGTCAGTTATTGACGACGGACAGAGGGTTGCTTTATTTCTGAAAGTTCAGTTTCTGGAGGGAAAACAAAGACGAAAGTTCTTTGAGGAGAATCCTCCAAAAGTGATCTACGTTTCGAGCAGTAGGCTGAGGTGTGCCATGAATGGCGAGTTTGAAAAATATGCTAAGAGTAACCGGGTAAGTTACCGGTGGTTTATATGGGAGAAAGGCTTCAAAGGGGAGCCGGTCATTAGATGGTTTAATTAAGGAGGGTGAGCATGTACGAGTGTTTTCATTGCTGTACCAAGGGCGTAGTTTGGGATGCTGATTTTGATTTCGACGATTTAGGGTATGAGTACGATATCGACGGCGTAATTGTAACCGAGGGGATAGTCCATATCTGCCATTGTGTTAATTGCGGCCGGGAGATCGAATACCGTATTCCTATTTTACCGACCAAGGAGGACAGCGAGGATGACGACGAATGAGGCCGTCAGGATACTCAAACACATTAAAACAACGGATGCCTCTTACCATGATATCGAGGAGGCTCTAAAGATGTTTAAACGCTCTGCAACGATGTCATACAAACTGAGTTGCGGAGATAAAGAGCAGATAATCGTATGGTTGGTAACAGAGTATATCGAGGAGGCCGAGGATGTGGAATGGTAAACTAAAAAAAATGTTGGAGTTCTCAAGTAAGATGGGGTTAGGACAGCACAAAATTGCCCAGAGGTTAGGATACAGCAAAGGTGCGATCCGGAAATGGTCGTCCGCTCCTATGGTCGAGGATGAACGGCAATTTCATTGTGAGGAGTTAGTGCCTCTTATCGAATACATGCTGACGGTCCGGAACGCAACGTGGGATGCTAACAAAAACGAGGCCGTCCCAGATAAGCAAGACGAGTTGGCAAGGCTGATAAGACTGTCAAGGGATTGCGGCTTCTCGATAATGGATTTGTCATATGAGTTAGGCTCTAATCCGGAAAGTCTTTATAATTGGCTTCACAAAAAGTACAAGTGCCGTGACGTTGGTTTCTTTATCGATCTGGTTTATGCCTCGACGGAAAAGTTGATAAGACAAAGGGACGAGGCGTGGGCCAAGATCAAGGGTGAGTGACATGCAAGAAAAAGGAGGACCGCTCCGTGATGCTAAAATCCTTGTGAGGTTTCTTTATGAGGATTTAGGCTATTCCAAGCGGCAGATATCGAGAATAACAAAGGTTTCCGGGACGGTCCTCGACAGCATTTTATATGGACTATCCATTCCAAAAGGGAAAACCTTGCTGTCGATTAAGAAACGAATCGTCAGCCATTTAAAGCATATTAAACGGTCCTTAAAAGAGTTGGAGGAAAAGTATGATATTGATTTGGGGAACGATCGGTAAAGAGTATAAGCCAAGGCTGTTTAAGTTGGGCGAGGACCGTCCGGAAAAACTGCCGGATACTCTTATCGTCAAACCGAGGGACGAGTTGCTTATCGTCCATAGGCTGTCGAGTGAGTTCGAGATTTCCGAGAGCGGTGTTGACAGTTTAATGCGATTTACCGGAGTTGCGGATATTCCGCAGATAATCGGCGGTCACTATGAGTGGAACGATATATGGGGAGAAATGGATGCAAGCGTTTTTGATCCCGATAAAGTTTGACAGTTTCAACGATTATGCGGCCAAACTGAAAAAGTCACAGCCTAAACGCCGCTATTTTCCGGCCCGGATATACAAGCGTGATATCGAGGACCGGATCGTCTGGTACATCAAGGCCGCCAAGATTAAACCGGTCACGGAAATGTGCTTTATCTCTTTTATCTGGTATGAGGAGAAAAAGGGCCGAGAGAAAAGTCGTGACAAGGACAATATCGCTTTCGCCAAAAAGTTTATTCTGGACCGGCTCCAGAAGCGGAGGATATTGCCGAATGACAATGACGAATGGGTAGCCGGCTTTGCGGATTTTTTCGTCTACGGAGAGGGCCAAAAGGTCATAGTTAGGATCGAAAACTTAGACGAGGCCGGAATAATCGACGGAGAGGCCGATAGCGGCTCACAAAAGGACCGTGTAATCAATTAGCGGCTAAATAGTGTTAGTTACGCACAGCACGAAAAAATCGTCTGTAGGGCATTTAAAGGGCCTTACAGACGATTTGATTATTCCAAGTATTTCGGCGGCTGAGGTCGTCGTGTCAGCCTATAGGATTCTCCGGTCCGGTTAGCGTTTATCCATTCCAGAGCGGCGGCCTCGTCCGGAGAGGAGAACAGCGTTTCTCCGGCCCCGGTCTTAACTGTATAAATATACAGCAGTTTCCGGCGGCGGGCCGCTATCTCCTCCGGCGATCGTTTTCGACGTATCATTTAAACTCCACCTTTCCGGTCAATAACGCCACTACAAAAAGCGGTGCGAATGACATGCAAAATATCCGGTACAGAATGATTATTGATCTCATTATGCTTCCTCCCATAGTTTCTCGTCGTCCATGACAGCATCCCAGAAGCCAAAGGACGTATCCATGATGGCCTCCGCTAAGGCCTCCTCTATGGCCTCGTCGGTTAAGGTCTTGTTAATTTCCCGGTCCATGATCCGCTCGATATCCTCCGTGGACATGTCCAGAAAAAACGTGATAACGGACTCGTCGCAAAAGCCAAGGTCGATATACGTCATGTCAATAAACGGTGAGTTCACGATTGATAAACCGTACCAAGAGTAAACGTCGTTGCCGTCACGGTCAGCGATATAGTAATCGCATGTGACCGGATCGTCCGGGCCGAGATCGGAATTGATAAATTCCCTAATTGTCATGCCGTTTCCGGTAGATACCGGCTCTCCGGTCAGCATGGCCCATTCCTCATGGGTAAGGTCAACGTACACGCCGTTACAATCCAAAATCTCCAGAACGTCAACGAGGGCATCTCCCATGGTAAAACCGTTGCAATCCAAACCGTTGAATCTGTAGTAGAGCCATCTTGCCTCAAGTAATGTCGGGACGTCCGATTTTCTGCTCTTGCAGTTGCGGAGGCGGTCGTAAACGTTGCCGTCGGGAATATAGTCTGTCCATTTGCCTTTAAGTGCCATTTTGATATCCTCCTAAAAATGAGTAGTGTTGTTTGGCTATCTGCCGACGGTCCCGGAGGACCGTTTCGTCGTAATTCTCAACGACTCGTCAGGGCAGTTAAAGGTCGATATACTCACTCATGGTGGACGTGCTGTCGATGTTCAGCATGTCGAACAGTTGCCTATAAGCCTCTGCATATTTCCCGGATAACGCTCTGTCATAAATGGGCCTTTTAAGGTCCTTGTTGATTAAGCGGCTGTCCCGGTAGATCGTGTCCGTCTTGCTGTAGTATTCAGCAATCTTGCGGCCGTCCCGGTAGTAGTAACATTCATACGTCCCGGTCCTCTTGTTGTCGTAACGTTTTACGGTTATCTCCATTTTCAAATCCTCCTATAACGTTTATTCCGGCTCTGCTATTCCGGAGCGTGTCAGCACGTCAACGACGGCATCTGCTATGGAAATTCCGGACATGTTCTCGACGAGCGTAAATATTTCATGCAGTTCGTCCCGGCTTAACGGCCGCCTTTCTACTGCTTCCGCTCGATTATCTCCGGTAACGAGGCCGTTGTATCTCCGGCGTGTTACCCGGTCTTTTGGCGTGGCGGCCCGTACTCCTCCGACGAAAAAAGTGCCGTCCCGGTCCGTTTCATAAATCCGGTAAATATTCATGTTCATCATGGTTTAGCCCTCCCTAACCTTGTTTAAAATAATCTGATAGCGGTATTTTTCGTTATTCAGAAGCGTTATGTAATGCTTACTGCTGTTTTCTCCGGCGTTTTTTTCGATCCGGATTGCCTCGTTGATATGGCCGATATACTCGACAATAGCGTGTTCGATATCGGCGATTTCATGTGCTGTAAAATTGCTGTTGTTCATGGTTAAATCCTCCTATGGTGTTCAATATCCAAAACATGCCGCAAGATCAATGCCGGTGTCTTTATTCCGGGATATCGTGCAAATGACGTCAACGTACTGTTTAGTGTCCGGCTTCATGCGATACTGATAATCGCTAAAAATCATGCTTCCGGTGATTATCACGCCGGCCGGATCGTCGCTGTTACTGTACCAGAACGGCTCAATGTTTGACGGCCTAAGGGCGTTTTTCGATATCTTAACGCCCATGTCAGCATCAAGGTCATTCCGCAATTGCTTCAAGGCCTCCGGGACCGTTACGTCCTCGTATTCATAGTCACGGGTGTAGTATTCCGGCAATATCCAATAGCGGTCGCTGTTGTAATGCTTAAGGTGTACGGCGGCGTGAATTGATATCACTACCGGCTCCCGGTCGTACTCGTCAATTTGCTGTTTGATCCGGTCGTGCAGTTTTGACCATCTCCGGCCGCCGTCGCCGGCTAACTGCTGAGCGGCTGTGCATGCGAGGCAAATGTCGAGAGCCTCACGACGTGTAACGTTTAGTTTCATGGTGTCCTCCATACGTTTTAAGGCCGTCGCCTATTGTTTTTTGGAATAGGGCCTTTGCTGTCCGGATAGGCCCTTTAGGACCGGTTTTCAGTTACTCGTTGACGAGATTAACGCTGTACCAAATGCAGTCGTCGTGATAGGCTAACAGCCAACATTCAAGATCATATTGTCTTTCATTCCAATTTTCGTTGTCATACGGTCGAAATTCCATTTCAATTTCCGTACCGTCGGCGTATATGGCCCTTGCTTCCCAATAGTACATATTCAATCCTCCTATGGTGTTTATTCTGCTGAGCGTTTACGCTCTATTTCAAATTCCCAACCGGCTATATAGTCGTTAAAATCAAGCGTTTCAAGTTCGTCAATCGTTATCGGGTAGACGGTTTCCGGCTCGTCGTTTCCGGCGAGATATACCCGGATTTCCATGTCAACGAGATTGACCGTCATTTGAATTTCGATTTCCTCGTCGGTTAATGTGGTGTACAGTAGCGGCAGTTCTCCGGACAGCATGTCAACGCCGTGTCCGTCGTCGCCAAATTCGTCGTACCAAAACCGGCGAACAGCGTTGGCGGCCCTTTCCTCCTCGATTTCAAATCCGGTTATCGTGTATCCGGTATCGGCGTATCCTCTAAGCAGTTCCCGGTTATCACGGATAATGAGTGTTCGGACGAGGTCGAAATTGTCGGCCGGGCTAACGTTATAATCTGCTTTGCCCTCCTCATATGCGGCGGTAAAACCGTTGCGGCCCTCGAATTGAATAATGTAAGAGTATGTCATGTTTAAATCCTTTCTCCGTTTATGGCCCGGCGGCCTTTTGTGGAATGGCGTTTTTGTTATCCGGGTACGCCTTAAAACCGGGATTAGTTTAGAATTTCAGCGTGGTACAACAGCCGGTGGTGTAGCGGCTAAAGGCGAGAGTAAAAGCGGCGGCTTCTCTATCGCTTGTGATCAAATCGCCTCGATATTCACAAAACGTCTTTACAAATTTTGATCCGGATAAAAACCGGTCGAAATAATCACATGCCCAAGCCTCGTTTCTATCTGCAAGGCCGTCAGCGTTTTTGTAAAGCAGTTCATAGTAAAAATCAAAACTGTTCAAAAACCGTTTCATGTCGATTGCCGATAATGTCATTTTCATGTCCTCCTATGGTGTTCTGTTGTGACCGTTTCCGGTCTGCTTTCATTGTAAGCGGTCCTCCGGGCCTACTTAACATTCGTTTATATATAGTCCGGCTCCGGATTTTCTACCCGGTATATCCGGTCGCTAACAAGACTATCAAATGAAAACCATTCAATTTCGTTTACGCTGACCGGGACCGTTTCGGTAAGGCCGCCGTCAATGTATGTGTTTATGGTCATTTCAGCCGGCTTTATTGTTATACATATCGGGACCGGCTCGTCGCCTCTATAGGCTTCTGTATAGGCTATTTCGACCTCGTCGACGTCGTCGATATCGGTTAAAAACTCGTTAAGGCCCTCACGATTGAAATACTCGTTGAGATTGTCTCTCACGACGTCGGCCGGCGGTATCATTCCGGATATATCCCGGCCCTTTCTCCATGCCTCGAAAATGTCCCAAACAGCCGGGTAATAATAAACATGGTGAAGCATGTATCCCGGATTGACGGTCAAAAAGTGCTTAATGTCCCGGTACTCGTCCGGTCCAATGGTGCGGCGAATTGCCTCATATTCTTGTAAAATGCTCATGTGTTCCTCATTTCCGGCCGGTACTCCCGGCCTAAAGTATTTTTTCGTTTAACGTCCGTCGACGTGGAAAAGGGCCGTTTTTTAGCCGGTGGCCCTTTAGGGCCGGCCGGATCGTGTCCGGTGTTATCTGTTCACAATGTTAGAAAGCCGGAGCCTAACTGACCTCCGCTCACTTGCCCGGCGGCGATAATTTGACCTCAAGATATCAACGTCGGCATCCGTCAATGCTGTAATAGTGCAATGCGGCTCGTCACCATATGAGCGAGGCGTTAACTGAATGATATACCATTCAACCTCCGGCCCGGTGTAATTGCCGAAAAGAGCGGAAACGTTTTCCGTATGGCCGACGTCAATTAAATATGTGCCGGTGTCACGGACGGACCACATAAAAGTGTTTACCGGTTTTGCGGCTTTAATGGCCGGGACGTCATAGTCCGTGAAATCGCTGAAAAAGTGTTCAACTTTTGCTTCAGCGATCTGCCTCATGGCTTCAAGTAAAGCCGCCTTGTCTGGATAATATAATGTCATGGTGTAAACCTTTCTGCCGTTTTAGGCCCGGCCCGGCCTATTGTGAATTATTGCGATTTACGGCCGCCGCCGTGGGCATAGGCTTTTGACGTCCGGAGCCTATGAGAACCGGGCCGGAAAAGGTCCGGCGGCCTTAGTCGATTATTTCAAACATGCCGTCCGGCGTGCTTATGAAATGGCCGTCAATCTCAAGGTCACGGCCGATACCGTCATAGTCTAAATGGCATGATATGAACGACGGGAGCCGGTCAACCTCCGGGTAAAACTCCTCGATATATCGCCGGGCCACGTCGGACATATCGTCACAGCCGGCCCAGAGGATACCGTCACGGTATGCCCTCATAACGTCGTAAATATCGCCGCTTAACTCCTCACATAGCCGCCAGAATATGTCCGGATCGTAATCCGTGCGGCTTGCTTCCAATTCTTTATAGGCGTCGAACATTTCGCTCATGTTCTCAGACGTCGCCGTGTCATATGGCAAAATATCGCTGTCAACGTCCAACAGCATTAGTTCCTCGTCGATACCGTCAAGGTCAAATCCTCTGTTTGTAAGTTCGTCGAGAACGTCGTCCCATGTGTCAAAATCGGCCCGGTCAATCTCTGTTCCAAGAGCACGCTCATTGCATGCCGCATAACTACCGTATGAGCCAATAAAAAGTTTAAGATATCCGCTTGTCATTGTTAAATCCTCCCGGCCTCATGGCCTTGTTTTTTGTCTTTTCCGGTCCGGCCCGTTGCCGTCCCGGTCTGCTTACAGTTTAAGCGGCGGCATTTCCCTACTTAACATTTATTAGTTATATAAGTATCTCTTCCTCATAGCAAAAACGGAATGGTGGGGGAGAGTATTAAAACGCTTATACCAGACAGCCGCACAATGAACACTATTTCACTAAATACATATTTAGCGAAATAGATTTTCCGTGTATGGCGTACAATTTAGGCTTATTTTGAGGGTAATTAACCGGTTTATGTATGTGAATGACGGACAGCGTAAAAAATCCATGGAAAATTTTTTCATGAGATAAGGATCATGTATAAAAAATGTCTGTCTAAAAATAAAGGGGTACCCCCCGGTGCATTGTGAGGGTATATATATATTCCACTCCCAAATTTTTTCCAAATTTTCAGATTGTTAGGTACCTAACTATATATAAAAATAGTACAAAAAACTTACATCTGTTAGTTTTTAGCATTTATAAAGCATTGTGTTAATTAGAAAAATGCGATTTTCAAATAAAAGCGAAAAAAAAAGATAATTTCTATTGACAAGCAATTATTCTATTAATAGAGGGTGATAGTATTAATTTTTTTAATGAAATAAAGGGATATAGGAATGGCAGAAGAAGAGAAGAAGATAGAGAAAAAGGAAGAAAAGAAGAAATATCCTGTAGGGAAGCACCCTAACACATTGGCCACGTTAGAGAAGCACAGGCATTATCTGACAGATGAAGACAGGGCCAAGGGGACTGAACGGGCGAATCGCAAAAGACGGGACAGGAGGACGTTCAAAAAGGAACTCGAAAAATTCCTGTCCTTACCGATGAGCAAAAAGATACTTGAGGACCTAAATCCGGAGGTATTGGCCTCCATGAAAGATTTGGGATATGACACTCAGTTGACGTTGAACGAGTTACTTGTGCTGTCGCAGATCGTAAATGCGGTCAAGGGTGATAACAGGGCCTTTGAGAACGTGAGAGATACCGTGGGTGAGAAGCCTGTTGAAAAGGCAGAACACAGCCTGTTCAGCGAGGGTATCAACGTAGTTATATCGGACAAAGGCGATTAAATGGTAGACGTAAAGATACAGAGAAACGCAATTTTCAAGCCGGTATGGGAGAGCAGACACAGATACATAGTCATGCTTGGATCAGCCGGAAGCGGAAAGAGCGTAGACACCCGGCAGAGATTGCTTCTGAGGCTTATATCTGACAAGGGCCGCAACTTGCTCTGTATCAGGAAAGTGGCACAGTCGAACAAGGACAGCACTTTCAACGAGTTGAGGAAAGCGGCCGAAAGAATGGGCGTGTCGGACCTGTTCAAATTCAGGGTAATGCCGTTGTCGATAAAGTGCCGGAACGGAAATGAGGTCATTTTCGGCGGCGTTAACGACGACGACCAGAGAGAGAAACTCAAGTCCATTACTGCTGAACACGGGAATATCACGGACATATGGATAGAAGAGGCCACGGAGATAACCCAGAACGATTTTGAGATTATCGACGACCGTCTTAGAGGTGATCTGCCTGACGGCCTGTTCTTCCAGATAACCATGACGTTCAACCCGGTGTCCGCAAACCATTGGATAAAGAAAGTCTTCTGGGACAGGCCTGATCCTAACGTGCTGTGCCATAAATCCACCTATCTGGACAACCGATTTATCGACGAAGCGTACTATGAGCGTATGGAACGTAGAAAAGAGGTCGATCCTGAGGGTTACCAGATATACGGTCTGGGTGAATGGGGCGAAACGAGCGGCCTTATCTTCTCAAATTACAAGGTCGAGGAACTGAAAAAAGAGGCTTATTTCTACGATTATGTCAGATATGGCCACGATTTCGGCTTCAATCACGCCGATGCATGCCTTAAAGTCGGTTTTAAGGACGACGAGGTGTATGTCATTCAGGAAATATACGAAAAAGAGAAGACCACGGACGACATAATCGCCATGTTACACGGCGGTGATTGGGATTATGACGAACTGATGTACTGTGATTCGGCCGAGCCGGACCGCATAACACAGTTGCAGAGGGCCGGATTTAATGCTGTAGGCGTTAAAAAGCACCCCGGAAGCGTTCTGGCCGGGATAGATTGGCTGAAGACCAGAAAAATCCATATCGATCCGTCCTGTGTCGGCACTATCAGCGAAATTTCCTCATGGAGATGGAAAAAGGACAAGGACGGCGTGAATACGGACGTTCCGGTGCCTTATGGGGACGATGCCATGGCCGCTTTGAGATACGCTTGCTGTGAATTTATCGACCAGGACGCAACTTTGCCTGTCCCACCGAAAAAAGCGGTGTATTTCTGGAAACATGAGAGGCCTGAAAACTTATTAGACAGAGAGCCGGTATATGTTATTTGAAATTTTATTCTTCATTTCACTTATCGTTGGAGTTTACGCATCCGTTTTTGCGTTTTTTAAAGGCTTTTCTTGCGGAATATCCGCAAAAAACGGCGTTTCAGAGGTGAAATTGCCGTTCATGCCTAAAACGGAGGAAAAAACACCTCAGGAAACCGAGAGTGAGAGACTCCAGAGGATCATAAACCAGAATATAGAGAATTACGGAACGGACATTCCGCAGATGGACGTTATTTAGGAGTAGAACATGTTTGGAGATACACAGGTCACAGATATATGGCATGATTACCAGATAGGTTTGGATTATCTCAATTCGGTAAACCTGTTCAGCAAGGTCGAAACATGCTTCAATTTCATGAACGGCGATCAATGGAATGGCCTCAAGTACGGAACTGAAAGACCGCCGATGCTCAATATCCTACAGCCGATGATGAAATCGTCCACGGCCCTTGTAGGACATAACCGGGCAATTATAAACCATACCTCAATGAATTATGGTGCGGCGAGGGAGCAGTTGCTTGAGATTTGCCGTCTGCTCGACATGAACGCCCGGAAGAATTGGGAAAAGATGAAACTCGATAAGGTGATATGGGACGTGCTTCAGGATGCCTATATCGCCGGTGACAGTTTTCTCTATTTCTATGACGACGAGGCTGTTCCGGAGGGCAGTATCCTCTGTGAGCAGATAGACACCACGAATATCATGTTCGGTGACGAGCAACAGCCGGATATCCAGAAACAGCCATATATTCTCATTATCCAGAGAAAAGATATCAAGGACGTCAAGGAAATGGCAAGGCTCAACGGCTGTAGCGAGGAGGAGATAGACTCCATTCAGCCGGACAGCGATACCGAACTCCAGATAAACGGCGATCTTGAGGTCCGAAATCACCAGAAACTGACTGTCGTGGCTAAGATGTGGAAACAGGACGGCTTCGTCCATATAGCAAGGGCCACCAAGACTGTTCTCATTCAGCCGGACACCGAGATACCGCTTCACAGTTACCCTATAGCAAAGTACACATGGAAACTGCGTAAGGGACTTGCGAGGGGCGACGGCGATACTTGGGACAAGATACCCAACCAGATATCCATTAATAAGGCCCTGTACAGACTTGAGCAGTCCGTTAAGAATACGTCGTACCCTATCAAGATATACAGACAGGGTGCTATCACGCCTGACCAGATCGAGAGGCTGAATCAGCCGGGAGCCTCGATTGCCGTCAAAGGCAGTCCGGACATGGGCATACCGAATATTATCAGTTACTTACAGCCGGCCTCGGTCAACGGTATCGCCATTACATATTGGCAACAGTTGATGCAGTACACCCGTGACCTGTCAGGTACGGGCGACAACCTTGAAAACGTCAATCCTGAACAGGCTTCCGGTGTCGCTATTGCCGAGGTAAGACAGGCTAAGGAACTGAACTCGAACATGCAGAGTGCCTACTATAAGCAGTTTATCGAGGATATGGCAAACATATGGTACGAAATGCTTGTGGCATATAACCCGGACGGCGTGGTCATTTATGACGAGAACGATTTCCCTCACCTGATAACCCCTCAGGAACTTATCAGTCGGAAAGTGTCTATCAAGATCACCATAGTTTCGACGGATGCCACTTATGTGGCCCTCAAGGATGCTAACCTCAAGGAACTGTTTACTCAGGGTGCTATCACCTTTGAGGAATATGTTGGAAGCCTTGACGATACAAGCAGTCTGCCTGTGGCAGAACTCCAGAATATCGTTAAGGAACGCCAGATCAGGGCCGAACAGAATCGGGCCATGGGCAATATGTATGATTCCGGCTTTGGTGCTATGCAGAACTTACAGGGCATGCAACAGCAAGGCGTTGAAACATTCATGGGAGGCTGATTATGAAATGTAAGATATGCGGCAACGAAATGATAGTGGACAGCAAGGAAGAAAAGGACGATATCCAGATATTCCACTACAAGTGTGCCAACCCGAACTGCCCTCGTTTCGGGTATAAAAAGGCTGAACAGCCGAAAGAGGATATTAATTCCGAAGAGGATTAATATAAATTCGCATGGGAACAGCGTAGAAATCCCGAAAAAGAAAGGCTATTTATGGCAGAAAATGAGTTCGATTTACAGGCAGAGTTGAGCCGGGCATTAGCAGAAGATAATGCACCAAGCGTAGAAAGTGAGGCCGTCGCTGAGCCTCAGGCAGATGAAAGCGTAGTCGAAGCACCACAGAACACCAAGACCGAACAGGATTCCTATTACGCAGATATGCGTAGAAAACAGGAACTCGACGAAGCAAGGCAACAGAACGCAGTTCTCATGGCTCAGTTGAACAGGGCAAAAGAGGCACTCAACAGTTATTGGGACGGGAACAGCATAGACGACCTTGTGGACCGGGCGATGGCTCAGGCCGGTGGTGTGGACGTGGAAACAGTTCGCCGGAACAGAATGGCCGAGGCAAATCGGCAGAACTTAATGGCAGAACTTGAACAGTACAGACAGAATGAGGTCAATCGTCAGATGGAAATGGACCTTAGGGAGATACAGAGTATCGATCCTACAGTCACAAGCCTTAACGATCTGTCACCTACATTCCTATCGCTGAGATTTAATTCAGTCAGTCCCATGGATGCAAAAAGTGCATTTCTGCGGCTGAGGAGCATTGAATCCCGGCAGAAAACGCCGAAACCGGCTTCTACAGGCAGTATGACATCAACAGGAAAGTCACCAAGCGAGTTCTTTACAAGTCAGGAACTTGATTCTCTGACCTCAAAGGACCTTGACGATCCTAAAATAATGGAAAAAGCCATGAGGAGTTTGGAGAGGCTCAAATAACTCAGAAAGGTAACTAATTATGGCTTACACAAATTTTAAGCCGATCATTTGGTCGAAGAAGATTCAGCATGACTTGGACAAGTTCATGGTGTTCAAGGACATGTGCAACACTAAGTTTCAGGGCGAGGCCGGAAGAGGCAAGACCGTCCGTATCGTAGGTATCCAGAAGCCGGCTGTCGGCACTTACACACCGGGATCATCTATCGGTACACCGTCAACCCCGGCAGACAACTACCTCGATCTTGAGATCAACAAGTACAGATTTACCAACTTTATGGTAGACGACATTGACGATGCTCAGTCCCATGTAGACATTATGGAGCATCTCATGAGAGGCTCTGCTTCCGCTCTTGCAGAAGAGGCTGACACAACTATCGCCAACACAGTCGCAACAGATGCTTCTATCATCTCCGAGGGCATGGTAGGCAGTTCAACTGCTATCTCCAACGCCGGTGATGCAAAGGCCGCAGTTGATGCCGCTCTCGTAAAACTGTGGGAGAACGGAGTTAAGACAGGCAGAGATACAACAATCGTTGTTTCTCCTTGGTTTTATTCCGCTTTCAAGAATGACCTGACCGAGATACTCACCAACAACGTAGAGATGGTCAACAAGGGCATTTTTGGAATGTACAACGGAATCCCTGTCAAGATGTCCAACAACGTCTACAACGACGGAACAGACGATTATCTGTTTATCGCCCAGAAAGATGCCGTTGCATATGCAAGCGGTATCGAAGAGGTCGAGCCTTACAGACCTGAGGGACTGTTCTCAGATGCTGTCAAGGTCCTCCACACCTACGGCGTTAAGGTCGTCAGACCTGAGCAGATTTACATTCTCAAGGTCCACTCCTAATTGAGAAACGAGGGGGCAAGGATCGCCCTTGCCCTCAAACTTTAAACATTGAGAGGTTATTATGCCAAAAACATGGGCAGATATCAGGAGCGAAACGCTCAATTTAGGCTTTGAAAAGACCAAGGCCTACGATAAGAATAAAGCCGCCTATGTGGAGGCTTACAATTGGCGGCAAGGATATATTGCAAGCGATATCGGCGGTATTCTCGATAAGTTGGTCGTTACTGCGAAGCCGGGAACGAAAAGACAAGTTTTCGACGTGTTCTCGTCAGTAACCGATAG
>Ga0310786_10002984_pt1 | contig 25061 bp, 20 predicted proteins | sample AusTroGonzalo_MG_FD_203881 | JGI IMG/M metagenome (GOLD analysis project Ga0310786, IMG submission 203881) | Bovine rumen microbial communities from tropical cattle in Woodstock, Queensland, Australia - Gonzalo_03 (v2) (version 2) | ecosystem: Host-associated > Mammals > Digestive system >...
AGCTCATCAAGATGGCTGTAGAGAAGGGCCGTTCAGTTCGTCCCGACCTGAAGTGCGGTATCTGCGGCGAGCATGGTGGCGAGCCTTCATCAGTCAAGTTCTGCGACAAGGTTGGTCTGAACTACGTGAGCTGCTCACCGTTCCGCGTGCCTATCGCTCGTCTGGCTGCTGCTCAGGGTGCTATCGAGAACTGCTGATTAGGCAGTCTCATATAAATAAAAGTGGCGGACCGATTGGCCCGCCACTTTTTTATATCTGTTTGTTTACTTCTTGAAGGTGTAGAACCAGAAATAGGATTCGTGGTAACCTATGAAAGTACTGTTGGCCTGATACTGGAGGGATTCGGAACTTACGCTCTCCACATCTTTCAGGAAAGATTCGTAGTAGGACCTTTCATCCTTGAACTGCTGGGGAAACTTAACTGCAGCCAGACTGTCATTTGCAAGTACAAGGGCCTGCATGTAGAATGTAGGTACTCTCTTGTATTCCTTCAGGTTGATGCTGTCACGGAAAGACCATATATCCCTGTTCAGAAGGCAGGATGACAGATAGGCCTGGGTATTGTCCATTTTTCTGAGCGAACGGGACAACGCCTTGGGATCAGAGATATTGTATTTGAAAAGCATATCACCTATTCCACTCCTCTCGGGGGTAGCCTCAAGATCAAGCATGGCCTTGGCACGCAGGAAATCTATACCTGGATCCGACTCCTCCTCATAACGGCCATACTCAAGCAGATCCTGATATCTGCCCTCATCAAACATCTGCTCCATGCGGAGACGGCGGTGAAGGTTCTCATCGGTATTGCCCAAACATGCTGTTATGGCAAAAAGAAGAGACATAATCAGCAAGTTACCGGCCAGCGTACGGGGACGGTCATTATACTCGGACTTGGGGACCGATGCCACTATCTTACATATAAGGAAGAGGACAAGCATCAAAGCGCCTGTCACTATCCATACTGTATATGACTGACCAAAAAGTGAATGGCCGTCATAACCGGTAATGACTCCAAGAAAAGCTGCAGAAAAAAGGTAATTGCATGCATACAGGCCTTTCTTGAAACGCAGCAGGATTCTGCCAGGGATGGCAAGCAGCATTGCTATAGCCGTCAATGCCAGACTGACCAGGAAATGGTGGTTGAACATCCATATCCTAAGACCGTTGCTTTCAGAAAACAGCACTCTGTTTTCGGCCTGCAACAATTCTCTCTGGAACAAATACAACCAGCAGAATGCGAAAGCCGCGAACAGTACTGCGCATATCCATCGGACACACTTGTCACAAGACTTTTTTTCCATTGTTCCTTACCTTTTTCAATACCATTGCTGAACGTGCGGGCAGATAGAGCTTGAGCCACTCCTTGCGCACCTTTTTATATAAGGGATCCGTCAGGGTGAAATGCTCCACATTGTCATCTACCCTTCCGTAACCTCCGAATTCAATGCTGTCGCTGTCCAATACGGTCCGATACGAGCCTCTGGGTACAAGGAATCCGTAATCGGAGAATGAACGTACAGGATTGAAGTTGAACACGAATACCAGGTCACCGCGACCGAACGCCAGTACCTGGTCACCGTCATTGTGCCAATACTCGACCACGTCTTTCTTCTGATAATCCTTAACGGAGCCGATAAGTTTCATCATGGCACGGTCAAAATCGCCCAGCCATGAGTATGCGAGCTGTTTATTGTCGATGAGACTCCACTGGCGGCGGGCATATTTGTGACTCCAGCCGTTACCCTCGCGCGGGAAATCAATCCATTCCGGGTGGCCGAACTCATTACCCATGAAATTCAGGTAGCCGCCGTTTATGGTCGATGCCGTAACCAGACGTATCATCTTGTGCAGAGCGATGCCTCGTGCCGTCACGTCATTACCTCCGTCCTTGGTGAAGTGCCAGTACATATCGGCATCAATCAGACGGAAGATGACGGTTTTGTCACCCACAAGAGCCTGGTCATGACTCTCCACGTAGGATATTGTCTTCTCATCCTTGCGGCGGTTGGTGACCTCCCAGAATATGCCGGCCATGGACCAGTCCTCATCTTTCTTTTCCTTGATGGTCTTGATCCAATAGTCAGGGATGTTCATTGCCAGACGGTAATCAAATCCGAAACCCCCGTCATCAAACGGTGCTGCCAGACCCGGCATTCCGCTCACCTCCTCGGCTATAGTGATTGCACGGGGATTGAACTCATGTATGAGCCTGTTGGCAAGCATCAGGTAACAGATGGCGTCATCATCCTGATGTCCGTTGAAATAGTCGTCGTAATTGCAGAAAGCCTCACCCAGTCCGTGACTGTAGTAGAGCATGGATGTGACACCGTCAAAACGGTATCCGTCAAACTTGAACTCGTCCAGCCAGTATTTGCAGTTTGAGAGCAGGTAATGAAGCACCTGATCCTTGCCGTAGTCGAAACAGAGCGAGCCCCACGCGGAATGCTCATGACGGTCACCGGGCAGGAAATACTGATTGGGATCACCGGCCAGGTTGCCCAGTCCCTCATACTCGTTCTTGACGGAGTGAGAGTGTACAAGGTCCATGATGACCGATATGCCCATGCCATGTGCGGTATCAATCAGCTCTTTGAGCTCTTCGGGAGTTCCAAAACGTGATGAAGGCGCGAAGAAACTGGATACGTGATATCCGAAGCTGCCGTAATAGGGATGCTCCTGAATGGCCATAACCTGGATGCAGTTATAACCCGCAGCCTTTACGCGCGGCAGTACGTTATCCTTGAATTCGATATATGTACCCACCCCCTCACGCTCCTGGGCCATACCTACATGGCACTCGTAAATGAGCAGTGGATCCTGTTTGGGTTTGAAATCATTATTCCTGAACTTATACTCCTGCGCAGGATTCCAAACCTGGGCCGAGAAAATCTTGGAATTGCTGTCCTGCACTACCCTGCGGCACCAGGCCGGAATACGGTCGCCTTGACCGCCGTTCCATTTGACGCGCATCTTGTAGTGCTGTCCATGGCTGATCATGCCAAGCGGAACACGCAGTTCCCAGTCACCCGCATCATTGATACGTTTAAGACGGAACCGCTCCTGCTCCTGCCAGCCGGAGAAATCACCTATCAGAAATATCTCGGTGGCATTGGGGGCCCACTCTCTGAACACCCACTCCCTGGCCGTATGCTGTAATCCGTAATAGAGATAGCCTGAGGCGAAATCCTTAAGGCTCTTCTTACCGCCGGTAAGCTGGTTCTCACGCCACAGGGCATGATCGTGCCTACCTTCAATGGCACCTGTATAGGGTGTCAGCCAAGGGTCATTCTCTATTATCTTCAACATGGTTTCCTGATTTTGACGATAAGTTTCAAAATACCATCCTCAGTGATGGCCGGTGCATGACCTTCGCCCGGGAAGAACACCACGAACATGCCCTTCCTTACGTTGAGGTATGTATCGCACAGCCCCGGATAGAAAGCCACATCCCTGTCGGCACTGTACGCTTTTGAAGGAGCCGGCATGAAGGGGGCCGATATGAATCCCATCTCCTCGTCCGATGAGATGGGGACCTGAATATCTATATACTCCCTGTGCGCTTCAATGGGCGCCTCATCACGTGTCTGAGCTCCCTGACGGTTCACATTGACAAAAAGATCATCACCCTGCAGGTTAATCCTGCCGGGTTCGAGTGTGGCAAGGTCGGTATTACGGAAGAAATCCAGCACCTTGTCCATCATTGGACTTATAAACCCGTACTTTTCCAGTCTGTCAAGTGTATCCAGTATCATAGTTTCAATATATTATCGTTCTTATCTTTTTTCCTGACTTATCCATTACGGTAAATGTTCCGGTGCGGAAACCCTCCTTGAAAACACCTTCAAGACGGGTACCGTCGGCCTCCTCGACAAGTCCCTTGCCGTCAACCACTCCGTTCACGAAAGTGCCTTTGAACTTGGTACCGTCGGCCAGACTCATGGAGCCTTCGCCCCAGGGCAGGTCATTCTGCCATTCGCCGTAATATTTGTCACCGTTGCCCCACTCCATCTGGCCCTTTCCTTCACGGTGGTTATCTTTCCAGTCACCGTCATAAACAGAACCATCGGCCCATGTATAGATGCCTTTACCGTCGGCCATACCGTTACGCAGTGTTCCTTTGTATGTATCTCCGTTGGCAAAAGTATATTCACCCTTGCCGGTAATGGAACCGTTGCGGAACTGTCCTTTATAAGAATCGCCATTGGGCATGGTGCACACGCCGTTTCCGTCCTCAGAGTCTTTCTGCCACGAACCGCTGTATGTATAGCCCTTACTTTTGTATTCGCCCTGTCCGTCGCGCTGTCCGTTGCTCCAGGAACCACGGTACTCGGAGCTGTCACACCAGCACATCAGACCGGTACCCTGACGTTGGTTGCCGGTCCACTCACCAGAATAGTATGAGCCGTCTGCCCACATGTAAACGCCTTTTCCGGTACGCTCGCCATCTTTCCAGCTTCCTTTATAGACATCACCCGATGCATACTGGAGTTCACCCTCACCTGCACGCAAGTCATTGTCCCAGAAACCAAGATACAGATCGCCGTTAGCATAATGGCAGATGCCCACACCCTTGCGCACGCCTTTCTCATAGGCACCCTCATAGACATCGCCGTTCACATGGTCGGTCCGGCCGGTGCCGTAGGGTTTGCGCAATTTCATCTGTCCGGTATAGACAGAGCCGTCACTCAGCACGATACGGTTCCTTATACTGTCCTGCCGCGCTACAGCCGGAAGACAGAACGCAGAAGCGGCAAATACCAGGAATAGTGTTTTCAGACGGTTTCTCATATCGAATGCTCTTTCAGGAATACCTCGGCTGCAGCCAGATCATCAGGAGTATCTATGCCGATGGTCTCGACATCGGTCACTCCAACCTTAATACGATAGCCGGCGGAGAGCCAGCGGAGCTGTTCCAGACTCTCGGCTTTCTCAAGCGGAGCCTGAGGCATCCCCGTCACAGCCTTAAGGACATCGGCCTTGAAAGCGTAAAGTCCGATATGCTTGTAGTAGGTATGACGTGAGGGCCATTCCTGCTCAGGGACTCCACGCAGATACGGGATGACGCTGCGGCTGAAATAGAGTGCGTTCCAGTTGTCATCGACCACCACCTTGGGACTGTTGGGATTGGCCACCTTATCGAACGGAGTATCCGGTGTGAAAGGCTTAACAAGCGTTGCGATATCGGTCTCTGGGCTGTCAAACAGGCTCTTTATGGTCTGTAACTGTGAAGGCTGGATAAAAGGCTCATCGCCCTGGATGTTAACCACGACATCGGCCTTGACACCGCATTTGCAGAACGCCTCGAAACAACGGTCGGTTCCGCTCTTGTGGTCGCTGCGGGTCATGACGGGAGTAAAACCGCCATCCTTCACTACATTGAAAATACGTTCGTCATCGGTTGCCACGAACACGTGGTCAAACACCTTGCTGGCCTGCTCACATACACGTATTATGACCGGTTTGCCGCCTAAAACCGCAAGGGGTTTTGCCGGGAAACGGGTCGATGCGTAACGCGCAGGTATGATTGCTGCAAATTCCATCAGAAAGATTCTATCGAGTAGTTGTCCAAATCACTTTCAGAGTTCATGTCTCCGGCACACGGGTCATAATCCTCGGGAATGTCAAATCCGGTACTGGGCAGATAACCGAGTGTCAGCGAATCGGCATAAACCTTATCCATGAACATTCCGAAAACGGGAAGAGCGGCGTGCGCTCCCTGGCCGTGGTCCATATCGTCAAAGTGGATGTCACGGTCCTCACCGCCTACCCAGCATCCTGCCACCAGGTCTGGGGTATAACCCATGAACCATGCGTCCGAGTGGTTGTCGGTAGTACCTGTCTTGCCGGCGCAGGGCACCTTGAAGAATGTGGGGAACAGGCGTGAACTGCGAAGACGCGTTCCGGTTCCCTCCTCGACAACGGCTCGCATCATATCCACCATCTTGAACGATGACTCCTCACTTATAACCTCGTTGCTGTGAGCTGTAAACTGAGCGATTATGTTACCCTCGGCATCCTCGATACGTGTCACGTAAAGAGGATTGGTACGGATACCATGGTTAACGAAGGCTGTATATGCGCTGACCATCTCCTTGACCGATACGTCACAAGTGCCCAAACAGAGTGACAGTACAGGTTCAATGGCCTGGTTGCGGAGTCCGAACTCATGCAGAAGATTCACGAATGCATAAGGACTCAGCTGGCTCATGAGCCATGCGGTGACGTTGTTGTTTGAACGCGACAGTCCCCACTTGAGTGACACGAGCTGTCCAAGCATGGACTTGCCGTCATCCTTGGGCTGCCAGATCTGACCTGATTCGGTCAATATGGTCTGCGTCTCGTTCACGCACTGGTCACAGGGTGAGAAACCGCTCTCCATAGCCAGTGAATAGAGGTAAGGCTTCATTGTAGAACCCACCTGACGGCGTCCCATGTTGACCATATCATACTGGAATGCACGGTAATCGGGGCCACCTACATAGGCACGTACGAATCCGGTCTTTGACTCCATACACATAAAGCCTGATCGCAGGAAGAATTTCATATACCGGAGCGAATCCATCGGAGTCAGAACAGTGTCGATGTAACCGTCGTATGAGAACACTGACATCGGACACGGAGTATCGAACACCTTACGTATCGAATCCTCCGATACACCCTTTGCGTTAAGGCCACGATAACGGTCAGTATCCCTCATGGCACGGTCCATGATACGCTTGACCTCATCGGCCGAAAGGTTCTTGGTGAACGGGGCGCTCTTGAGTCCCTTCTTGGCTTCAAAGAAATCAGGCTGGAGATAATCCTGCAACTGTGCGGCTACAGCCTCCTCGGCATACTGCTGCATGCGGGAGTCGATGGTTACGTAAACCTTGAGTCCGTCCGTATACAGGTTATAGGGTTCACCGTTCTGGTTGACATTCTTGTTGCACCAGCCGAAAAGAGGATCCTGTTCCCAATCGATGGAATCCTCATAGAACTGCTGCATCTGCCATCCGCGGTAGTTCTCACGAACCGGTTTCTGCTTTCTCATGATAGAACGCAGATACTCACGGAAATATGTAGCCTGACCCAATTTCTGGTCAACCTCGTGAAAATCAAGGACAATATCAGTAGCCTGCAGGGAGTCCTTCTGGGCCTCTGTCAGGAAACCGGCCTTTTCCATCTGGGCAAGCACCACATTACGGCGGTCAAGCGACCTCTTGGGATGTGATTTGGGATTGAATCGCGCCGCATTCTTACACATGCCCACCAAAGTTGCAGCCTCCTGAATGTTGAGTTCTGACGGCAGCTTGCCGAAATAGACACGTGAAGCGGAGTGGATACCTACTGCGTGATGAACGAAATCATACTTGTTCAGGTAAAGCGTCAATATCTCCTCCTTGGTGTAGTAACGCTCCAGTTTGACAGCCACCACCCATTCAACGGGTTTCTGGAGTGCACGTTTCGAGCCGCGTTCCACATGCTCGGTATAAAGCAGTTTAGCCAGCTGCTGAGTAAGCGTACTGCCGCCACCGGCACTGCTTTGACGAAGGATGACACGTTTCACTATTGCCCTGACCAACGCCTTGAGGTCAATGCCTGAGTGCTCCTGGAAGCGCACATCCTCAGTTGCCACGAGAGCCTGGACCAGATACGGGGAAAGCTCGTCAAAATCCACCCACACACGGTTGTCAGATGCCAGACTGAATGTACCAAGGGTGACACCGTCGGCCGATATGATTTGTGTAGCGAACTTGTCTATGGGACTCTCCAGATCCTCCACCGAAGGAGCATTGCCTATCCGTCCGTTACTGATGCCTCTGAAAATGAAATAAACCGCAAGGATACCGGCTATGAAAGCCAGCCACAATCCCAGGATAACACGCTTTGCTGTCTTGCTCATCACTAAATACTAATTCATACAAAAATAACACAAAAACACCATATCGGTAATACTCTTGGAGCAAAATTTGGCATTTTAGGGAAAGTTATGAACAGACACTCTTATAGTTGTTTTTTTCTTAGTAATTTTGTGCTCCCGAACAAACTATAATCAAATGGACCAAACAGGCAGAAGTCTGATTTCGCTCGAAGGGCTTGACAGGGAAGATATTCTCTGGCTTCTGGGCCACGCGGCCAAATTTGAAGCCAACCCCAACAGCAAGATCCTTGACGGGAAAATCGTAGCTACACTCTTCTTTGAGCCGTCCACCAGGACCAGGCTCAGTTTTGAAACCGCAGTAAACCGACTGGGCGGTCGCGTGATCGGATTCTCTGACGCCGCAACCACCAGCTCATCGAAAGGCGAGACACTCAAAGACACCATAATGATGGTCAGCAACTATGCCGACCTGATCATTATGCGCCACTACCTGGAAGGTGCCGCACGCTATGCAAGCGAGGTATCACCGGTACCTATCATCAATGCCGGTGACGGAGCCAACCAGCACCCCTCGCAGACCATGCTTGACCTCTACTCAATGCTCAAGACACAGGGACGCCTTGACGACCTGCACATCCATCTTGTGGGTGACCTCAAGTACGGCCGTACGGTTCACTCCATGCTCACCGCGATGAGATTCTTCAACCCTACATTCCATTTCATCTCACCCGATGAACTGAAAATGCCCGAGGAATACAAGGAGTACTGCCGCAACAACGGCATAAAGTTTGAGGAACACACCCGTTTTGACGAGGAAACCATAGCCGATGCCGACATCCTGTACATGACACGTGTACAGCGCGAGAGGTTTACCGACCTGATGGAGTACGAGCGGGTAAAGGACATGTTCATCCTCAAGAACGAAATGCTGCGCTCGGCCAAACCCAACCTGAAGATACTGCATCCCCTGCCCCGCGTGAACGAGATTGCACAGGATGTTGACGCAAATGAGCACGCATACTACTTCCAGCAGGCCAAGAACGGTCTGTACGTACGTGAAGCTCTCATCTGCAATGCACTGAACCTTCTAAAATGACAGATATGGAAAAGACAGGAAAATCAGAATTGCTGGTAGCGGCACTCGAGAACGGAACTGTTATCGATCATATTCCGTCAGACAAGGTATTTGACGTGGTCAACCTGCTGAACCTTACCAAAATAGACACTCCCATAACCATCGGCGCCAACCTGAGCAGCCGCAAGATGGGCAGCAAGGGAATCATAAAGATTGCCGACAGATACTTCTCGGAAGAGGAGTGCAGCAAGCTGTCAGTCATAGCCCCGAATATCGTTCTCAACATTATCCGCGATTACGAGGTGGTTGAGAAAAAGAAGATTGACATGCCCGATGAGGTTCGCGGCATTGTAAAATGCGGTAACCCCAAGTGCATCACCAACCACGAGCCCATGCAGACGGTATTTGACGTGGTTGACAAGGCAAGCGGCACGCTGCGCTGCAGATACTGCAACAAGGATATACACAAAGGCGAAATAAAGCTTCTTTGAGACAATGAAACTGCGTTTGCTGACATTGACAACGGCTATGTTCATGTTTACGGCTGCCCACGCGCAGTTCCTGAACAGGAACATGCTGCCCGCATTCTCCACCAGTTGGGGTGTTAAAGTGGGTTTTGCAGCCAATGCCACATATGTCACCGACGCATTCATGAACGGGCACGAGCTGACCGAATACACACAGGATACACAGGTAGGCAATTTCGCCACCCTGCTTCTCAGGCTCAACTCCCGAACCGTTTTCCTTCAGACCGGATTGGGATTGAGTTTCAACAATTCATGCTTTTACTTGAATATGAACAGTTGGGACCCCGAAGCCGAATCCAAGAACGACATGCTGTGCACGTATGAGTTCAAATCGCTGACACTGCCGCTTCAGATGGGTTATCACATAGTGAACAGCCCTCCCTACCGCATGTCGGCCTACACAGGACCCCGTTTCCATTATACGCCGGACAAGTTCTATAAGGTCCAGTACAGCGGCCTTGAACCTTATGACATCACCGATACCCCCATCGAACTGATAATGGGCTGGACCTTGGGATTCAGCGTGAACATAGGAAGACAGTTCCTGGATTTTGAATACGAAGCGACCATCAATACCATAAGCGGGCCGATAACCGATCGGAGCGGCACGACACCCGCACCTGATTTCAGGATTGACAGACGTTTGGGCATGATGTCGTTCTCATACGGAATAATATTTTGAGCAAAAGAAAACCAACACTATAAAAAAATGAAAAGAGATCAAGAGATTTTTGACATCATCGAGCGCGAACACCAGCGCCAGGCCAAGGGCATCGAGCTGATTGCCTCAGAAAACTTTGTAAGCGACCAGGTTATGCAGGCTATGGGATCATGCCTGACAAACAAGTACGCCGAAGGTTATCCCGGTAAGCGTTACTATGGCGGTTGCGAAGTTGTTGACGAGGCCGAGAGCCTGGCAATCGCACGCATCAAGAAACTGTTCGGAGCCGAGTATGCCAACGTACAGCCCCACTCTGGCGCACAGGCAAACGCAGCCGTTCTTCAGGCTGTACTGATGCCCGGTGAGACATTCATGGGTCTGAACCTTGCACACGGCGGTCACCTTTCACACGGTTCAGCTGTAAACTCATCAGGTATCCTTTACCATGCTGTAGGTTACGACCTGAATCCCGAGACCGGACGCGTTGACTACGATAAGATGGAGCAGCTGGCACTTGAGGTTAAGCCCAAGCTTATCATCGGTGGCGGTTCAGCCTACTCACGCGAATGGGATTACGCCCGTATGCGTAAGATCGCCGATGAAGTCGGAGCTCTTCTGATGATAGATATGGCTCACCCTGCAGGTCTTATCGCAGCAGGTCTGCTTGAGAACCCTGTAAAGTACGCCCACATCGTAACATCCACCACCCACAAGACACTGCGCGGTCCCCGCGGCGGTATCATCCTGCTGGGTAAGGACTTTGAGGATCCCCGCGGACGCAAGACTCCCAAGGGCGAAACAAAGATGATGTCACAGCTCATTGACTCAGCCGTATTCCCCGGAACACAGGGCGGTCCTCTGGAGCACGTGATTGCAGCCAAGGCAGTAGCATTCGGTGAAGCTCTCCAGCCCGAGTTCAAGGAGTATCAGATCCAGGTTCAGAAGAATGCCAAGAAGCTGGCCGAGGAGCTGACCAAGCGCGGTTTCACAATCGTATCAGGCGGTACCGACAACCACAGCATGCTGGTTGACCTGCGTTCAAAATATCCCGACCTGACCGGTAAGGTTGCCGAGAAGGCACTTGTTGCTGCCGATATCACCGCCAACAAGAACATGGTTCCGTTTGATTCACGCAGCGCTTTCCAGACTTCAGGTCTGCGCTTCGGTACTCCCGCCATCACCACACGTGGCGCCAAGGAGGATCTGATGGTCACCATAGCCGAGATGATTGAGGAGGTTCTCAACGCTCCCGAGGATGAGGCTGTAATCGCAAAGGTTCGCGCCCGCGTGAACAGCATCATGAAGGACTACCCCATGTTCGCATATTGATAAGAGCACAGTCATTTCAGAAACTACATAATGAAAGCCCGGCCAGAAGGTCGGGCTTTCTGTTTTTACGATTTTGAAAATAATTATTTTGATGATTTTGCAATAATTTTTGCAAAATCGTAAAATAGTATTATATTTGCAATTGTAACGCGCTATATTTATGAAAGGAACTATCACAAAAGGGATTATTTTTTCGATTGTTGTTTTTGCAATCGCGTCATGCACCGTCGATGACGACATGGGTACATTTGACGGATTCGAGGACAAGAGGGACATGAGCTTTGATGTTGTCATCTCAAATGACGGCCGCGTAGGCACAAGAGGTGACGCCGGATATGACAGTTTCGTGACAGACAGCGACCAGGAGGCAAAACTGGATCCCAGCAAACCGTTCGGACTTATGGGCATAGACCCCAAGACCAACTCCGTCCTCATCAACAACGCAAGGATATCCGAGCGATCAGGAATCAGATCAGCCACTTTCAACGCAAAGAACTGGTACAGCACCGAGTCAATCCTGCTGAGTGCTTACTACCCTTACGTTGACGAGACGCAGTTCCTGGCCGGAAACCGAACATATATGATACCCTACAACAGGGAGGAGACACAGGCCGGTCCGCTTGTTTCAAGACCCGTTGAACGCAGCATGTCATACCTTGACGTAATTCCGCTGGTATTCCGCCACATTACGAATGACATAGGTTTCCGCATCTGCGACATCACTTATGATCCCGCACTTCAGGGTCATATCAGGATAAAGAAACTCTCAGCCCACAACGTGGCAACTGAAGGTTACTACATAGATTCTCTGGGAAGAGAAGGCGGCCGATGGGTCCAGAAGGTCATCTGTGACGAACTTGAGGTATTCAAAGGAAACGCACGCGTAGGCGTGGGAACCGAGAATGAGTTGTTCGTAGGCTATGACAACCTGGTTTCAGACCGCAATCACAGCAGCCGTTTCTACTCTGTGCCTGATGAGATAAAAATGGGCAAGCAGTACATTGAGGTGGTATTTGACGTGGACGCCTTTGATTACAACGGGCAGCACATGAAGGAACTGAAAGACCAGGTTCAGAAATTCCCCATCTACGGAGTTCTTCCCGGCAACAGTTACATCTGCGGCAAGCAGTACACCTTCCATCTGGGCCTTGACCTGGGAACACTGTACCAGCCCATTGAATTCACAGCCAACGTAGGCGACTGGCAGAACACTTACTCAGTAGACATCAACAGTGTCTGGGGTGAGAACAAGATTTACGAGGATAACGACTATTTCTAAATATAAGAGATGCTGAGCGCAGCGATTGCATTCATACCTTTTCTGACATGCCTCTTCTGGTTTGTCCTGAACCCGCTTGTCCGCAAACCCGACAGGCAGTCCGGGACACTTGAACTGTTGCTTGCCATAATGGGAACCGTATCAATCGCACAAGCTGCCATAAATTACAGCACAGGGACTACCCTTCTGGTTTTCTTTCTGATAAAGCAGTTCTTCACTCCCCTGCTCGTCCCTGCCGCGTTACTCTATGCCTCACACCTGAGCCCCGACATAACATGGAAGCCCTATATTCCCGCATGGCTGGGAATTCCCATCGCACTGCTGTTTGCCGAATCAGTACTGCTGATGCTCTCAGGAAGCGATGGCTTCACTAGTGCCATAAGCAATACCGATGGGGCCGATGAAAGAGTGGCCTATCTGATCAACCTCTGCTCATTCACCATATTCTACGCCATCCTGGCACTCCAGGTAATTGTTTGGATCATTCTGACAATAGCCAGACTGATAAAAGGAAAGCATCACATCCAGATGCTCAACTGCACGGCACTGATTCTTGCGGTGGCAGCGTTGGAGGCATCGGCCATAGCAGAAATGCCGCAATGGGTGGGAACAGGCTTAAGCGTTATTATGGCATGCATCATCTTTATTACCTCATACACGGGTGTATTCAAATGCAAAACCGTAATCAGGATGCCTGAAACGGGAAAGCCCCGTGAAATAAAGGAGCAGCCACACGAAACAGGCGCCATAATAGCCGATGCACACCAGAGCATAGCCGATGAGGAGAACCTGAGAATAAAATTCGAGGACCTGATAGTTACGGAACAGCTGTTCCTGAAGCAGGGTATCAGGATATCGGACATAGCCGCCATGCTTGAGACCAACCGAACATATGTCTCAAGACTGGTGAACAACACTTACAACATGAGTTTCTCGGACTACATGAACACCTTGAGGATAGACTATGCGGAGCAGTATCTGATGCACCACAAGGATGCCAAGCAGTCAGACATAGCAGAGGCGTGCGGATTTCCGAACGCATCGGCATTCAACAACGTATTCAAGAAAATAACAGGTGTAACCCCAAAAGTATGGCTGGCCACCAGATCATAATTGAAAAGGGAATAGCGTATGGACAACAAAAAAGACTATTCAAAGTACACGGTACTGATAGTTGATGACATTCCGGTCAACATAATCCTGCTCAAGACAATGTTGGCAAGAACCAATGTCAAGATTCTCACGGCTGTTAACGGTCAGGAGGCACTGGACATAGTCCGCCAGCTCAGGCCTAATGTAGTGCTTCTGGACATACAGATGCCCATATTGAACGGCCTGGAGGTTCTTAAGGAGATAAAGGCAGACCCCAACCTCAAAGATACCGCCGTAATAATGGTTTCAGCCTACACCTCATCAGAAGACATAGAACAATCCATGAACCTTGGAGCATCAGGATTCATCAAAAAGCCGGTAATAATGGACATTTTGCTTTCAAGTGTCACTGCAGAACTTGATAAAATTTGATTTTTTGTCAAATCTGCTTATATTTGCCATAACATAAAAAAGGACTTACATATGACACCGACCGACATCAAGAACATCGATCTCTCCAAACATACAGTATTGGCAGTTGATGACATACCCATGAATCTGCTTCTCATAAGCAAGATATTGTCCCGTCTTAACATAACCATCAGCACCGCTACAAACGGCCGCGAAGCGCTTGAATTCATTGAGAAGAACAAGCCCAGTCTGGTTCTGCTGGACCTTATGATGCCCGAGATAGACGGTTATGAAGTTCTGAGACGACTCAGAGAAAATCCTGATACAAAAGATCTGAGAGTGGTCATCCTGTCCGCGCTCAATTCAAACGAAGATATTGTCAAAGGCTTCAACATGGGTGCCAATGACTTCATCACAAAACCTATAATCCTGGAGAAACTGACAAGTTGTGTGCTAACACAGCTCCAGCTGGTAGAACTGGCGGGAAAATAATCAGATGTGGATACCCTTCTCTTTCATTTCGGTATCCGCTTTCTTTTTCTCTTCCATCAACAGCATAAGGAGCCATTCGCTCTGCTCTTTACTTATGCCCAGATCGCGGCAGGCTGACTCATAGCGGTTAAGTACGGCCTCCTGATAACGGTGGTACGTAACGGATTTCTTTATCTCCTCCTCTATTGTCTCGTGCTCAATGCGGTAACTGTCTTCGTAGTATTCCCTGTATGATTTCTCGGTAACCAGTTTGAGGCAATAATAGAACATGGCTCCGGTAAGGATGAATACTCCTATGACTCCGAAAATGAGCGGAATCTTCTGAATAAGGCACATCAGGGCAAGCACGCCACCCACAAGAAAACACAACACTGCAATTACCAGATAGTTGTTCTTGACGATAAAACTCTTTATTCCAGTTTTCATATCAGTTCCTTATTTTGCCTGTTCTGTAATATTCTTGTCTTCATATCATTCTCCAGTTCCTTGGAGTCAATAGCCTTACGGTAGGCGTTGCGAGCCTCCAGTTCACGGCGGTTACGGTCACGGAGGTTATCCAGATTCTTCTCAAGAGTCCATTGCGAGAAGAGAATGACCACCGTCACCAGCATGAAAAGCAGTATGAATCCGAACATGATGGACATCTCCTGCTGTGACTTGAGTCGTTGAGCCTCCAGTCTGAGACGGGCATTGTTCAATTCCGCATCCAGAATTGCCATATCCTCATTCTGCACCGCAATGTAGATGGAATCCTTGGTTGCCATCAGGCCGTTCAACTGCCGGTAAGCGTTCAGATAATCATCTCCCACCGCATAAATCAAATGCTTCTGCCCGAATCGCTCCTTATCGCTTGCCAGGGAGTCGGATATGGCGAGAGCCTCCTGCAGCCTGCCCTTGGAACGCAGCCAGCATATCTCTATCATCAGTCTGGTGTCACGGTCGGTCTGTGAACGGTACAGCGGATTGTTAATCAGCTCCTTATACACAGCATCAAACTCATCAGCCTTACCCTGGGCATCATACAGGTAGACCTTGGTCAGCAACGTCTTGACCCTGAGCGAGGGATAGAAATCCTGAAACTCCTCAGCCATGGAACAGTAATGCTCCACCTCGTCATATCGGCCCAGTTTGATGTATTCACGCGCTATGAGGTTGTAAATGACAGGCAGTTCCTGCTCCTCCTTGGCCTTAGTACTGTATTCGGCCGCCTGCTTGAAGTTCAAAATGGCAAGTTCTGCATTGGAACGGTATGACTGAATGAGGCCGATGACCCTGTGCGAATACATCTGACCCAGATTGCTGCCCGTACTGGCCGCAAGCGATGACATGGCACGCGCCTCAAGCATGGCGTCCGATATACGTCCCGCCAGGATGAGCATGTTGCAGTAGTCATGCATGGTGAGGAAATAGAACTCCCTCATGCGGGTGTTGTAGTTGGCCATTGACTTGAGTTCGGCCACGATCTCATCGACCCGTTCTATGTCGTTACGGATAAACCTGGGCGGCAGTTCAAGCGAAAGCGCCAGCATCTTTATCCTGGAGTCACCCTTATGTATTCCAAATCGGTATATGGAATCGGCCAACAGGATATTGGACTCGTCAAACTGACGGATCCTGCCGTTGGCATATTTGAGATACAGTTCATTACCCACACCAAGGCGGTTCCTTATCTGGGCCGATGCACAGACGCAGGATGCAATCATGAGTAACAGTACCAGAATTCGTCTCATAACAATGTCAGCATTTGATATAAGCCTTGAAAGATGAGTGGAAGCAGCTGCCCACTCCAGGTTTGCTCTCCAGTCCTACCTCACCCTCCATCTTCTCAGTAAACATCTTGGCAATGGTCAGACCCAGGCCCACGCCGGTCTTGAACATGTCATCCTTCCAGAATATATTGAACACCTTGCTCTGGCGGCGGCTCTCTATACCGCAGCCGGTATCCTCAACGTACAGTTCCACCCTCTCCTCATTCAGCTTGTAGCGCCAACCCAGCCATACGCATCCCTTGCTTGTAAACTTGAATGCATTCTTTATGTACTGACCCATTATTGCCTGAATCCTGGCCGGATCAACAACGGCAAATACGTTCTCACGCCCAGACTCGAACTTGAACTGCAGAGCCTGCGGAACATTCTGTGACCATTCGTCAAAGATCTGTTTCATAAGAGGTGCAATCTCAGTCTCAACCGGGTTGACATCGACCCTGCCGCTCTCAAAACGCGAGAACTGAAGGATATCCTCAATCATCTCACCCAGCAGAGTGGAGTTCTCACGTATCAGCCGGACAATCTCATCACGCTCCTCACCCTGTATCATGCCGTCATCGGTACTGAGCAGTTGGGCAAATCCCAGAATGGCGTTGAGCGGAGTACGTATCTCGTGACTGATATTCATCAGGAAGGTCTCCTTATTGGTTATCTCCTCGGCAACAAGGGCCGCCTCAGTCATATACTCGTTATAGAGCTCGGTATCGTTGATATCTATCACTATGCCCGACAGGGACTCCAGCATCTCCAGTCCATGCTCATCGGGGTTTGTTTTCAGATTAGGTCTGAACTGCCACCAGCGGTAACTGCTGCCGCCGTCCCTGGTAAGACGGAACTTGCGTGCCGTGACTGGTTTGCCCGATGCCAGAGTAGCCAGCAGTTCTGAAATGGCGTCCGAATCATCAGGATGGAGCATCGGCTCCAGTTCCATAAGGTCATCAGTGGAACTGATCACGATACAATCAGCGTTCTGAAGGGCCATGTCAAGCATCATACGCTCATTGTCAATCTCTTCAAGGGCCTCCTGCAACTGTACATCCTTCTTACGGAAGAGCAGATAGAGGCTCAACGACAGCGCAACCAGGAACAGGACGATGTCAAATATGATGAAGAGCACATATTTGAAAGGATGCTGAATCCGCCAGGGAGCATTCACAATGACAAAGTCATTACAGAAGTCCTGGTAATCCATGTTAAGCAGCTCCATGGCTCTCCATGACATATAGTAACCTGCTTCATGCTCCTTGATGGGCAGACTGCCTGCAGCCTCACCCTTCAGGATTCGTGCCACATATACAGCCTGATCCTTTGCAACCGTCTCATATGATGCAAAGTATCCGCACAGAGAACGTCTGGAGCCATCGGCAAAACCGTCCCTTACGGCACTGAACTGAGGTTTGAGCGTTTTACTGAGCACCTGTTCATTCTCTATATCCCTCTTTACCGTGAGGAACGGAGTCCTGGTCAGGCTGTTCAGCACCCTGATTCTGTGAGTGTGATAGTCTCCGTCACTGCGATAGTCATTCAACTCGGGCGAAGCGTTGGAGAAGACGTTTATGAAGATTGAATCCCTGTATCTTTCAGACAACTGCTCAAGAGGCACGTCCTTTACGTGAAAGTCCATGTTGTTCACGTACGGAGGACGGTCCAGTTCGCTGCGCAGACGCTCCCTGATACGTTTGTCGTAATCAGTAGTATCAAGTTCAATGACCACCACATTGGAATACATGGGTGTTCCGGGTACGGCGGTGTACGGAGCCATTCGGACCGCGAGTTCAATGTTACGCTGGAAATTGAGCAGATCCGTGCAGACTGCAATATTGTTGCTGCGTCTTATCAGCGTCCAGTCCGGACAGCGCAGTCCGGCCGCAACCAGCGGGATGCTGTCAACCGGCGGCAGCCACCTGTTGTACTCACCCTGAAGGTAAAGACTCAGCGTGCGGTCATCGATACAGCAGACCACATCCGGCATCCAGTTCTCCTTATTCAGACGTTCAAGCGATGCCTCAAGGGCGTCTGACTGTGCCATGTCAAGGTGGCCCGATGAGTATACGTTGCGGATATCGGCTTTAATGCCGTTCTCTGAAAGCGACTTGGAGAGGGTCTGCTCATATATTCTGTAGTTCTGGAATACGGAGTCATACACGAACAGGCAGAGCACATTATATGTCCTGTCTCCCTCCGGACTCCCCTTATGTCCACCGGAGCATCCTGGCAGAAGCGTCAGCAACGCCAGCAGCACGACAGCAAGATATCTCATCGGTTTCATAAGGCAGAATCGTTTTTGGGTTTGTCAATCGGGAGGCGGAACCAGAAGCGGCTTCCCTCACCCAGTTTGCTTGTGAAACCGTACTCTCCGTTCTGCTTCTCAATGATTGAGTAGCAGATATCCAGTCCCAGTCCGGTACCCTTGTAATTGCCCTTGGCCATGCCGAAACGCTGGCGGACCAGCTTGCTGTCCTCCTCACTGATACCTATGCCGGTATCCGTTACGTAGACCTCTATGCACCCCTCTTTCTCAAGAACCGTCCAACCCAGGGTTACGGATCCCTGAAGGGTGTATTTGAAGGCATTGCTCAGGAAATTGTTTATGACCTGGCTGGTACGGATGGGATCGGCCATTATCATGACGTCATCCCCCTGATACGGCTCAAACCTGAACTTGAGGTGCGAAGGACAGAGTATACGGTTGGTATGGTAGCTGTCATTCACCAGTTTGGCGGTACTGATACGGCGTATCTTGAAGGACATGGAGTCAGTACTGTCAGCCGGTTTGCGCACCGCCTCGTCAATGAGGTCAAGCAGTTGCTCGGTATTATCCCGGATAAGGGTGGCAAAGAGCACCTTGTCTTCAGGGCTGCAGCCGTCGGCCAGCAACTGGGCAAAGCCCGATATGGCATTCAGCGGGGTACGTATGTCATGTGTGATGTTGGCTATGAAGTTCTCCTTTGAGATTACCTCCTCAGCCCTGATTGCAGACTCCTGAAGCGTCTTCTCAAACTCAACTATCTTGTCAACGCTGACGGCAAAGCCGATTATCATATTCTCGTTCCTGCGGTAGGAGACCTCCCACCAGTGCCATACGTCATTGAGTGTCTTGGCGCGGATTCTCACCTTTGACTTCTCGGTATCGGCCGGAACAAGCCCTGTGCAGATCTCAAACGATCCGTAACTCTCAGGTGCCACGAATTCCTTACGGTACTCCTCAATCTCAAACTCATGGGTGAAGCGTTCACTGCGGGAACTGTGAACGAAACCAATCCTTCCTTCCCTGACCTTGAAGAAGAAGGAGTCACTGCCCTCAAGCACCAGCAGACGCCGTTGGGCCTCCTGCCGGAGTAGTGCCAGAGCCTCCTCACGCTGGGTATTGCGCTTGCGGAAACGGACGCTCGTAAAGAATGAAATCAGTCCGGCCACCATAATGACTCCCAGCGCAACCAAAGAGACGAACAGAGTTCTGTTGGCCACCACGAACGGGACGTTTATTATCCTGAACTGCTCCTGATAATCATAGTAGCTAAGCGGGGGATCCATCTGGATCATGGCGTTCCAGTCCATGTAGTATTCCTTCTGATGGGTCTCAATAGGCATATCCTTGGGATTCTCACCGTTCAGGATACGGATTGCGGAATGCACCTGATCGGCAATCTGCGTCTCCACGCTGGTGAAATATCCGCACAGGAACTTAGGGCGTTCATAATAGTTCTCTCCGGCCTCCTTCTCATTCGCGCCCAGAAGGTTGCTAAAACTGCCGAACTGCTCACGTATGCCGGTTATCTGAGGAATGCGGGTCAGGTCAATGAGACTGTTGCTGAACAGGTCATATTTTACCTGGATATGTCCCTGACGCCCCTCAAAAGTGTAGGATTTGCCTATATCCGAGTTCCTGAGGCCCTCATTTATCCTTTCCGCGTTGTCATCGGCCCTTACCTGGCGGTTTCTCTCGGGATCGGCCATGGTTACGAAACTGACAATTATCTTGTCAGAATATTTCTCTGAAGAAAGGTCTGAGTATTCAAGGTGGAAATCAGAATTGTTGATGAATACCGTAGAGTCTTCTATGTTGGCGTAAAGCCTCTCCCTGAGTTCATCCTGATAACCGCCCCAATCCAGTTCCACGATGGGGTTACCGGGATAGTTCAGGGTCCTGTACAGGTTGCAGTTGGCGGCCAGGTCAACCGGGTCGCGCCAGCCTGTCACAAACGGATAATCCTGATGTACGAAAGTAGCGGCCGATACACCCGCAAATACGGATGGGACGGTCTGCAGCAGGGCATCCTCTTTCTCCATTATATAATGGAACGCCAAATCATCATTAATGAGAAGGATATCAGGCTTATAACTGAGGACAGTATCTATGAAGCGGTCATTGCCGTTCTCATCGACAAAGGGTGATTCCTTGTGAATGAGGTCCAGATAAATGTGGTTTATGCTCACATGCATGCCATGGTGACGAAAACGCCCCTCCATGTAATTGCGGAAGTAACTGCCCTCCTGCCCCATGTCACTGTAGGAATGCAGCACCACGACAGTATGGTCAGGATCCTTGCGGACGCCGGGGTTCATGCCGCAGCAGGTAAGTGACAGCAAGGCAACGGCGCAAAAAATCACCCGGATAACCAAACCCGAGCGGAAACAGTCCTTTTTCCAGCCTATAAATATCATCTCCGTCACTAGTATATCGCAAACTTAACAATTTTTTAAATAAGGATCATTAAAAGACTTAATAAAATGACGAACTTTGTAAAACCTGTTACCCATCCGTATGAAAGTAGTCTGCGATTCCGCCATTCCCTTCCTCAAAGGGGCGCTCGAACCCTACTGCCAGGTAGTCTATGCCCCCGGCAGTGAGATCAGCAGAGAGATGGTCATGGATGCCGATGCCCTGGTCATCAGGACACGCACCAGATGCAACGCAGCTCTTCTGGAGGGTACCAAGGTCCGTTTCATCGCCACCGCGACCATCGGCTACGACCACATTGACACACAGTGGTGTGAATCACACGGAATCAAGTGGACCAACGCCCCCGGTTGCAATTCATGGTCAGTCCAGCAGTACATCGGCTCCCTTTTGGTTACAATGTCACGCACCCTGGGATTCTCTTTCAGGGAAAAGACCATTGGCGTTGTCGGTGTAGGAAACGTAGGCAGCAAAGTGGCCCGTCTGGCAGTCCTGCTGGGATTCAGAGTGCTGCTATGCGATCCTCCACGTGCCCGCAAAGAGGGATCGGGCCAGTTCGTTTCATTGGATGAGATAATCAGCCGCAGCGATATTATCACCCTGCACGTTCCCCTGATCCGCGACGGAGAGGATGCCACATTCCATATGTTTGATGAGTCCAGGCTGGCCTCAATGAATCAAAACCAGATTCTGATAAACTCATCACGCGGTGAAGTGGTAGACGGTGTGGCGCTCAAGAACGCGCTGACACAGAAGAAGATCCTTGCCGCCTCGCTTGATGTATGGGAGAACGAGCCGCAGATAGACCCGGAACTGCTCTCACTGCTCTTTACCGGTACCCCGCATATAGCCGGATACTCGGTTGACGGCAAGGCCACCGGCACCACAATGAGCGTGCAGGCCTTAGGCAAGTTCTTTGACCTGGAATGCCGTGACTGGGAGGTAACCGAGGTCCCACAGTCTGTCCAGCCGGCTGAATTCAGCATAGACACCGCAGTCAAGACTCCGCAGCAGGTATTGGCCGATGCCATACTCCACACCTACGATATCAGGACCGATGACGCTGCCCTCAGAGCCTCCGTTGCCACATTTGAGAAGCAGCGCTCCAACTACCCTGTAAGACGCGAGTTCCCCGCATTCAGCGTAAAACTGCAAAACGATGATACCGGCCGCTCCACTGTATTCCTGAGAGAAGCCGGATTCTACATAGATGATTAATAAAACCAATAACAAATGAAATTAGGCAAATATTCCTTCGGTATAGGCGACCGTTTCTCACATGAGGGAAAAGCTCAGCTGTCAGCACTCATTGAGGGTGCCGGCAAGTATCCGTTTGAGTTCGTACCCGTCTGGAACAAGTCCAACCGCGAGCATCAGATAATCGGCACAGAGCCCGCTGACACCCGTCGCGAGGCCGATGAGGCAGTAATGGCAATGGGCTACGGCAAGCCCTACTTTGTGGATGCCGACCACATCAACATGAACAATGTGGACCGCTTCATAGACGCCTCTGATTTCTTCACGATTGACGTTGCCGACTACATAGGAAAACCCGCCGATGCAGACTCTGTAAGCAAGTTCATAGAGAACAATCTCAAATACGCCGGCACACTGAGCATCCCCGGTATTCAGGAGCCCTTTAAGGTAGACCGAAGCCTATTGGAACTGCTGGCCGGAAAGTACCTCTTCGCAGCCCAGGAGGCAGGTCGTATTTACCGTCACATAGCATCTAAGAAAGGTACCGACAATTTCGTTACAGAGGTATCAATGGATGAGGTCGATGCACCCCAGACCCCGATTGAGATTTTCTTCATCCTGAGTGCACTGGCACAGGAAAAGATACCCGCCCAGACTATCGCCCCCAAGTTCACGGGCCGTTTCAACAAGGGCGTAGAATACGTAGGCGACACAGCGCAATTTGAGAAGGAGTTCCGCGAGGACCTTCTTGTGATTGACTTTGCAGTAAAGGAGTTCGGCCTGCCCGAAGGACTCAAGCTCAGCATTCACTCCGGCAGTGACAAGTTCTCAATCTACCCCATCATGGGCCGTCTTATCCGCCAGTATGACAAGGGCATACACATCAAGACCGCCGGTACAACATGGCTTGAGGAGAACATAGGTCTTGCCCTGGCCGATGACCAGGCACTTGAGTTGGCCAAGAAGATTGCCATCTCAGCGCTGGGACGCATGGAGGAACTCTGCATCCCCTACGCCACCGTCATTGACATCAACCCCGCCAACCTGCCCACCGCAGAGCAGATTGCATCGTGGGACGGCAACCAGTACGCACGCGCACTGCGTCACAACCAGCAGGATCCGCTCTACAACCCCGATTTCCGTCAGCTTGTACACGTAAGTTACAAGATTGCCGCCGAGTTGGCTCCCGAGTTCTACGCAGCCCTGGAGCGCAACGCCGACGTAGTTGCGGAGCAGGTCAAGGAGAACATCCTGGACCGCCACATAGCACGACTTTTCTGAGCTGAATATAAAAACCTGATTATATAACCTGTATGACTAACAAACCCTTCATTCACGAGAATTTTCTGCTGCAGTCAGAAATCGCACAGCACCTGTTCCATGATCACGCAAAGAAACTGCCCATCATTGATTACCACTGCCATCTCAACCCGCAGGAGGTAGCCAGTGACCACAAGTTCCGCTCCATTACAGAACTGTGGCTGGGCGGCGACCATTACAAATGGCGTGCGCTGCGTACCAACGGAGTGGCAGAGAAATTCATCACCGGCGATGCATCAGACTGGGACAAGTTCCAGAAATGGGCCGAGACCATGCCCTACTGCATGCGTAACCCGCTCTACCATTGGACTCACCTGGAACTCAAGACCTGCTTTGGCATTGACAAGGTCCTGAACCCCAAGACCGCCAAGGAGATCTATGACGAGTGCAACGAGAAACTTGCCAGCCCTGAATTCAGCGCCCGCAACCTGATGCTGCACTACAACGTAGAGGCAGTATGTACTACCGATGACCCCGTGGATTCACTGGAGTACCACAAGCAGATACGCGAGAGCGGATTCAAGGTAAAGGTGCTGCCCACATGGCGCCCCGACATGGCCATGACAGTAGAGAATCCCGCCGCCTACCGCGACTACATTGACAAGCTTGCCAAGGTTAGCGGTGTAAGCATCAACTGCTTTGACGACATCGTAAAGGCCCTTCTGGTACGTCACAAATACTTTGAGGAGCAGGGATGCCGCCTGAGCGACCACGGAATGGAGGAATTCTATGCCGATGACTTCACGGCCAAGGAACTGGATGAGATATTCAGCAAGGTCTATGGAGGCACAGCTCTGAATGATGCCGAGATCCGCAAGTTCAAGAGCGCCATGATGATAGAATTCGGTAAGATGGATGCCGATACCGGCTGGACACAGCAGTTCCACTACGGAGTTATCCGCAACCAGAACTCAAAGATGTTCAAGCTGATAGGCAAGGATACCGGTTTTGATTCAATGGCACAGGTCATGACCGCTAAATCGATGAACCGTTACCTGGACCGTCTTAACAGTATGGACAAACTTACCAAGACCATAATCTACAACCTGAATCCAAGTGATTTTGAGATGGTGGGAACTACCATAGGTAACTTTCAGGACGGAACCGTTCCGGGAAAAATCCAGCTTGGAGCAGGCTGGTGGTTCATGGACCAGAAGAACGGAATGGAGCAGCAAATGCAGGTTCTGAGTATGCTGGGACTGCTTTCCCGATTTGTAGGAATGCTTACAGACAGCCGTTCGTTCGTATCGTACGCACGCCACGAGTACTTCCGCCGTATACTTTGCAATCTCATTGGTAATGATGTAGAAAGAGGCGAGATTCCGGCAAGCGAAATGGCCCGTGTAGAGCAGATGATTGAGGACATA
>Ga0310786_10002985_pt1 | contig 25058 bp, 23 predicted proteins | sample AusTroGonzalo_MG_FD_203881 | JGI IMG/M metagenome (GOLD analysis project Ga0310786, IMG submission 203881) | Bovine rumen microbial communities from tropical cattle in Woodstock, Queensland, Australia - Gonzalo_03 (v2) (version 2) | ecosystem: Host-associated > Mammals > Digestive system >...
TCTGTTAGCACTTGCACTATGTCCGAGACAGCAAAATAGTACTTCTCCTGTTCGGCATCCCATGCGATGCGAATTTTCCTTCCTTCAAAGAGTTGTATGGCCAGGTTTTCTTCCATGATACTTGATGGTATTTGTATTCTAATACGGTTTATATATGCGCAAAGTTACTTCTTTTCTTGATGACACCCAAAACTATACGAATATTTTTAAGGACTCATAACGTTTTCAGAGGTTAAAAGTTGTAGCGTAGCCTGTCACCGCTCATGGTGAACAGCTGCTGGCTGCTGTTTCATATATACTTCTTTTTCTGTTTTTCAAGAATGTAAAAATCAAGGATATGTTATAGTCCAATCATGTTGTTCCAACCATTCACGGGTGAGCTCATAACGTTTCAACAAGATGTCTGCCTTCGGGAGCTGTTCTATTAAAACCTGTAGAGGTACTTTGTCATTCGCATAGTATGCAGCAATATCATACCGATCGTATATATACAGCTCAATAATAGGATTCATTTCAAAGAGTTCATTCCTATAACAACCCACGATATAATCTGCTGACTGATAGGGTGGACATGTATCCGCTTTTGACAATGCGATTTTTGATGTGTTCGGATAATCCACACTGATTCCTATTATCAGGTGTCTGTCACTATTGTTCTGAATGGTAACAAACTTATGCCAAGGCCCGAATTCCGAATCATCACAGCCTATAAATACCATGATAATAGAACAACATAGCAAAAATAACAACATGCCTTTTTTCATAATGATCTCTATTTAAAAGTGAAAGAGTTAATCCTAATTCTGCACATTTCCATATTTTTCGTCGTTTTTTTAAGGACTCATATCGCTGTTAGTGTTTAGAAATAATAGTGCAGTCCTAATTGGATACTGGCTCTATTCAGGCGATATTGCTCATTCTTGGGCAATTCGAAGCCATCGGGTTGGGTGTAGGAACAGCCGCATGCTCTATATTGTAGGCCAAGGCCGAAGTTCCTTGTGAACAAATACTCCATGCCAACTTTGAACATGACGCCCATAGCGCTATCCGTATAGCCTCCACTCTCAGAATAATAGCTGTAACCCAGTCCTAAACCAACTTCTGTGCTGAAGCGTCTGGTGATGCGATAGACATACACAAAGCTAGGGCCGATATAATGCTGTGTGAAACTGCCGTAGTGATTGAACGAGGCATGATTCATAGCATAATTGAGTCCCACGCCAAAGCCGCTGTTCCATAGATACTCATAGTCGGCACAGAGATCCCAGCATCTACGATTCGAGTAGTAGTCAGTAGGTGTTACATAGATTTTTGACGTTATCCATGTGAGTCCGGCGGACACGCTGAGCCTATTGTGCAGGTTGTCGGCGGTCTTCGACGCGTTCTGAGCCGTGCCTGCCACGTCCTCATCCCGCAGGCTATCCACTCTCCATATCTCGTCCTGCGAGCTCACCTTCACGCTTCCTTTTGGCAGCAGTAACATAGTACCTTTGATGCGATGACATGAAGACCATACATTAGGTTTCAAATGTTGATTGATGTAAAGGGCATTTCCACCGCTGGCAGCGGTCCGCTCCACTGCTTTTCGCAGAACTTGTGCATAATGGCATTGTGTGGTCAGGCCGGTATCTGTAACCCGAATGTTGCCGACCGTATCTGTATGATTGGGAGGCGTTTCACTTGGGCCGAAGATCATCACCGAATCAGCTGATTGTGCGGGGAAATTGCCATGTAGCTCCGTCACCACCTGCGGTGAACAGCTGCAGATAAGACCCGCACACATTGCCGCCATCAGGGCCTGTATGGGAAAGGAAAAATATTGTTTCATAGAAATTCTTCTGTTATAGTCCAATCTGTGTCACTTCTTCCCGGAAAATATCTATCTCATGTTTGATACTATCTTGAACTAACCAATCTGGTATATTGAAACCGGGGTCTATCACAAAGTGACACCCATCAAGAACCTGAAGCAGTTTTTGCTCGGGATGAATGATTCCATAATGGCAGAAATAGTTTATTAATAGGGGAGATTCCAGAAGCTGATTTTCCAGATAATTTATACAATCCATAGACAGGTCAAAATAATACCAACCATCTTCCTTTTTGACAAAGAAATCATTCAACTTCAGCAACCAGCCATCCTCAAATGCACTATAAATATAATCACCTATCCAAAGAGTACAGCCTTTTGGTAACTGACTTAACACACAGATTATAAGGTTTGACTTGATAATTGATGAATCCATAAACTCGTTGCACTAATATTTGAAATTCAAGAATTTGTGATAATTATCCGTATTTGTTCCAGGAACTCATAAGGATTCTTCTTTCACACAATAAATTGGATAGAATTCTATGCCGTCATCCAAATGGTTTCTTTTGATAGCCAATCGGAGCTCATTAGAGAGAATGACATCATTGCTGTATGAGTTGGAATTAAAAATCTGTAAATCCTTGACTTTTGTATAATCAACACATAATTTAATGATGGAATCCGTATTTGGAACATATGTTGAATGCTGCGTATCTACAACATCAAAGACCTTTCGGAAATGCATAATGTAATAGGTACGATTACCGTATTTCTCGCTGATAACTTGAATGGGCAGGAACTCCAAATCATGGTTATCCCCTATGGTGTTTTGTATTAAATCCTTGAAAGCCTCGCTAACAACGTTCGCAAACCCCACGCACATATTGAAATTACGGTAAGGGCCATCCTTCAATTCAACGACTAACGATTCCCAGTTTCTAACGTCCTCTCCATCTTTGGCAATAGGACGGGGCCACGAAGGAGGGGCATACAAAACGCCCCCTCTGGCATTGCCTCGGACTACTATTTTGTAGTACTTGATAATAGTTTTCATATTTTTATGGTTTGATTTGTTGTTGCCAATAGTTTTTGTAAAGCATATCAGGATTGTTCTTTACAGGTTGTATTATTCGGAGGTTGAATTCATAGAGGAATTGGGACTGATTCATATTCGGAATTTGGTCTATAAATCGCATTTCTTCCAATACCCATTGATGATACATATTTGGATGTCGCCCGATATGTGGCAAACGAGGGCCTGTCCGTATTCGTCTGCCGTGTATAAGCTGCAAACCAGATGGTGTCGCCCAGATAGTAGCACGTATTGTCAATATGAACGAACACTTTCTCCTGCGGAATGCGCTCGCCAAAGCGCTGCAGGCGTGTGGCCAGAGAGAGAAGCGTGTCTTCTCCCTCTGGCTGACCGAACATCGGCAGACTTGCCAGCAAGGCACATAAAAGTATGCTGATGCTGAAACGTTTCATGTGGCAAAGTTATTCACTCTTCATTCTTCATTCTTAACTCTTCCCTACACTCCCCTTTAGGGGGCTTGGGGGCTTTAGGTGAAAGGAAGTTTTGAATTCATAATCTTCCATGACACGGATAATTAGTATTTAAATTTTAAGAACACTTCTGTCCTTTTTGGCTGCTTCCGTCAATAACTTCTGGCTAACTTCTGGCGGAGTATCTAAACTACCTAAATTGCAGTCAACAACGTATCCATTTCCAAAAACATTATCAATATTCGGGTCTTCTTTTGTGAGAAGATCTGATCCATTTATGAAGATATTACCCTTGACTACGACTTTTTCGGGGAAATAGCAGTCAAAGAAACAAAAGAAGCTGTTAAAAATGTTGTTAATGAAGGATATGGATTGATTATTATGCCCTCCTGCTTCAAAAATGATATAACATTGGACCACATTATTTGAAAAATCCAAGCCTTGTTCAAAGAAGGTACCAGAGAGCTCAATTTTGCGAATGATACAATTCTTAATGATGATTTTTTCATTGAACCGAGCGCTACACAAATCTATATTATCTACAATACAGTTTTCCATTATAAACGGTTCATTATATCCATTATTAGTGATGGGTGGAATAAACCTTGTAATTAATTCATTTTTGGAGGAAATCATAAGAGCGTCTTTTTATGTGTTTAAAGTTATTACCATTTCAAATTATCAAAAGGGATAATAGGATTTGTTAAGTTTGTCCTAGCGGAATGCCCAGGATAAAGATTATATGATCTTACAACTCCATCTGACGTTATGTTTACCTGAATGGTCATCGGCTTTCCGTTAATTGTTCCACGTAAAGAATTATTACCGACCTTCAGATGAAGCTGGCATTTGACGATTTCATCTTTGACTCTTGTTTGTATTTCCTGACTTGACAAATTAATATCTGCATGTCTTCCATGAGAATTATAATGTTTTATAAAATTATCATCAGGATGATATTCGCTAGAATTAAAGTCTATAGATAATGATTTTGTATCTGTTGTAACAGGGTTGTTATTAAATACAAACGGGCTTCGTCCAGCTGCAACAGCTTCACCAGTCCAGAAATTATTGCCTTTTGCCACAGAAACCAAGCCATTAGTAACACCGCCTGTAATTCCACCGAAGGCTGCGGCATATGCATAGTCCTTCCATGTATAATAGGGATCGCCGAAATACTGGTGGTTACCGACACTGAGGAATGCCGCACTTGTGATACTTCCGAAAGCGCCACTAAATGAACCCGCCAAGAACCCGCCATGGTTCCACAGTTCGGCATAAAGAACCCTACTGATCTTGGAGGGCTTGTCCGTATTCGTCTGCCGCGTGTAAGCCGCAAACCATATCGTATCCCCCAGATAGTAGCACGTATTGTCCATGTGCACGAACACCTTCTCCTGCGGAATCCGCTCGCCAAAGCGCTGAAGGCGGTCAGCGAGTTTATCCAGTGCGGGCAATGAATCATTATGTCCGTTGACTATCACAGCCCATAACCCAACAAAAAGAAAAAACAAAAAGCGCTTCTTCATGTTTTCTTCTCCTTTCCTGAGCGCAAAAATACACCTTTTATTCTGACGTGCCAAATGTTTAAGCTAAATATTATATACAGTTAATAAATCTGTCGTTTTCATTTGTTGAGTTAGTTCTTTTTGACAGCGTGCCGCTGTTCCCCGTCCTTCGCAGAAGAGGTCTGCTTCGGCCGCTCGGTAAATTGACACTCTTTAGTCAAACTTTAACCCTCGCTGCCTTTAAGCTCTGAGCGCACGCATTGCGTTGAGGACAGCCAGGACGGTGACGCCCACATCGGCGAAGACAGCCATCCACATGGTTGCCAGTCCGAAGGCAGCCAACAGGAGCACCGCCACCTTCACGCCGATGGCAAAGGTCACATTCTCGCGGGCGATGCGAAGTGTGCGGCGGGCAATACGAATGGCGGTGGCTATCTTGGTGGGACGGTCGTCCATCAGCACGACGTCAGCGGCCTCGATGGCGGCATCGGAACCTAAGCCACCCATGGCAATACCTACATCGGCACGCGCCAGCACAGGAGCATCGTTGATGCCATCGCCCACGAAAGCGAGGGAACCGACATGGTGCTCCAACAGGCGTTCCACCTGCACCACCTTATCGGCAGGCAGCAGTTCGGCATGGTAATCACTAAGTCCAAGCTGGGAAGCGACATCCTCGGCCACCTCGCGGCGGTCACCCGTGAGCATGACAGTATGCTCGACACCCAACTGTTTCAGCTGGGCAATAGCCGCAGCGCTATCCTCCTTGACGCGGTCGGTGATGACGATATGACCGGCATATTCGCCATCGATAGCCACGTGAATGACGGTTCCCACATCGTGATGGGGACAGTCGTGATGAACGGCTCCCACAGACTCCATCATCTTCTCATTGCCCACACAGACCTCCTTGCCCTCCACACGGGCACGAATACCCTTTCCCGCCAACTCCTCCACATCTGTGATGACGCAACCGTCTGTAGCCTCATCAGGATAAGCGTCGCGCAAGGCGGCCCCGATGGGATGTGTTGAATAATGCTCTACGTGGGCAGCGAGGTGTAGCAAGTGCTGTGCATCGACACGGTCGGGATGCACGGCCGTGACGGCAAACTGACCATGCGTGAGGGTGCCGGTCTTGTCGAAAACCACCGTCTGGACCTTGGACAGCACATCGATGTAGTTAGCTCCCTTGACCAGAATACCTTTGCGCGATGCACCGCCGATGCCGCCGAAGAAGGTCAGGGGCACCGAAATGACCAGTGCACAGGGACAGGAGACAACGAGGAAGATGAGGGCGCGATGGAGCCAGAGCGTGAACGCTGACAGCACCTCGCTCCATGAAGCATGGAAAAGGACAAAAGAAAGAACGGGAGGCAGCACAGCCAGCACCAGGGCTGCGATGACCACGATGGGCGTATAGACACGGGCAAAACGGGTGATGAACGTCTCGCTCTGCGACTTATGCTCGCCTGCATGTTCCACCAGATGGATAATCTTCGACACCGTGCTCTCACCATAATTCTTTATTACGCGCACACGCACGAGACCTGAGAGGTTGACACATCCCGAGATGACTTCATCGCCGACAGCGACCTCGCGAGGCATGCTCTCGCCCGTCAATGCCACGGTGTTGAGGCTGGTGGCACCTTCGATGACCACACCGTCCAACGGCACACGCTCACCGGGACGAATGACGATGACCTCACCAACCGCCACGGTATCGGGACGGACGCTCTCCTCGCCGACAGCACGCTCCACACGTGCCATATCCGGACGGATGTCCATCAGATGCGCAATGCTCTGGCGGCTCTGACCCTCGGCATAGCCCTCGAAGAGTTCACCAACCTGAAAGAACAGCATCACAAAAACAGCCTCAGCAAACTCTGTCTCGGCATCTGGCATGAAACCGATAGCCAAGGCCCCCAGCGTTGCCACGGACATCAGGAAATGTTCATTGAACATGTCGCCGTGGGCAATACCTTCAGCAGCCTCGTGCAATGTCTCATGACCGATGAGGAGATAAGGAACGAGGTAGAGGAGCAGTAGCTGCCATGTCGGCAACGACCACGCATGTTCTATAAAAACAGCCACTGCAAGGAGAATCGCCGTCGCAATAATCAGCGCGACCTTACCTTTTAAGCCACCATGTTCGTGGTGGTGATGTTCATGGTGATGATGTTCGTGGTGATGATGTTCGTGTGCCATACCGAAAACGTTGATGGTTTCTTTTCGGCGACAAAGGTACGACAACTTTTATGCAACTCAGTTGCAAAGTGAACAGCCAGGAGCAGAAATATCAAAGGCCGTAGTTGTGAAGCTGCTGGTATTTCTCTTTCAACTTGATGCGTGCGCGGTGGAGATAGACACGAACCTGGTCCTCGGTGAGGTGTAACATAACAGCTATCTCGCGGTAGCTGAGTCCTTCGATGTCGCGCAGGCGCACCAGATCGTCGAGAGGCGGCGGCAGCTCGGTAATCAGCTGGTGGATGAGGGCATAATCTCCATCATCACTGGTATGGGACGCTGGAACTGCTATGACCTCCTCATGATTCGAGGAGGTGGGCAGCGAAGTCATTCGCTCCTGTTTCTTGCGGCGATCCAAAGACAGGTTCTTGCAGATTTGCATGAGCCACGCCTGTATGTTCTCAATGGTCGGCCACTCGCTACGGCGCTCCCACGCACGGAGCATCACATCCTGCACGATATCCTCCGCCTCGGCCGTATCCATTGTGATACTGAGCGCAAGGCGGTACAGACGGTCGCGATGGGGAAGGATGTCGGTGCGAAGATCCATACCTGGTTTGGATTAAGGATTAAAGATTAAAGTTGATAGTTTATAGTTTATAGAAGTTCAAAGGTGCAAAAGTGCAAAAGTGCAAAAGTGCAAAAGTTTAAAAGTTCTTCGCAAGCGAAGCGTCGCAAGCGCCGAGCGCAAGAGTTCAAAAGTTCAAAAGTTCAAAGGTTCAAAAGTTCAAGAGGTCAAAAAGAATTTTACAATATTTCAATTTTCAAAGAGTTATAATGGTTCCTCCCTGAAGGTTGGAGATGTTTGTGATGCGGACGGAGGAGACACCGGCACGGAGGGCAGCGAAGGCATTCTCGAGTTTGGGGATCATGCCGCCGCTGATGGTGCCATCGGCCACCAAAGCCTGGAAGTCCGACTCGGTGATATGAGATATGAGGGTGGAAGGATCTGCAGGGTCACGCAGGACACCGGGGAGCTCAAAACAGTAGGTCAAGGCGATGGACAATGAAGAAGACAATGATGTTGCTACCGTTTGGGCCATCGTGTCGGCGTTGATGTTGAGCATGTGCCCTTGGCCATCATGGGTAAGGGGTGCGATGACAGGGGTGATGCCCATTTGCAGGAGCTGCAGGAGCTTAGCACCATCAGCACCATCGACATCGCCTACGAAGCCGAAGTCGATGCCTTCGGGAGTGATGGGACGGCGATGGGCATGAACGATATTCATGTCGGCACCTGTGAGACCAAGGGCGTTGACACCGCGTGCCTGCAGCTGTGCCACAATGTTCTTGTTGACAAGGCCGCCATAGACCATCGTGACGATGCGCAAGGTCTCAGCATCGGTGATACGGCGACCACCCACCATCTTGCTTTCAATGCCAAGCTGCTTGGCCAAGTTCGTGGCAGTGCGACCACCGCCGTGCACAAGCACCTTCGGTCCCTCGATTTTCACGAATTCATCGAGAAGAATAGACAATTGAACAGGGTCTTCAACAACGGCGCCGCCGACCTTGATGATGGAAGACTCTCCCCCCGCCCTCCCTGTTAGGGAGGGAGCAGTATCTATTTGAGCAGATGAGTATTTATTCATTGGAAATATGACTCGATTTGCGATATGACATAATCTGTATTGAATAGGACTTCTTCATTCGTAAAGCGAAATATATGAAAGCCCATTTTTTCTAATTCTTCTTCTCGGATGGCATCGTCTTCTTGTTGTTGTCGTTCTGCATGATATGCGCCATCAACTTCTATGATGAGCCCCTCTCTTTGTGAAACGAAATCAACGATATAATCTCCAATTATATGCTGCCTGTTGAAGCGTGTACCAACATCCAAAGTACGTAAATGTTCCCATAATACGGACTCCGCAAGTGTCTGATTTCGTCTATTCTCCCTTGCGAATTCTTTTAGAAGAACGTATCTGTCAGTTGATGCTGTACGATAGTCCATGTTAACTATTCTAGAAAAGTAACTGCCCCCTCCCTAACAGGGCGACTGGGGTCTTCAGAGTTGCCACTGAATGTGGCAACGGCCCCACAAAGGGGAGCGAATTCTCCATTCGCGACGGAGGGCAAGGCGGGGGGAGAGTCTTCCTATTCTAGATACGTGTATCCATATAGCCCAGCCCTGTAGTTGCTGATAAATTCCTTGCCTTCGCTATCAGTAATCTTGCCGTCCTTGATGGCTCGGCTGACCCATATCTCGAGGCGACGGACAAGTTTCTTGGGGTCGTACTGAACATACTCCAGCACATCGGCTACCGTCTCGCCGTCGATGATCTGCTCAATCTCGTAGTCCTCGCGATTCACCGTGATGTGCACGGCATTGGTGTCGCCGAAGAGGTTGTGCATATTACCCAGAATCTCCTGATAAGCGCCCACGAGGAAGACACCGATATAGTAGTGCTCATTATTCTTTACGGGATGCAGAGGGATGTAGTTGGTCTGATGACCTCCGTTGACGTAAGTGGTGATCTTGCCGTCGCTGTCGCAGGTGATGTCCTGGAGCGTGGCGCTGCGCGTAGGCTGTTCTCCCAGACGGGCAATAGGCATAATGGGGAAGAGCTGGTCAAGGGCCCATGAGTCGGGCATCGACTGGAAGAGCGAGAAGTTGCAGAAGTACTTGTCTGCCATCTGCTTGTCGAGTGCACGCAACTCATCGGGAGCGTGTTTCTGGTGGTGAGCCAGCTCTGCCACTTCATGACTGATAGCCCAATACAGGGATTCTATCTGTGCACGTGTCTTCAGGTCGATGATACCATGACGGAAGAGATCGAGGGCTTCCTCGCGGATGTCCTCTGCATCATGCCAGTCCTCGAGGAGTGAACGGCTGGACAGCTTATCCCAAATCTCGGTCAGGTCGTGCACCAGTTTGTGGTCGCTCTCGCCCGGCTCGAAATCCTCGGGCATCTGCGGGGCTGTGACGCTCTCCATCACATCTACGATGAGTACGCTGTGGTGAGCTGTGAGCGAACGACCGCCCTCGGTGATGATATTCGGATGGGGGATTCCGTTTTTGTTAGCAGCTTCCACGAGGTTATAGACACAGTCGTTGACATACTCCTGAATGGAGTAGTTGACAGAACTCTCGCTGTTGCTGGAGCGTGTGCCGTCGTAATCGACACCGAGGCCGCCACCACAGTCGATGAACTCGATGTTGAAGCCCATGGCGTGGAGCTGCACATAGAACTGAGCGGCTTCGCGCAAGGCTGTGGAGATGCGACGAATCTTGGTAATCTGGCTTCCAATATGGAAATGCAAGAGCTTGAGGCAGTCGCGCAAGCCCATTTCATCGAGCAATTGCAGAGCCATAAGCAACTCAGAGCTGTTCAATCCGAACTTGGAGGCGTCTCCCCCACTCTCGCTCCATTTGCCGCTGCCGTTGGCAGCAAGCTTGATACGGATGCCGAGGTTCGGCTGCACGCCGAGGCGCTTGGCGGTTTCGGCGATGATCTTCAGCTCCGGCAGTTTCTCGATGACGAGGAACACGCGCTTGCCCATCTTCTGGGCCAGCAGTGCCAGCTCAATGAAGTTCTGGTCCTTGTGGCCGTTGCAGATGATGAGGCTGTCCGAATCCATATTCGTAGCCAGCACCGCGTGGAGCTCAGGCTTGGAACCGGCTTCCAGACCGAGGTTATAGCGCTTACCGTGACTGATAATCTCCTCTACAACGGGGCGCATCTGATTCACCTTCACGGGGAAGATGATGAAGTGCTCAGCCTGGTAGTCGTACTCCTTCGCCGCCTTACGGAAGCACTCATCGGTCTTCTCGATGCGGTTGTCAAGGATATCGGGGAAGCGCAACAGCACAGGAGCTGTGACGTGACGAGTTGCTAACTCATCAATAATCTCCTTCAAGTCGATTTGCACCCCATTCTTCTTAGGGCTGACATAGACATGTCCCTTATCATTGATACCGAAATAGTTGACTCCCCAACCTTTGATGTTGTAAAGTTCCTCGGAATCTTCAATGCGCCACTTTTTCATTTACAATCTGACAATTTACAGTTTACGATTTTATATTTTCAGTAACTCGCGAAGCAGCCGCACACTCTCCTGAATCTTCGTGAAGTTCTCGAGCAGCGACACGTCCAGCGTGTACTTAGCTTTCATATAATAAGGTTCGCGTTCGCGTAACGACTCCAGAATATAAGCCTGCAATTCTTCAGGACTTTTCCCTTCGATGAGCGGGCGGCGGCCCTTGCCCATCCTCAGGTGCATCGCTAACACCTCCGGTTCAGCCTTGAGATAAATCGTCTCGGCCTGCGAGTTCATATAGTCCATATTGTCGAAGAAGCAAGGCGTTCCTCCGCCGCAACTGATGACCACATCCTCAAATTCAGCCACCTCGTGCAACATCCGGCGTTCCAGATCACGGAAGCCTTCTTCGCCACGCTCGGCAAAGATCTCAGGCACGCTGCGATGATAGCGCATGGTGATGTACCAGTCCAAATCATAGAACGTGACACCCAGTTCAGCCGCCAAAGCCTTGCCGACCGTGGTTTTGCCAGCGCCCATATAGCCAATGAGGATGATTCTGATCATAGTCGTTTAGGACTTACGTTTGGTGTAGCGACGCTTCTCGGTGCCCTTGGGCTTTTCATCCTGTTCCTTGATGATAGCCATACATTCTTCGTAGGTCATCGTCTGTGCCTGCTCCTGCTGAGCTTTTGTCAGGCGGTAGTTGTTACCATTGTAAGCCAGATAGATGCCGAAACGGCCATTCATCACCTCCAGATTGGGGTCCTCGTCAAAGGCTCTCAGGTGACGTGCGGCCTCGGTCTTCTTCTTATCGTTGATGAGCTCCACGGCATCCTCCATCGTCATGGCCAACGGATCTACGTTTGCGGGAATACTCACAAACTTCTTCTTATAGAGCACATAATTGCCGTAACGACCCGTTCCGATGACCACACTGTCGCCCTCGTAGTCGCCCAGCGTACGCGGCAAACGGAACAGCTCCAGTGCCTCTTCCAGCGTCATTGCATCCATGCTCTGCTCCTTCTTCAGCTGAGCAAAACGAGGCTTCTCTACGTCATCGGCCGTACCGATCTGAACCACCGGGCCAAAGCGACCGATCTTCACGCTGACCGTGCGACCGCTGGCGGGATCAATGCCCAGCACACGCTCGCCCACGCGCAACTCCGTCTTCGTGTTCACAGATTGCTCCACCATCGGTTCAAACTCGTTCCAGAACTGATGAATCATACCTGTCCACTCCTCCTTGCCATCGGCGATGGCATCGAACTCCTTCTCCACATCGGCAGTAAAGTTATAATCCATGATGGAGGGGAAGTTGCTCATCAGGTAGTCGTTGACAACGACGCCCGTATCGGTGGGCAACAGGCGACCACGTTCAGCGCCCAGCAACACCGTGCGCTGCTCACTCTGAATGCCCTGATCGGTCAGGGTCAGGACTGTATATTCCTTTTCCTCACCGGGCTTATCGCCCTTCGTCACATATTCGCGCTGTTGAATCGTGGAGATGGTGGGAGCATAGGTGGATGGGCGGCCGATACCCAACTCCTCGAGCTTGCGAACAAGGCTGGCCTCGTTGTAGCGTGCCTGATGCTGAGTGAAACGCTCCGTAGCCTGCACTTCCACGCGCTGCAGGTGCTCGCCCACCGTCAGCGGAGGCAGAATAGAGGTATTCTCTGCTGAACGCTCATCGTTTTCCTCCTCTTCGGTGGTCTCGCGATAGACCTTCAGGAAGCCGTCGAATTTCACCACCTCACCCGTAGCCACAAAGACCTCCTCGCGGCCGCTGATGGTGATGGTAGCTGTCGTCTTCTCCATCTCGGCATCAGCCATCTGGCTGGCGATGGTACGCTTCCAGATCAGGTCATAGAGGCGGCGCTCCTGAGGATTGGCTTCGATCAGTTCCGTGCAATCCATATAGGTGGGTCGGATGGCTTCGTGAGCCTCCTGTGCCCCCTTGCTGGAGGTGTGGTACTGGCGTGTCTTCACATACTGCTCTCCCATCAGGTCGGTAATCACCGTGCGGCTGGTGCCGAGCGCCAGCTTCGAGAGGTTGACGCTGTCTGTACGCATATACGTGATGAAACCGTTCTCATAGAGGTGTTGTGCCACCAGCATGGTCGTTGCCACGGGGAAGCCCAACTTGTGGGCTGCTTCCTGCTGCAAGGTGCTGGTTGTGAACGGGGGCGCCGGTGTGCGGTGCACGGGGCGCGTCTGGATATCATCGATGACGAGTTCAGCATCCTTCACAGCCACGAGGAAAGCCTCAGCCTCCTCACGCGTCTGGAAACGTTTGTTCAGTTCAGCCTTCACCAGTCCGCCATCAGTCAGACTCAATACTGCAGAAATGCGATATGACGCCTCGCTCTGAAAAGCCAGCACCTCGCGCTCGCGCTCCACAATCAAGCGCACGGCCACGCTCTGCACACGTCCTGCACTCAAACCGGGCTTCACCTTGCGCCACAGCACGGGCGAGAGCTTGAAACCTACGATACGGTCGAGAACACGGCGCGCCTGCTGAGCATTCACGAGTGCCATATCCACCTGTCGGGGATGTTCGATGGCCTCCAGAATAGCAGGCTTCGTGATTTCGTGGAACACGATGCGGCGCGTGGTCTTCGGATCTAACTTCAGCACCTCCTGCAGGTGCCATGAGATGGCTTCTCCCTCGCGGTCCTCATCAGATGCCAGCCATACGAGTTCGGATTTCTTAGCATTCTGCTTCAGCGTGTTCACCAGATGTTGCTTGTCAGCTGGCACTTCGTATTGGGGTACAAAGGAAGCATTGTCCACACTAAAGCTACGTTTTTTCAAATCGCGGATGTGTCCGTAGGAAGACATCACCTTATAGTCTTTGCCCAAAAAGCGCTCAATCGTTTTCGCTTTGGCAGGGGACTCTACAATTACAAGATTCTTTGGCATTTTCTTATGTGTTTTCAAATTTGGCCGCAAAACTACATAAAAAAAACCAACTACACCTTATTATATATAGAAAAAAAGCTTTTTAAGTGGAAAAACTATCGAAAACGACGCATCAGCCACACCACAAAGAGGAAAAATACAACGCAAAGCCCCATTGTCATCCAAGCAACCTCGTTACCACCCAGAAGACTGACAAAGCTGTCTTCCTCGGGCGACCCAAAAGCCATCAGGCAAGCTGACCCGTTGTTGAGAATATGAATGCACACGGGTGCTATCAACGAACCTGTCCACCCATAGGCATAACCCAACAACAATCCAAGGATGAAAGCTGCCGGCATCTGTGCAGGATTCAAATGAATGATAGCAAAGATGAGGGCACTTATGAGGATGGGTGAGTGACGATTGAGGAATGATGATTGAGGAGTGAGGAATGAGGAGTGAGGAGTGATGAATGATGATTGAGGACTGATGAATGAGGAGTGAGGAGTGAGGAGTGAGGAATTTTTCTTTTCCAATGCAGTTTGCACACCCCCGCGAAATAGCAGTTCCTCGGAAACGGGACCTAAGATGACGATGGTCAGCAGCCCTAAAGGATGATACATGATTAACTCAAATGTCTCCTCCCCTACCAAGTCTGGAATATCCGGAAGCAGCATCTCCTGCGCCAAATTCACCATTAGGATCGTGGGCACAGCCAACAGAAGCATCAAAGCCGTGCGAAGGGCGTTCTTGCCACAAAGACCGGACAATGTACTTGACAGCGTCAAGCATCCAGGACGAAAACAGAAGAACAGCCCGATGGCCAACAGATTAGCAATCAAGAGGGTGACGGCCAATACAGCATCTTGGGTCAATGCTTGTCCTGCTGGTAAGTATGGCAGCAAAAAAGGAATCACCATGGCCACTAACTGACTCACCAGAAACAGCAACACATACACCCAAAATGGATAATGCTTCAATCTTTTTTCCTGCATGACCTGAAATCGATTCTCGTCTAAATGAAAACTTCCCACCTGAGTGGATGGGAAGTAAGTGATCCGTTTGGGGCTCGCGCTCGGCTCGAAGAGACGCTTTCAGAGCGAAGCGGGTGAAAGAACCCTTGGGTGAAAGCCCCCGATAGTAAGTGATCCGTTTGGGGCTCGAACCCAAGACCCCAACATTAAAAGTGTTGTGCTCTACCTGCTGAGCTAACGGATCTAACCAATATGCAAAAGGGGTGCTCCCCTATTTTGCGGCGGCAAAGGTACGACAAAAAGTGAAAAGTGAAAAGTGAAAAGTGAAAAATTTGCCTAAAAGGGTATGATTTTTTAGTAAATCAGCCGTTTTCGGGCACTTGTTCAGCTGTTTCCAAGACGTTTTCACTCTCTTCTTCGAGCACAAAGCGCTTGTAATACGAGATGAGCAACGTCGTGAGCGGGAGAGCTATAATCAAGCCGATGAAACCCAGCAATGAGCCCCAAACAGAGAGCGACAGCAGGATGACAGCAGGATTCAGACCCATGGCCGAGCCCATAATCTTGGGAACCAAAAAGGTGTCCTGAATGATTTGCACAACACCCACTACCAAAGCACCGAGCAGGAAAATCCACCAGAAGCTCTCACCCGTGTCAGACGCTTTAATGAAAGCAAGCAGAGCCATCGGCAGGAAGCCGAGGTTCTGCAAGTAAGGCACAAGGTTCAGAAAGCCCATGAACATTCCCAGGCCGATGGCCATCGGCATCCCTACGATGAGAAAACCGATGGAGAACAGGACTCCGACAATAAACGCCACAGTGCCCTGACCGCGGAAATAGGAGTTCATGCCACGCTCCACATCCTCAGCCAGCTGCTTGATGAATGCTCGCTTGTCCTGGGGAACATAATTAACCCAACCCTCGGAGATAATCTCATAGTCCTGCAGGATGAAGAACATATACAAGATGACGATCAGGGAACCAATGATGCCAATGGCAAAATCGACTGTCTGATAAATGAAATTCCACAGCTGTACCAGCAAAGCCTGGGCAGCCTCCAGGAATGTCTTATCCCGTACTATATCTACAATCTGTTCCTGATAGTGAGGCACATACTGTTCCAACAATTCCTTGATATAAGGAGCCAGCTGACTGCCCCCAAGATAGCGATCCGTGAACTCCTTCAGCATCCCATTAAGTTTTGAGAATTCCTCTATCGTAGGCGGGATGACCAACATGAAAAATCCTGTCAAAGCAGCCAACACGAGCACAGCAGCCACTAAGATACTGAGCACGCGGCTACGCAGCCTGCATTTATACTGCAAGAACCTGACCAGCGGATACATCAGATACGATAGCAGCCACGCGATGAAGAAGGGAAGCAGCACACCGCTCAACCGGTTGAGCAGCAAACCGAGAATAATGATGATTCCGATACCTAACAGGCCACGGATGAAACTGTCAAACGTGATGGGTTGCTTGATCATAACAGGAGCGGCAAAGGGGTTCATATTCGTGGGTTTCGCCCAGCATCACTTGCTTGTCACCAGCTACGATGCGATGGCTGACATACGCCAGGGCACCGCATTTGACACAGATGGCATGAACTTTCGTAACATCGTCGGCAATGGCACACAGCTGAGGCATCGGACCGAAAGGCTGCCCCTTGAAGTCGAGGTCGAGACCAGCCACGATGACGCGGATGCCTCGGTTAGCCAGTTCATTGCAGACATCCACAATCTGTGCATCGAAGAACTGAGCCTCATCAATGCCCAGCACATCGCAATCCGACCCCATCAACAGGATGCTGGCAGCACTCTCAACAGGCGTGGAAGGAATGGCATTACCTTCGTGGCTGACCACATCCTCCTCGCTGTAGCGGACATCGATGGCCGGTTTGAAAATCTCCACCTTCTGCTTGGCAAACTTGGCACGCTTCATCCTACGGATGAGTTCCTCGGTCTTGCCGGAGAACATCGATCCGCAGATGACTTCCACGCGTCCCTGCCGAGCTATTTCACCATTATAGTCTTTCTGACTGAACATAAATGTCAAAAGTTCACATTCCGAGGCCAAAAGTAGTGTTTTCTTTGCTTATGGCCAAAGAAAAAGGGCAAAAAACGGAAGAAAACGCAAATAAATCCTAAATCATGAATAATAATCTTTAATCCTTCGTCTCTAATCCTCAATCTTTTTGTACCTTTGCCCTATGCTTTATCTTGTACCCACTCCTGTGGGCAACTTGGAAGACATCACGCTTCGGGCGCTGCGCGTGCTCAAGGAAGCGGATCTCATTTTGGCAGAGGACACACGCACCAGCGGCCTTCTGCTCAAGCATTTTGACATTCATCGTCCCATGCTTTCCTACCACAAATTCAATGAGCATCAGACTGTTGAGCGCATTGTGGAACGTCTGTTGGCAGGTGAGACGGTGGCTGTCATCAGCGATGCCGGCACACCGGGCATCAGCGACCCTGGCTTCCTCGTGGCACGCGAAGCTGTGCGGGCAGGCGTCGAGGTGAGTTGTCTGCCAGGAGCCACGGCTTTCGTGCCGGCACTCGTAGCCTCCGGCCTTCCCTGCGATAAATTCTGCTTCGAAGGTTTCCTGCCTCAGAAGAAAGGACGTCAGACACGGCTCACACAGCTGGCCGAAGAACCGCGTACGATGGTTTTCTACGAGTCGCCCCACCGTGTGGTGAAAGCCCTGCAGCAGTTTCAGGAAGTGTTCGGAGCCGAACGTCCGGTGGCTGTCTGCCGTGAGATTTCGAAAATCCACGAAGAGATAGTCCGTGGTACGATCGCCGACGCGCTGGCACACTTCACCGCCCACGAGCCACGTGGCGAATTTGTCATCATCGTTGGCGGCAAACCAGATTAGCAAAATAACGATATAACGGTATAACGACATAACGACCAAATAATAACCCTTTAAAATAGAAAATGTTATGAAGAAATTGTTTATCCTGCCCTTGTGCCTTCTGGCACTGGCAGCTTGCAACGGCGGTAAATCAGCTGAAGAGAAAGCTCAGCAGGAACGCGATTCACTCATGCAAGTGATTGACGAGAAAGAAAACGAACTCAACGAGATTATGGGCGCCATCAACGAGGTGCAAGAAGGCTTCCGCCAGATCAACGAAGCCGAGGGACGCATCACTGTGGCCAAGACCAATCCCGAAGGAGGCTCTGCCAAGGATGTCATCCGCGACAACATCAGCTTCATTCAGGAAACGATGGAGCAGAATCGCGCTAAAATCGAACAGCTGCGCGAGAAGCTGAAGACCACCACTGTCAATGTGGACAAGCTCACGAAGACTATTGAGAACCTGTCGGCACAGCTCGAGGAGCAGAACAAGCACGTGCAGGAACTCGAGGCCCAGCTGGCTGAGAAGAACTTGCTGATAGCCTCACAGGACGAGCAGATCACAACCCTCAACAAAGATGTCAGCGACCTGCAAAGCGACAACCAGCAGAAGCAGGAGACCATTCAACAGCAGGACAAAGACATGCACACAGCATGGTTTGTTTTCGGCACAAAGGCTGAGCTCAAAGAGCAGAAGATTCTCGAGAAGGGCGACGTGCTGAAAAACGGCAACTTCAACAAGGATTACTTCACCCAAATCGACATCCGCATCGACAAGGAAATCAAGCTCTACAGCAAGAATGCTGAACTGCTGACCACACATCCCAACGGCACCTACCAGCTCGTGAAGGATGCCAAGAAGGAATACACGCTGAAGATTACAGATCCCGCCAAGTTCTGGAGCACCAGCAAGTATCTGGTCATTCAGGTTAAATAAACACCATGAAGGAGTTTGTCATCACTGAGGCGCAAGCCGAGACCGCCATTCTCGTAGGTTTGATCACCCCCGAGCAGGACGAACGTAAGACCACGGAGTATCTCGACGAGCTGGAGTTTCTGGCCACGACGGCAGGTGCTGTCACCGTGAAACGCTTCACCCAGCGCGTGGGAGGTCCCAGTCAGGTCTCCTATGTCGGCAAGGGTAAGCTCGACGAGATTCGTGCTTACATCGCTGCAGAGGAGGATGCCGAGCGCGAGATTGGAATGGTCATCTTCGATGATGAACTCAGTGCCAAGCAGCTGCGCAATATCGAGCAAGTGCTGAAGGTGAAGATTCTCGATCGCACAAGCCTCATCCTTGACATCTTTGCCATGCGTGCTCAGACGGCTAATGCCAAGACGCAGGTGGAGCTGGCGCAGTACCGCTATATGCTGCCGCGCCTGCAACGCCTGTGGACGCACCTCGAGCGTCAGGGCGGCGGCTCCGGCTCGGGTGGCGGCAAGGGTTCCGTAGGTTTGCGCGGACCTGGTGAGACACAGTTGGAGATGGACCGCCGCATCATCCTCAACCGTATGAGCCTCCTCAAGCAGCGCCTTGCCGACATCGACCGCCAGAAGAGCACTCAGCGCGGCAACCGCGGACGCATGATCCGTGTGGCGCTCGTGGGTTACACCAATGTGGGCAAGAGCACGCTGATGAACCTCCTTTCCAAGAGCGAGGTCTTCGCCGAGAACAAGCTCTTCGCCACCCTCGACACCACCGTGCGCAAGGTCATCATCGACAACCTGCCTTTCCTGCTCTCCGACACCGTAGGCTTTATCCGCAAGCTGCCCACCGACCTCATCGAATCGTTTAAGAGCACGCTTGACGAGGTGCGTGAGGCAGACCTGTTGCTGCACGTTGTGGATATCTCTCACCCCGATTTCGAGGAGCAGATTCGCGTTGTGGAGAAGACCCTCAGCGACCTCGGCTGTGCTGACAAGCCATCGATGATTATCTTCAATAAAATCGATGCCTACACCTTCACACCCAAGGATGAGGACGACCTTACCCCCGCCACACGCGAGAACACTCCCCTACCCGACCTCATGAACACTTGGATGGCTAAACTGGGCGGCGACTGCCTCTTCATCAGCGCCCGCGAGCGCACACATATCGACGAACTCAAGCAAACGCTCTACACCCGTGTCCGCGAGCTCCACGTGCAGAAATATCCTTATAACGACTTCCTCTTCCAGCACTACGAGGAAGAGTGATCGTCGGGCATAGCGCTGATTCGCCGCGTCTCTTTCCTGGCTTCCCTCCAACGGGGAAAATACTGATCCATCAGCGCATGGAATCGTGCATTATGACTGGGCTCCAACAGATGGCATAGCTCATGCACCACGATGTGCTCCACACACCAATCTGGCAACAGCAGCAGATAGACAGAGAAGCAGATGCTCTTGTCCTTCACGTTGCAAAGTCCCCATCGCGAAATCATCCGTTTATAATGTATCAGGGAGGGTCTGACGCCCATCTCCTGCGCGTGGCGCTCCACCAGCGGCTCCACGATGGCCTTCAGCCTCTGCCGTGCCGCGTTTGCTTCCGCCCGTGTACTTAATGGCAACTGGTTGAAGAACGCATCTCGCTGTGCCAGACGCTCCGTGGTCTTCTCCCTGGCTTTCGTGATCCACTCACGGTGCGCCTCGATAAACTCCTCCACCGTCTTCTTCGACACCCCATAAGGAGCCGACACGTGTACATCGCCATTCTTCACGATGCGCATCGACAGCCTGCTCGTCCGCCTATAGGTGATTTGGATTGCCATGATTGCCCGTCACGCTTATTCTTTATTTCGCGGCAAAGGTAAACATTGTTTTTTTGTATTTACAATTTTCTTTTCTTTTTCTTTGTCATATCCCACTTAATCATTACTTTTGCAGCGCCGCAGTTGCCCAAAAGGGTGAGCGGGCGGTCTTATAATATAAGAAAGACGTTTTCGAACGTTTGTCGTTGTGGAACACGAATCTCGCAAGTTCCATATCCCACAGCAGGCAAATGACAACGAGGCGTCTGCGTGGTGCGTTTATATACCAATATATATATTCGTGCTGGCGTGGGCAAACTGCGTTGTCTATCCTGTGTGGGTGAGGCAATGCGAGAGCCTGTGTTCCCAGGATAGGCAGAAGAACAGACACCTGCGCCTTTTTTGTATCATAAGCTTAACAAAAAACTCTATCTTCAACGCCGAGTCTGAGGTGGCTGTAGGCAGCATTAAACGAATGTCAACAATGAGACACAAGTACATGAAATCGCTGCTGCTTGCCGTAGTGGCGCTATTTGGGTTTGCAACATCAAGCTCTGCACAATCTTACACTTACAAGATTAAGACTATCGTGAATTTCATTACTACTAACAATGCCGACCTTTCAGGACAGGATATTAAAATAGGATGGTCCGAGGAAGAATTACAAAACATCACACCGAATTCTGATGGAACTTATGAATCTGTAAAGGAGGTTGATGAGAATGATTTTTATCTTTATGATTATGATAGTCCTTACCTATATTATTCTGTTAATGCTATCTCTGGTTCCATGTATAGAAAAAACAGAGAATACGCTGATAACTATACTACAATCATCATTAGTTATCAAATAAATCTATACAAATTCCGTTTCAATTATTCTGGAACAAACATCACAAATTATGACATACGCACCAATAGTTCTGAAAACATTTCATTAACAGTTAACAAAGATTACTATTTCCCTTCTTTGTATTTTTATTATAATGATGGCTCCAGCTATTCACGTTCCGTTTCTTTATACGAAGATACCACTATTGATTTACCAATCTTATGGAGTTTGACTATCAGCTCCAACGTACCCGAAAGTCTGAAGAATGATTTGTATTATTCGATTGATAAGTTAATTGTTGAAGATAATGGATCTAGTGTTAGTCGCTATTGGAATACCGTGATAACTACTGAGAATGCCAACGGGTGTGTTAAGTCATTACCAGAAGGCACATATAGAATTGATTTGCGACAAAGACAAGGTGGCTACAGCTCAAACTCTTTAGGTAGTAAAGAAGTTGATTTGACATCAGACCAAACTGTTTCCTTTGACGTTCACACCGTAACGGTAAAAGTTGTTGAAGCCGATGGTACACCAGTAGAAGGTGTCAGTGTATTCAACTCTATCAATAATTATAATGGTTCAAATGGCACAACAGATGCCAATGGATATTACTCTTTGATAGCAACAAACGGATCAGAAATAAGAATTCAGTGTCAAGATTTATATATGTCAAGTGGTATTCAATTATTCACACTGACAGGCAATAAGACCATCACTGTGACATTCCCAAAAATCATGTCATTCAAAATGATGCTTAATGGAAAACTTTATGATATTCCAGAAAATCAAAATAATTATGTTTATCTTTACAATGGAGATCAAGATAATTACCTTTATGCAAGAATGATAGAAAAAGGAACATTCCAAACACGTGTGAATCCTGAAGCCGAATATGCTATGCAGCTCTATGATTATGATGATAATACAAGATATTATTATTCCACAAGCAATGCCATCAAGATCACAGAGGGCAAGACCATACGCGTAGGTCAATTCGCCACAAAGGCAGATGGCGTGGGGCTTGACTTCTTTATGGGTAATGGAAACTATCTTAATTTTGACACCGAATATGGATGGAATGCTGTCATTGTCGGTGGCACTCCCGTTCGTATTGCCGCTGTTCCTGTCGGCAACGAGCAATTTGTATGCTGGAACATCAATGGGAAGGAATACAACAGCCCGATGATAGACTTCACAGTAAAAGATGACAACACCGTGGCTACAGCCAAATTCACGGGCACGATTGCCAATCAGGTGAAGGGCATTGCCGGCCAGAATGCTGAAAACATTTACGTTACCATTGAGGGTGGCTATCTAGTACTACCTAATGACGTAGAAGCTGAGGCATCCATCTATGCGATGGACGGCAAACTGACCAAGAAGACTGGTGTCGTAGGCAACCGAATCTATATCAACAATCTGCCTGACGGTGCTTATGTACTCGTTCTGAGCATTGACGGTCGTCGCCAAACTGCCACCTTCATAAAGCAATAACATTCATAGAATTTGTATTATTAGGTGTAGTGCATAAAATACTTTTCTAAGAGAGCTAGAAAGAAGATATGTATCTTCGAGCTGGAAAATATGTGTCTTCTTAGCGAAGGATATACATCTTCTGCCGTTTGCCTTTAGTGGTAAACGGCAGAAGCCTTAAATGTTTTCATTATTCCAAGGTCTCGGAATGATTGTTCCAAGGCCTTGGAATAATCATTCGGTGGTCATGGAATGAAGAACAGGTATAAGCGTAATAGCTGATGCTCTTAGGACGATAGGGTTGAAGTCCAAGGAGTGCAGCCTTGTCGTCCTAGGACGATGAAGCGATTGTCCCAGGACAATGATGCAATTGTCCTGGGAGTGTAGGGCAACAGAGCTTAAATGAAAAATCTATAGGGTTTTCTTTGTGCATTGGTGAAAATGGGGTATCTTTGTGGCGAAAAACTTAATTCATCAAATAAAAAACTCATCAACTTATAAACTTACACGACTATGCCGGATTTCAAGTACGCCCCGATGTTCCAACTGGGCGAAGACAAAACACAGTACCGCCTCCTGACGAAGGAGGGCGTCACCCTTTCTGAGTTCGAGGGCAAGGAGATTGTGAAGGTCTCTCCCGAGGCTCTGACGCTGCTGGCGCAGCAGGCTTTCCACGACGTGGAGTTCATGCTGCGTCGCGAGCATAACGAACAGGTGGCCGCTATCCTCAACGACCCCGAGGCCAGCGAGAACGACAAATATGTAGCCCTGCAGTTCCTGCGCAATGCCGAGGTGGCTGCCAAGGGGATTCTACCCTTCTGCCAGGACACCGGCACCGCCATCATCCACGGTGAGAAAGGTCAGCAGGTGTGGACAGGCTTCGAGGACGAGGAAGCTCTCTCACGCGGTGTCTTCAACACGTTCACACAGGACAACCTGCGCTACTCGCAGAATGCTCCGCTGAATATGTACGACGAAGTGAACACGCGCTGCAACCTGCCCGCACAGATCGATATTGAAGCCTGCGAGGGCGCTGAATATCGCTTCGTGATGGTGGCCAAGGGTGGCGGCTCAGCCAACAAGACCTATTTCTACCCGATGACAAAGGCTACGATTCAGAACGAAGGAACGCTCATCCCCTTCCTCGTGGAGAAGATGAAAAGCCTCGGCACCGCTGCCTGCCCACCTTATCACATTGCATTCGTCATCGGCGGTACATCGGCTGAGAAGAACCTGCTGACGGTGAAGCTGGCCAGCATCAAGTACTATGACAGCCTGCCCACAACAGGCGATGAGACAGGCCGCGCTTTCCGCGACATCGATCTGGAGAAAAAGCTGCTCAAGGAAGCTCATAACATCGGTCTTGGCGCACAGTTCGGCGGCAAATATGTGGCTCATGACATTCGCGTCGTCCGTTTGCCCAGACATGGTGCCAGCTGCCCCATCGGTATGGGTGTAAGCTGCTCTGCCGACCGCAATATCAAGGCGAAAATCAACCGTGACGGTATTTGGCTGGAGGTGATGGACAGCAACCCCACAGAGCTGATTCCCGAAGCTCTGCGCCGTCCGGGCGAAGGCACAAAGGGTATTGAGATTGACCTGTCGAAGGGCATCGATGCCGTGCGTGCTGAACTGACGAAATATCCTGTTTCCACACGTGTGAACCTGAAAGGAACCATCATCGTAGCTCGCGACATCGCTCATGCCAAGCTGAAAGCACGCCTGGATGCCGGCGAGGGTATGCCTGACTACTTCAAGGATTATCCTGTGCTCTATGCAGGTCCGGCTAAGACGCCCGAAGGCTATCCCTGCGGTTCTATGGGTCCGACAACGGCCAACCGCATGGACCCCTATGTGGATGAGTTCCAGGACAACGGTGCCAGCCTCGTGATGATTGCCAAGGGTAACCGCTCACAAGCTGTCACAGATGCCTGCAAGAAGCACGGTGGCTTCTATCTCGGTACTATCGGCGGCGTGGCTGCTGTGCTCTCGCAGTCGAGCATCAAGAGCATCGAATGCGTGGAATATCCCGAACTGGGTATGGAAGCCATCTGGAAGATTGAAGTCGAGGACTTCCCCGCTTTCATCCTTGTGGACGACAAGGGCAACGACTTCTTCCAACAGCTGAAACCGCTCTGCTGTAAAAATTGAAAGATTGAAGAATTGAAGAATTGAAAAGAAGGGGCTGCGTCAAACAACACAGCCCCTTTTTCTTTTTGACAACGAATTGGACGAAT
>Ga0310786_10002986_pt1 | contig 25052 bp, 15 predicted proteins | sample AusTroGonzalo_MG_FD_203881 | JGI IMG/M metagenome (GOLD analysis project Ga0310786, IMG submission 203881) | Bovine rumen microbial communities from tropical cattle in Woodstock, Queensland, Australia - Gonzalo_03 (v2) (version 2) | ecosystem: Host-associated > Mammals > Digestive system >...
GCTGGGCGCAGAAGGGCGGCGAGAGCGTGGTCGGAAACGTGAACATCCGGGTCGAGGGCGGTACGGTCGCCAATATCATCGGCTGCGGTCGGCGTTCGGTGCAGAGCGAGTCGACGACCTCGGTCGGTAACGTCGGCATCACGCTTGCGGGCGGCAATATCACGGGCGGCGTCTATGCGCGCGGCATCGTCGACGGCGACGCCGTGACGGGCGACGCCGCGGTGACCGTCACGGGCGCGACGAATTATGCTTGCGGTATCTACGGCTTCAGCAGCATGTCGGGCGAGGAGGACAAGGCGGAGCTGACCTTCGACGGCTACACGGGGATCTTCTCGGGCAGGATCAACGGCTTCAAGGAGATCGCGTTTGCGGGCGACACCGCGATGACCTTCTCTGCCGATGCGGAAATCTCCAACACCGCGTGGACTTTCGACACGACGGAGCGCACCGCTGGCGCGGTCTTTGCGACGGGCACGACGGCGGAGTTCTCGGGCGCGACCGTCACGCTGAAACTCGACGAGGCGGCGGCGCCTGCCGCGTGGAACCTCTTCGCGGGCGGTGAAAGCACGACCTACGGCGACTTCGACGTGCAGGTCGGCGGCGTGTCGATTCTGACCGACAACATCGAACTCGGCGAACGGATCGCCGCGGGCGACTACGCGGGCTGGGGCTTCACGGTGGAAGAAAACGTGCTCAAGTTCAAGAATCTGGCGTAAGAATTATCGAAACCTCGATATGCGGAACGCGACTTGAATTATCGGAAAAGCGAACGTATATTACGAAGGGTTAAGGAAAAAGCCGGTCATTCGGACCATACAACCATAAAACCAATGGGGGGCTTCATGAAAAAGAATTTCACACTGATCGAGCTGCTGGTCGTGATCGCCATCATCGCGATCCTCGCCGCCATGCTGCTGCCCGCGCTGCAGTCGGCGCGCGAACGGGCAAAAAACTCCACGTGCATCAGCAACCTCAAGCAGACCAGCACGGTCGCCAGCATGTATCTCGACAACAACCGCGGTTTCTGGTGGTCCCCGAATGCGCTCACCGCACCCAACGTAGGTGGGGTCTCCGTGTCCACCAACTACGGCTGGGGCTGGACCTACGCGCTGATGCGGAACAAACTGCTGCCGATCCCGAAGGCGCCGGGCAAATCGCTTATGCCCCGCACGTTTTACCAGTGCCCGGCAGCGAATGTCACCCTCATGGGCAACTGGCAGTGCTCAAGCGGCTACGGATTTTCCGCCTACGGCAGCATCTACGCCAACAACATGAATACGGGCGGCGGATACCAGCTTACGTCGCCGAGCTTCACGACCGAGTGCTACAAGAACAACGGCTCGACGAAGTACCCCGCGGGGACCACCACGCTGCCGTCGACGCGGATATGGCTGGCCTGCAGCCGCGACCGGAACAACATTCAGGTCGAAAGGATCTATTACGCCGCCACGGCGACCTCCGGACTTGCGGTCGGAGCGCCAAACACGCTCCACGGCGGGAAATGCAACATCCTCACCGTCGCGGGCAACGTTCAGTCCGTGACCTCCGACGATCTCCAGAAATACTGGGTCGCGCTCGTGAAAGGCAGTGCCGGGAAATATCACGGGGCGGCGGTCCGGTTGAAGAGCTACTATCTGGACGGTACGATATTGGAGATTCCCACAGATTAACCGTCGAGAGGGAAACGTTCTCCGGACGGAAGGCAAAACCGCGGAAGGGCCTGCGGCATTCCGCGGTTTTGTTATGTTTGAATATCGCCCGAAATCAAGTTTTTTCAACTCACCCCGATAAAGATCAAGAGGTTTTCATGGGAAAGCGTTATTTGGGTTCGTGCCGGCATGTCGTTTCGGCGCTGCTGTGCGCCGCGGTCGCCGCGATCGAACTCGCCGCGGTCGAGGTCAAGGAACTCGACCTGATAAGCGAGAACACCTTCAAACCGGTCGTGATGCACGGTCGCGTCTCCGCCGCCTACGGCTGGGCGATGCGCGACAAGGCGCGGCTGAAGGCGGGCAGCTGGAAGAATGGCAAATATCTCTCTGGCGAAGGGCTCTTCGACCTCAAGGTCGAGGACGGCACGATGACGATCAAGTTCGCAGAAAAGCTTCATCCCGCGTATGAAAATAACGGCGTTGAATTCGCCAACGTGATCCACGGGACCATGCTAAAGGGGAAGTTCCGCGTCCGCGCGCGGGTCAAGGTCGAAAAGGGCAAGTTCACCATCGGCAAGACGACGGTGAAGAACAGCCCAGAGTGGCAGGAGATCGATTTCACCTCCACTCAGGTGGTGAACGGATTCAAATACCAGGTGGTCCCAGGCGGCGGGTTCTCGATCTCGCACTTTTCGGTGTGCCCGGAGTACGATGAATTGGGCGGCGAGATAAATCTGCCCGACGGCGGCAAGCTCACGAAACTCTTGCTCCCCAAAGACGCCGATCAGCCGACGCGCTGGTTCGTCGCCTTGTGGCAGAACTACCTGTGGCGGCTCACCGGCAAGGCGCTGCCCGTCGAGGTGGTCGAAACGGTCAAGCCGACGCCGGGCGCGCTCGCGGTCGTAAAGGGCGAGGTCCCCCGCGGCGGCTGGCGGCTCACGGTCGACAAAGAAGGTATCGTCTTCACCTACGAAGAAAGCATCGTCTTCTGGCCCGCGATGGCGGATTATCTGCGTGAGCTGGGGCACACCATCTATTCGCACCGGCTGCCAGTGAAAATCGAAGCCGATCCCGAGTTCACGCTCAAGGCGGTCGACAAGACCGTCGCGCCCAAGTTCCACTACTTCGCCTGCGGGTATTATCCCGCCGGACTGGTCGACCCCAAGGTGCTCCGGACCCGCAACCTCGCCGACTACTACCACATGCCCAAGGACATGGACAGCCACAACGTGAACATCGTGATGCCCACCGAGATGTACTACAAGGAGCATCCCGAGTACTACGCGATGAACTCGAAGGGCGAGCGCCCGCTAGAAAACTACATCATTCAGCAGAGCCCGTGCTTCTCGAACAAGGACGCCTTCGAGATCAGCGCGAAGAACTTCGTCGAGTACATACTCGGCATGCCGGATCGCCCGTATTCGCTTTTCGGCATGGGCGACGCCCAGAACAGCTGCCAATGCGAGGAGTGCCTCAAGATCAACGGAGGGGAACTTCACAACTACAGCCGCCTCGAGATGATGTTCAAGAATCGCGTCGCCCGGGAGCTGCGCGACAAGCGCCCGAATACGCGCATCATCGCCAGCGCCTACGCCGACACGATGGCGCCGCCGCTCGACGTCAAGCCCGAACCGAACATCGTCGCCACCTACTGCGTCACCTACCAGCGGCTGCCGTGCACGCTGCACCACGAATGCGAACTCAACCACGACGGTCTGGAGGAGATCAGGACGTGGAGCAAGTACATCGGTCGCGACAAGCTCGGTCCGATGACCTACCGGGACATGCGACCGATCTACGCCGTGGAGCGGCTGAAGATGCTCAACGAGTACATGTCGGAGGGGATCTTCTCGTGGATCTGGATGGGCTTTTCGCCTGCGATCCCGTTCGTCGTCAACCGCTGGAATCTCGGCGAGGATGACGTCGAAGCGCTGCTCGAGGAATTCAACGACCACTACTACGGTAAGGCGGGCAAATACGTTACCGAGGTCAACCATGTGATCGAAGAGTACGCCCGCAACTACAAGCATACGCCCGAGGAGCTCCGGCGCTACCAACAGAAACTGCGGCTCCACGTCGGCATCCGCTGCGGCGACCCCAACTCCCAACCGGCGCTGGACCGCGCTACTCTGGATAAGCTCTACGCCATCTTCGACCGCGGTCTTGCCGAGATCGGCGACTCGGATCCGACCGCCCGGCAAAACACTTTGGAGGAAAAGGCGTTCTACATCCTCGAAGACCTGCTCCGCTACCGGCTCGTCAGCTGCAGGACCGACGAGGAGCTCGCCAAGTACGCCGCCCGCGTCGCCGAACTCGTGCGCATCGCCCGCGAGGTGCCTAATCTTCAGGACGAATTGTTGCGCTTGAGAAAAAACGAAGACATGTTCACGCTCTTCACCGGCATCACGATCAAGCCCTCCAAAAAAGTGTGGTGCTTCACCCCCGAGGTCGAAGAGTTCCTCAAGGACCCCGTCAAGGCGATGACCGACACCCCGGAGCGCGTTCCCGGCGGCCTCCGTTTCTCGCCGCGGGTCATGAAGGGCGGCAGCGGACCGCAGAAATACAGCTGGCAGTGTCCGCCGCGGGTAAAGAACAGCATTAACCGCGCCTCCTCCGGGCGCGGCGAGATCTCCATCAGCTTCAAGCTGGAAAACGACGTTCCCGACAGCACCGTGCTCGTGCTGACGGGGCTGGACGACGACAAACCGGGCGCCACGCGCTTCGCCGTCGAAGTTAACGACACGCGGGTATTCGAGGGACCCAACACCTTCCCGGAACACGACTGGGGCAGCATGAGCATTCGCATCCCCGGCGGCTTGCTCAAGAAAGACCTGAACATCATCAAGCTCATCAACACCGTACCGGAAGACCCGTCGTACCAGTTCGCCGCCGACTACACCTGGGGCTGGGTATCCTTCTCCGGCGCCGCCTGGCTCGACCCGAACGGCGGGTTCCGGACCTACCTCAAGGGCAATCCGAAGGCGCACGGCGGCTGGTATCAGGCGGACGGCAGTCCCCACAAGCCGCTCGGCAAGGTCGAGGTCAAGGACGGCAAGGTGTACATCGAGGGCGGCGACGCCCCGCAGACGGGAGTCTTCTTCTTCCGGCGGCACCGTTTTCCGAAAATCGCGGCGTCGCCGTGGCGGACGGTCGAAGTCAGAGCGACCGCCGCGGGCGAAGGCGAACTCACGCTTGACTTCGAGGTCTACGGGAGTAAGCGCATCATCGGGCGCAAGGCGATGTGCAAAACCTTCAAGCTCACCGCCGAACCGCAGAGTTTCAGCTGTACGTTCAAGATTCCCGCGGAGGCGATCGCCATCGTGCCCGAGATAGTCGTGAACGGCAAAGGCAAGGCGGTGGTAAGCGCCTTCGAGATGGATCTCAAGACCATGCGGGAAGAGCAGCCTGCGAAGTGATCCGGAATAAAAATTCACCTTCTGCGCCGCCGCGATTTCGACGCGGCGGCGTTTTTTTATGCCGCACGCTGGAGAAAAAACATTTTTGACGGTCGAATCATCGCGAAGCCGAACTTGAAAAAAACACGGAAAAATGCTATAGTATCGTATCTGATTTTACCGCGGAAGGGTATTTTTTTTCAACGTGTCTAACGGGGGACGATATCCGTTTGGGGAGCAGAGGACGACATCGATCATGAAATCTATGGGCAAGGGAAAGATCATCAACGACTTCACCAAAGGTCCACTGTTCAGTACGCTGATAAAGTTCTCCCTGCCGTACATGCTGTCCAATTTTCTGCAGGTGATCTACTCGGTCGTGGATATGATCGTGGTCGGTCACTGCGTCGGTCACGGCGGCATGGCGGCGGTCGCGGTGGCGTCACGCTCGTACGGTTTTCTGGTGCTGCTCTGCGTCGGACTGACCGGCGGCGCGCAGGTTTATCTGGCGCAGATGATCGGCAAGGGCGACCGCTCGAAACTGGGACGCGCGGTCGGCACGATCTTCACGATGATGGCGATAATCGCCGTGGTGTCGTTCGTGATGATGATCTTTCTGGCGGGACCGTTTCTCAAGTTGATAAACACCCCGGGCGAAGTGTATCCAAATGCGCTCAACTACATGCTGCTGCGTTCGATCGGTATTTTCTTCTCCTTCGGCTACAACATGTTCTCGGCGGTGCTGCGCGGCGTCGGCGACTCGAAGCACCCGATGATCTTCGTGATGATCAGCGCCTCGTTGAACCTCGTGCTCGACCTCTGGTTCGTCGGCGGGCTGAAAATGGGGGTCAACGGCGCGGCGATCGCGACGGTGATCGCACTTGCCGTCAAGTTCGTGATCTCGGCGGTATTTCTTTATCGCCGCCGTGCCGAGATCGACTTCGACTTCCGCCCGGCGAGCTGGCGCATCGACCGCGACATCGCGCACGGCATACTGCGGGTCGCGATCCCCTTCGGCATCCGTTTCGTCGCGATGGATATTTCGATGGTTTTCGTGCAGGCGCAGGTCAACGCCGTCGGCGTGGCGGCGATGGCGGTCTTCGTCTCGGGCATCCGGCTCGACAACACCGTGCATACGCTGGCGACGGGGGTCTTTTCCGGTGCGTCGGGGATCATCGGTCAGAACTACGGCGCGCGCAAGTTCGACCGCATCCGCACGACCATCCATTACACCTGGATCATCTGCGCCGGATTGTACGCGATATTCGTGGTGCTTTTGCTCAAGTTCCCGAAGGAGCTGTTCGGGATATTCACGACCGACAAGGCGGTGCAGGACTTGGTGCCGATATTCGTGTCGGCGATCATCTGGCACTTCCCGGCGGCGACGATCACCAAGGGGACGACGGCGCTGATCCACGGGATCGGCAACGCGTGGCTGTCGTTCGCGCTCGCCTTCATCGACGCCTTCTTTCTGCGGGTGACGCTGAGCTGGGTGTTGGGGACGAAAATGGGTTACGGTCTTTACGGCTACATTCTCGGCTATGCGCTCGCCGCATACGGTATGGCGATCCCGGGACTCATCTACTACTTCTTCTGTCCGTGGCAGAAACGCAAACTCGTCACCGACTGAAGCAAACGCTGCAGGAGAGTGAAACGTTCGCGGAATTCATGTGCAAAATGGCATCATCCGGTCGTTGAGTCACGCTCGTTGAAGGTGAAATGACGGTTTGTTTGCATTTCTACGGCTTCGGCGTTATAGTATGCCCGTTATCCGGCAAAATTGAAACAAGCCGCGTCCGCCCGATCGGACGAACGACACCCAACTGGGGAGGAGTATGAGAATCACTGTCTGCATCAAGCAGGTCCCCGGCACGTCTCAGGTCGAGATCGACCCTGTGACCGGCGTGCTGAAACGGGACGGTGTTGAATCCAAGATGAACCCCTTCGATCTGTACGCCCTCGAAACCGCGCTGCAGATGAAACATCAATACGGCGGCGAAATAACCGTCGTTTCGATGGGACCGCCGCAGGCGCAGGCGGTGATCCGCGAGGCATTCATGATGGGGGCGGACCGGGGCTTCCTGCTCTCCGACCGCAGATTCGGCGGTGCGGACGTACTGGCGACGTCGTACACTCTCGCGCAGGGCATCCGGGCGGCGGGGGAGTTCGACCTCGTCATCTGCGGCAAGCAGACGACCGACGGCGACACGGCGCAAGTCGGAGCGGAGCTCGCCGAAACGCTCGGCATCCCGCACGTCACCAACGTCTGCCGCATCCACGACGCGGACGCCGACACCGTCACCATCACGCAGGATATGCCGCTGCACCGACTCACGGCAAAGATCGCCCTGCCCTGCCTGATCACGGTCGAAAAAGGAATCTTCGAGCCGCGGCTCCCGTCGTACAAACTCATGCGCGCCACTTCGGACCGCGAGATAAAGATACTCACGCTCGACGACCTCGCCGACCGGGATGCGAAGCACTACGGACTCAACGGCTCGCCGACGCAGGTCAAGCGGATATTCCCGCCGGAAAAAAGCGACCGGCAGGAGCGCTGGGACGGTTCGGAAACCGAATCGGCGGAACGGCTTTTCCGTTTTCTCGACGACCACAAGTTTTTGCAGAAACTCGGGTGAATCATGCCGCACATCGCCATTCATCAAGATAAGATCACCGACATCGAAGCGCTGGTCGGCATCTGCCCGTTCGGAGCCATCGAGATCGTCGACGGCAGACTTGAGATATCCGCCGGCTGCCGCATTTGCCGGCTCTGCATCAAGCGCGGCAACGGCGTATTCGAGCTCGTCGAAGAGCCGATTGCGACCGTCGACAAATCCGCGTGGCGCGGCGTCGCCGTGATCGCCGAAGTCGAGGACGGCGCGGTCCACCCCGTGACATTCGAGCTGATCGGCAAGGCGAAAGAACTCGCCGCCAAGGTGAAACAGCCGGTTTACGCGCTCCTGATCGGCTCCGGCGTCGAACCGCTCGCGCCGCTGCTTACGGAATACGGCGCGGACATAGTCCACGTTTACGACAAGGAGGATTTCCGCTATTTCCGCATCGAACCATACACGGCGGCGGCAGAAGATTTCATCCGCAAGGTCCGCCCATCGGCAATCCTCGTCGGCGGCACTCCTGCCGGGCGCTCGCTTGCGCCGCGGCTTGCGGCGCGCTTCCGCACCGGGCTCACCGCCGACTGCACCAAGCTCGACATGGCGGAAACGACCGACCTCGACCAGATCCGCCCCGCTTACGGCGGCAACATCATGGCGCACATCAACACGCCGCGCCACCGCCCGCAGTTCGCAACGGTCAGGTACAAGATCTTCTCGATCCCGCCCCGGAGACCGAATCCGGCGGCGCGGATCGTCCGCGCGGAACTGCCGCCGGCAAAGCTCGTTTCCGGCATCGAAATACTCCACGCGGAACTCAAGGAGCGCGTGCGCGGCATCGAGGACGCCGAAGTTATCGTCGCCGCCGGGCGCGGAGTCAGGAAACCCGAAGACCTCACAATGCTTCAGGAGCTTGCGGATCTGCTCGACGGGCGGCTTGCCAGCACCCGTGCGCTGGTCGAAGCGGGGTGGATGGACGCACGTTGCCAAATCGGGCTCTCCGGGCGGACGGTCAAGCCGAAACTCATCATCACTTGCGGCGTTTCGGGGGCGATCCAGTTCGTCGCCGGGATGAACGGCGCGGAAAAGATCGTCGCGATCAACAGCGATCCGGAGGCGCCGATCTTCAACGTCGCGCACATCGGGATCCGCGGCGACCTCTACAAGATCGTGCCGAAGCTGATCGCCGAAATAAAACGCGTGCGCAAGGAGGATTGAACCCGTGAATACGGCATACAACACGTTCAACAACGACGATCTGCGGGCGCTGCAGGCGATCTGCGGCGAAGACCGGGTCATTTCCCGCGAGAATTTGGGCGAGGATTACAGCCACGACGAACTGTCCGGCATCCGCAAGTTTCCCGACGTTCTGGTGCGCGCCGCCTCGACGCGGGAGGTCTCGCAAGTCATGAAGCATGCATATCGCCGCAAGCTGCCGGTCACGCCGCGCGGCGCGGGGACGGGACTCGTCGGAGGTTCGGTGGCGCTCCACGGCGGGATCATGATCGATCTTTCGCGGATGAACCGCTTTCTCGAACTCGACGAGGAGAATATGACGCTCACGCTCGAGCCGGGCGTGCTGCTGATGGATATTGCCAAGTATGTCGAACCGGCGGGGTTCTTCTATCCGCCCGATCCGGGCGAAAAAACTGCGACCATCGGCGGCAACATCAGCACCAACGCGGGCGGCATGCGCGCCGTCAAATACGGTGTCACCCGCGATTATGTGCGCGGACTGGAAGTCGTCCTGCCCGACGGCGAAATCATGAATTTGGGAGGCAAAGTCGTCAAGAACAGCTCCGGGTACAGCCTGAAGGACCTCATGGTCGGCTCGGAGGGCACGCTCGGCATCGTCACCCGGGCGACGCTGCGGCTGCTGCCGCTGCCGAAGCACAAGATAAGTCTGCTCGTCCCCTTCCCCGATCTGCCGTCGGCGATCCAAACGGTGCCGCAGATCATCCGGGCGAGCTCCACCCCGACTGCGGTCGAGTTCATGGAACGGGAGGTCATCCTCGCCGCCGAGGAGTTTCTCGCGCGGAAGTTCCCCGACAACAGCGCCGACGCGTATCTCTTGCTCACCTACGACGGCGCCGGCAAGGAGGAGGTGGACTTGGCATGGCACGCCGCGGCGGAGCTTTGCCTGGCTGCCGGTGCGCTCGACGTTTTCATATCGAACACGCTGGAGCGCAACGAATCCATCTGGGCGGCACGCGGCGCGTTCCTCGAAGCGATCAAGGCATCGACAAGCGAGATGGACGAGTGCGACGTGGTCGTGCCGCGCAAACTGGTCGCCGATTTCGTGCTCTTTTCGCACGCGCTCCAACAAAGACACGGCATTCGCCTGCGCTCGTTCGGACACGCGGGCGATGGCAATCTGCACATCTACATCCTGCGCGACGACCTCGACGAAACGGCGTGGCGGACGAAACTTGGAACCGTATTCGACGAACTCTACGCCAAAGCCGCGGAGCTCGGCGGCAAAGTGAGCGGCGAGCACGGTATCGGCTACGCGAAAAAGCCGTACCTTGCCAACTCCTCGAGCGAAGCCGAAAAGCGCCTGATGGCGGGCATCAAAGCGGCGTTCGACCCGCTGAACATCCTGAACCCCGGAAAACTCATTCCCGATTGACGATGATGAAAAACATCGTCAGCCAAAAAACTTCGGATGGCGACGCCGAAGGCGACGCTGTCGCGTATGCAAGCCGCCGTTGCGCGAACTGACGTGACGGGACGAATAGGACAAATAGGACGAACAGGCCCCGCCGTCGCACCGGAGGTGCTATGGCGTGGCAGGGTCGCCCACGCGGGCGGCAGACCGCGAACAAGCGCCCAATACGGAGTAATACGGAGGAAACGGAATATAACGGAGTCGCGTGGCTGGAAGTGCGCGCACTGGTGTGAGGGGTGAATGTCTGCAAACGGTTGTTCGCGGTGACGCTTAAAGGTACCGCAAGCGGTGTCTGCCCGCACACGGTCAGTGCGAGGCGGTCGCCGCCGAGCGCGCAGGGGGCGAGCGAGGCATTCATTTTGCCGGTCAAAATGAATGCCGAGTGCACCCGAGCAATAAGGCCGCGAGTGAAGCGGCCGCCGCAACAATGCGGTGGTCGCTGAACGCAGGCCGCGTAAATCAAAAAAAGCGCCCATGAGGTTTATTTTTCTCACTGGCGCCGCCAAAGGGGGGCGGGGAAAAGCGCCGGGGCGTTTCCCCGCGGCGCGCCTCAAGCGCGCCAGGGGTGCGGGGCGGGGCTAGGCATCGCCTAGCCGTAAAGCCCTGCATTAAAGTCCGCACCCCCGCCAACACCCGCATACCGCACACCTCCGCCCCCCGCGCCGGTACGCGTAACATCCGCTCGCGTGCGACACACCTCGCCGCCCACCACCGCGCCCGTCGCATACCGGTGTTTGTCGCGGCGGGGAACGGATATTTACGGATGTTTACGGATGTTTACGGATGTTTACGGAATGATACGGAATATTCCCCCGCCGTTACCGCGCCCGTTGCGCATGACATTCACCGCCTCCGTAACCATCCGTATTCTCCGTACCTATCCGTAACCATCCGTATGACTCCGGCAATTCGCGGACGGTCGCCAGCGTGCGCGTCAGCGTACCCCCGACGCCCCCTGCGCCCGCCCCCCGCGCCGGTACGCGTAACATCCGCTCGCGTGCGACACACCTCGCCGCCCACCACCGCGCCCGTCGCATACCGGTGTTTGTCGCGGCGGGGAACGGATATTTACGGATGTTTACGGATGTTTACGGAATGATACGGAATATTCCCCCGCCGTTACCGCGCCTGCGGTGCATGGCATCAGCCATCTCCGTAAAATTCCGTTCCCTCCGTTTCACTCCGTATTGGGCGCTTGTGCTTCAATCAGTCGCTTGCATACGCGTCAGCGCTATTTCATCTTTCATCTCTCATCATTCATCATTTCTATTTCATCTTTCATCTCTCATCATTCATCATTCATTCCGTCTGCTTGCAATTCACCTGCCGCCATGTTATATTACGATGTATTTATATATAAATTATCGGTAATAAAGGAATTTGCAATCTATGAGCTACTATGTTTATTCCGGACAGGTTTCGAACGGTATCATCGTTTCATCTTGGAATTACATGTACGTCTCCTCCGGCGGCACGGCAAACGAAACCACCGTGAACGATAGGGGCTATCTGTACGTCTACTCGGGCGGCGTGGCGAACTCGACCACCGTGAACGGCGGTGTGTATTCTTGGCAATCAGCCGTCATGGTCATCTCCTCGGGCGGCACCGCGAACTACACCACCGTGAACGGTCGCGGGAGCATGTTCATCTCCACGGGCGGCACGGCGAACCAGACCACAGTGAGCGGCGGCGGCAAACTGTACGTCTCTTCGGGCGGTACGGCGAACCAAACCATCTTAATAAGTTACGGGAGCATGTTCATCTCCTCAGGCGGTGTGGCGAACTCCACCACTGTGAACGGCGGCTATCTGTACGTCTCCTCGGGCGGCACGGCAAACTCCACCACCCTGAACGGCTGGGGCGGTCTGTCCGTCTCCTCCGGCGGCACGGCAAACTCCACCACCGTGAACGGCTGGGGCGGTCTGTCCGTCTCCTCCGGCGGCACGGCAAACTCCACCACCGTGAACAGTTCCGGTTATCTGCGCGCCTACGCAGGCGGCACGGCGAACCAAACCACCGTGAATAGTTACGGGAGCATGTTCATCTCCTCAGGCGGTGTGGCGAACTCCACCACCGTGAATAGTTACGGGAGCATGTTCATCTCCTCAGGCGGTGTGGCGAACTCCACCACCGTGAACAGTTACGGGAGCATGTTCATCTCCTCAGGCGGTGTGGCGAACTCCACCACCGTGAACAGTTACGGGAGCATGTTCATCTCCTCAGGCGGTGTGGCGAACTCCACCACCGTGAACAGCTGGGGCGATCTGCGCGTCTACAGGGGCGGCGTGGCAAACTCCACCACCCTGAACGGCTGGGGCGGTCTGTTCGTCTCCTCCGGCGGCACGGCAAACTCCACCACCGTGAACAGCAGCGGCACTCTGTACGTCTCCTCGGGCGGCACGGCGACGATCACGTTCAATCCCTGGCAAGGCAACGTGTATTCCTCCGCAGGAGCATTCGTGACCTATCTGGAACGCGACGCCAAAGTATATTATGGTGATGGTCGTTTGTTGAGCAAGGGCGATGTGTTTACCGGACTGAAAATAGGTTACAGGCAGTCGGCATTAGTTTACTCCGGCGGCACGGCGAACAACACCACCGTAAACAGCGGCGGCTATATGTACGTCTCCTCGGGCGGCACGGCGAACTCCAACACCGTGAACGGTGGCGGCTGGATGTACGTCTATGACGGCGGCAAAGTAACGGGAGCCTTGTCGATCGATTCCTCAGGAGTCGTTTCGGCGTACGAAGGGAGCATCTTCGATTTCGACATCACCACCCTCGTCACGGGTGATACGGTACGAGTGAACGATCTGTCGCGTATTTCCGGCGCGCCGAGTTACACGATCACCGTTTCCGCAACGCAGTCTTTCGGCACCTACGCCCTTGCCGGCGGCGCGGCGAGCTTCAACCGTACGATCACGGTCAATACCGATGCCGGAGCGACCGTCGGCACCCTGACGGTCGGGAGTAAACTGATCTCCGGCGACACTACTTACCGTCTGCTTCTGGATGTCGGTACATTGTCACTGTTGGTGGAACAAACCGATCTTGTTCCTCCGGTCAAACCGACAGCGACGGCGAACACTACCGCTCCGACCAATCAAAATGTGACCGTTACGGCGACCTTCTCGAGCGACAGCGCACAGAAACAGTACAGTTTGAATAACTCGACGTGGCAGAGTTACACGACCGGCATTGTAATGTCGCAAAACGGCACGGTCTTCTTCCGCGGCACCGACGCGGCGGGCAACGTATCAGATGTCACGAGCTATGCGGTCGCGAACATCGACAAGGTCGCACCAACCAAGCCGACCGCGACGGCGAACACTACCGCTCCTACCAATCAAAATGTGACCGTTACGGCGACCTTCTCGAGCGACAGCGCACAGAAACAGTACAGTTTGAATAACTCGACGTGGCAGAGTTACACGACCGGCATTGTCATGTCGCAAAACGGCACGATCTACTTCCGCGGCATCGACGCGGCGGGCAACGTCTCCGACATCACGAGCTATGCGGTCGCGAACATCGACAAGGTGGCACCAACCAAGCCGACCGCGACGGCGAACACTACCGCTCCTACCAATCAAAATATGACCGTTACGGCGACCTTCTCGAGCGACAGCGTACAAAAGCAGTACAGTTTGAACAATTCGACGTGGCAGAGTTACACGACCGGCATTGTCATGTCGCAGAACGGCACGGTTTACTTCCGCGGTATTGATGAAGCTGGCAACGTCTCCGAGGTCGCGAGCTATGAAGTTGCGAACATCGACAAGATCGCTCCGACGGTTCCGACGGTCGCGGCGGACGTCACCACCCCAACGAACGGGAACGTGACCGTCGCGGCGAAGTTCGGCGATGATTCGGTCGTCAAGGAATACAGCCTCGACAACAAGACGTGGCAGAACTACACTTCCGCCGTGGTCTTCGCAGCGAACGGTACGATCTACTTCCGCGGGATCGACGCGGTGGGGAACATTTCCGAAGCGGCGAGCTATACGGTCACCAACATCGACAAGGTGGCGCCGAGTGCTCCGACTGCGGTCGCGGACATCACCGCGCCGACCAATAAGAACGTCACCGTCACGGCGGTGTTCTGCGAGGATTCTGAGCGGAAGCAGTACAGATTGGAAAATCAGTTGTGGCAGACATATACCTCGGGCATCGTCTTCCCGAAGAACGGGACGGTCTACTTCCGCGGCATCGACGCGGCGGGGAACGTCTCCGACGTGACGAGTTATGCCGTTACCAATATCGACAAGGTCGCACCGAGTGCTCCGACTGCAAACGCCGACATCACAGTGGTGACGAATAAGAACGTCACCGTCACCGCAACGTTCTCGAACGATACGGCGACCAAGCAGTACAGATTGGAAAATCAGTTGTGGCAACCGTATACCTCGGGGATCGTCTTCTCGAAGAACGGTACGGTTTACTTCCGCGGCATCGACGCGGCGGGGAACGTCTCCGACGTCACGAGCTATGCGGTCACCAACATCGACAAAGTCGCTCCCGTGAAACCGACCGCAACTGCGAACACTACCGCCCCGACGCACCAGAACGTCACCGTCACGGCGGTGTTCAGCGAAGATTCCGAGCAGAAGCAATACAGATTGGAAAATCAGTTGTGGCAGACGTATACCTCGGGGATCGTCTTCTCGAAGAACGGCACGGTCTACTTCCGCAGTATCGACGCGGCGGGCAACGTCTCCGACATGGCGAGCTATGCGGTCACCAACATCGCCCATGGCAGGGTGGGACTTTTCAGCGGCAATATGACCTCCGCAGCATTGGTTTCAACGACCGACGTCATGACCGACAAATCGCTGGATAAAACTAATGATCTCATGTTTGTCTATATCGGCGGCACCGCGAACTCCACCACCGTGAACTCGGGCGGCAGTATGCTTGTCTCGCGCGGCGGTACGGCAAATTCCACCATCGTGAACTCGGGCGGAACGGTGTGCGTCTCCTCCGGCGGTACGGCGAACAACATCGTTTGGCAGAAAGGCGGCAAACTCACCGTCGAATCTTCCGCGTTCTTGAATATCATCAATGTCGGTGATAAAAACATCTTGACCGTTTCCGAGGGCGCGGTCGTCAATTCCGTCACGGTCTCCTCGGATGGAAAGGTCGAAGTCAATTCCGGCGGGACCGCCAATTTCGTCAACATCGCCTCATCCGGCGCGCTGATGATCAAATCCGGCGGTACGGCGACCGAGGTCTACGTTTCCCGTTATGCCGAACTGAACGCAGCCCCCGGGGCAATAGTGAGCGGTCTTTATATCCTGTCCCGCGGCGGCATTCACGAGTACATTATCCCTGGAAACAGTACCGGACCCGAATCCACTTGGACATCCGACGTGACTTCTACATCCACAGGCGTTGTCGCTTACGGGGGTCTGTTCTACGACGTTCATCTTCATTCCAGTGCGCTTTTGTCCTGTTTTGACGACACGACGATCTCGGGCGGCGAGGTCAATTCCAACGCCATACTTTACATGGACAGCGGTGTCGTCGCCTCCGGCATCACGGTGAACAAGATCGGCACGCTGTATGTCTCCAACGGCGGTGTGGCGTACGATACGCGCCTCACCTCGGACGGCATCATGACCGTCATCGGCGAGGCGCGCGGTATCACCGCCTCCGGCGGCAGCATCTATCTCGGCGACCCCGCCTTTTCCGGTTATGACGGTACGGGCGGGTTGCCGACCAGCAACGAGTACGACGAGGATATCCACGCTTCGGCTACCGTGCTCAACAGCAGCTGGATGCATGTCTACTACGGCGCCAGCACCACCGATACCGAGGTCAACTCCAACAGCTGGCTGCACGTCTACTACGGCGGAAGTGTGACCATGACCGAGATCAACTCCAGCGGATATTTGACGGTCCAGGACAGCGGCACTGCCGATACCGTTTACCTCCATTCCGGCGGGTTCGTGCGCCTCTACACCGGCGCTATCGTCAAGGGCAACGTCAATGTCGGCGGTGAAGTCACGGTCTGGAAAGCCGGAACTTCCGCGACCGAGGACGTGATCCGCGCTTACGGCGCCAACGTCAATTTCATGTTGAACGAGCGGACCGCGTCGGACGCCGCCGTGATCGACAATCTCGGAATGATCATGGGTGCCACCTACTTCGTCACGGTGTCGGCGACACAACAGAGCGGCAGCTACAAACTGGCGGAAGGAGCAAAGGATTTCACCGGTTCCGTCACCGTCAAAAACGCGGAAGGGATCTCGTTGGGCACAATCTCCGTCAACGGCAGTTGTGTGAACGGCGGTTACTCCTATTCGCTCGTCAAAGACTCCGGCACGCTGACGTTCACGGTCGACGGCGCCGCGATCGAAGTTCTCGCGACCGTGGCGGGCGAATTCACCGGAAACGGCGGTGTGTTCCGGCTGATGGCGGACGGGAGCGGCGCGGTCCGCACCGCCGAGGCAGTCACGGCGCTCGCGGGGTCGATCGACGTCTCGAAATGGGAGCTCGCCGCCGTCGGCGACTTCAACGGCGACGGCAAGGACGGTCTGCTCTGGGTCGAGAAATCCACCGGCTACGCCTATATGCAATACGACATGACCAGCTTCGCCGAGGTCAACAACAAAAACAACTGCCTCGGCGTGGTGGGCGAAGGCTATTCGATCAAGGCGGCGGGCGACTTTTCCAAGAGCGGTATCGACGGCGTATTGATGCAGGGCCCCGCCTTCGGCGACCCCGCGATCTCGCTCAACTACGGACTCCCCGTCTGGGCACGGGACAAAACGGGCGCGACCTATGCCGGCTGGCTCGGCGCGCTCGTCAACACCTGGCAGCCGGGCGACACCTTGAAGGGCGACCTCTCCGATCCCGTATCGATCAACGCCAACAACTATATGTATGAAGTCGTCGGCGTCGGCGACTTCGACGGCGACGGACGTGACGACGTGATGCTGCAGAACACCATGCCCAAGACCGTGAACGGCAAAACGATCACGGGCTCGGGCGACGTATTCACCTTCCTGACGGGCGACGAGGCGGCGATCAAGGCGGGCGCTGCGCCGACCGTCTGTTACGCGGGGTGCGCCACGGACGGCTGGAGCGTCGTCGGCTTCGGCGACTTCGACGGGAACGGGACCGACGACGCGCTCTTGTCGGACGGCACCGGACTGGCAGGCTGGAAGATGGCGAACGGTCAGCGTGGCGAGAACTTCTGGTTCGGGAACTTGCCCTCGGGGTACGAGATATCCGGGGTCGCCGACGTCGACAGCGACGGCACGGACGACATCATCCTCGCCGACGCCAACGACCAATTCTCCGCTTGGAAGGTAGTGAACGGCGTCGTCACGGGCGCGATCGCCATCAAGTAGGACAGGACGGCACAAGTCCCGGCTTCGCCGTTTACATCCTGTCTGCAGGGAAAACATCGCGTTTATTTGCCCGATACGGCACCGGATGCGCTTGAAAACGACGGCAAACGGTGGTATTTTATAGTTTATCGTGTATGCCGCTTCCGCGTATTGCCGGCGGACGCAGTTTAACAGTCGGAGCGTAAACTCCGTAAAGCAATCAGTATAACGCAGGATTTTGAAAAATGAAGAGAACTTTTCAGCCTTCCAATCGTCGCCGCAAGCGCCGTATCGGTTTCATGGCGCGGATGTCCACCCGCGGCGGTCGTCTCGTCATCAAGCGTCGCCGCCAGAAGGGGCGCGCCAGACTCACCGCGTAAGCCCGGTCGCAGAAGCGGCGGTAACAGCGGTGCGTCTGACGCTGAAAAAAGCCGACAAACTCCGTCAGCGCTGTCAGTTTGAAGAAGCGCGGCGCAGCGGAGTAAAGACCGTCGGAACTTTTCTTCTGCTGGTTCACCTCCCGTCTTCCCGACTCGAATGCGGCGTGATATGCAGCAAAAAATACAGTCTGCTGTCGGTGGAACGCAATCGGGCGCGGCGTCTCATGTGGGAAGCCTTCCGGTTGCTGAAGCCGCAAATACGCCCCTGTCGGCTGGTGTTGATCGCCCGGGCACGCCTCAAAACGGCGTCCGGGAATCAGGTGCGGGAGGATGTGGAAAAACTGCTCCGTCAGAGCGGACTGCTGAATGCGTGAGAGTCTCCGCCGCCACCATTCCGGCGGAGTGGCTGATCCGTTTTTACCGCAAGGCGCTGTCGCCGTTGATACCGTCGTGCTGCCGCTTCACCCCGACCTGCTCCCAATACGCGCTGGAAGCGTACCGCAGACATGGTTTCTGGCGCGGGAGCATGCTTACCGCGTGGAGATTGATGAGGTGTCAGCCGTTCTGTCGCGGCGGATGGGATCCCGTTCCCCCCGCAAAATCGGCAAAAGATTCAACAACCGGATGATCTGCCATGAAATTTGATCGCGAGACCTTGATCGGCATAGCCATCTGCGCAGTGATACTGTTCGGATGGGATCCCTTTATGCGCGCCATGGGCTGGATGCCCGCCAAGGACGCCCCAAAAACGACTGCGGTCGCCCCGACGCCGACCGCTCCGGCGGCTCCGTCACTGCCGAAGGCGCCGACGCCCGCTCCCGCTCCGGTCGCGCCCGCACCGACCGCCACGACCGCATCTGCTGCGGCGCCGGTCGCCGAATACCCTCCCCTGCCCCCGCGTCCGTTGCTCCGCATCGGAAACTCCGAAATCGAAGTTTCCATTGACCCCAACACCGGCACGGCGGTCTCATTCCAACTCAAGAAATACCTGAACGCCGCCCGTACCGCGCCGATCGCCATCAATACCGCCACCGGTTCCGCCGGAGCCTTGGGGCTGGTCGCCAAAGACGGTTCGTGGCGAACCGTCAAGGTGCTGAAATGCACTGCCGACAATTCCACTGCGGAGGTGATACGCGAAATGGTCAACTCCGCCGGTCAGCATTTCATCATCTGCGAACGGTGGCAGCTCGCCGCCTCCGGATACGTCATCAGCAGCTCCGCCACCGTCACCAACTGCGGCAGCACCCCCTTGACCGTACCGGAAACGCTGATCGGCAGCGGATCGCTCTGTTCTGCAAAGCAGCTTGCCGGCGACAACATCCGCCGCGCTTCGCACTCGCTCGACTACCGGACCGTCAACGGAGAATTCGTGGACATAGCCGCCGATAAGAAGGATCCCGATTTCTTCGCGGGCGGCGAGCCGCTGGTCAGCTGGGCGTCGGTAAGCAACAAATACTTCTGCATGATTCTCGACAACTCGGATGGCAAGTTCCCGCTCTGGCGGGGGCGCGCGTTCACCGGCTCGGGCAAGGACGCTTCGCCCAATATCGCCGTCGCCGCCATCAACCCGGCGCGCGTGCTCGCTCCCGAACAGTCGGCGACCTTCAACTGCCGCCTTTACTGCGGTCCCAAGATCCTGCACCTGCTGGAGGAGTTCGAACCCTCCGCGACCAAGGTCATGCACCTGACGTGGGGACCGCTCAACTATCTGGCGCGCTTCATGCTCTGGGTGCTCGTGAAACTCCACGCGCTAACCGGCAACTACGGCTGGAGCATCATCATCCTCACGCTGCTCGTCCGCATCCTCTTCTACCCCGTGACCGCGCGCGGCAACGCCTCCATGAAAAAGATGCAGGCGGTCCAGCCCAAGGTCAAGGAGCTGCGCGACAAGTACAAGGACAATCCCCAGCTGATGAACGCCAAAATGATGGAACTGTACCGCGCCGAAGGCGTCAATCCCTTCGGCGGGTGCTTGCCCATATTGCTGCAGATCCCCGTGTTCTTCGCGCTCTATGCGACGTTGGAAGGCGCGGTCGAACTGCGGCAAAGTTCGTTTTACTGGTGCCACGACCTCGCGGCGGCAGACACGATCGCCAAAGTGAACCTCTTTTTGTTCACGCTGCCGATCAACCCGCTGGTTCTGGCAATGACCGCGCTGATGGTGCTGCAGCAGCATATGACGCCGATGTCCATGGATCCCGCGCAGAAGAAGATGATGATGCTCATGCCCTTCATCATGCTGTTTTTCTTCTACGACCTGCCCTCCGGACTGACGTTGTATTGGACGGTCAGCAATATTTTCAGTATCATTCAGTTGCGCATGCAGCAGCGCAGCGGCAAAAACATCATCGCGGCGGCAGGCGCCGCCAAAAAATGAAGGACCATTCACCATGTCCGAAATCACTGTTGAAGAACGCAAGGAAAAACTGATCCACACGCTGGCGACGATGTTCGACTACCTCGGGCTCAACGGAAACTTCCGCGTCGAGGAAAAAGGACAGAAACTTATCGTCAAGATCACTTCGGAAGACGCCGGACGGATCATCGGACGCAAAGGACAGACCCTCGACAGCCTCCAGCTGGTGCTGAACCGCATCATGTTCAAAGGCGACGAGGAGTTCCCCCGCATCGCCCTCGACATCGACGGATACAACTCCGGCGAGCGCGAGCCCCGCGAGAGCCGGCAGTCCGAAGATGATGGCGAGTCCCACCGCGCGCCCCGCGCTGGCGGACGCCGGCAGTCCCGCGGCGGACGCGGCGATTCCGAGCCCCGCCAGAGCACCGAACAGCTCGAACAGCAGGCACGCGACGCCGCCAAAGAGGTCAAACGCTGGGGCGACCCCGTCAAGATGCCCGAGATGAACGCCCACGACCGCCGCATCATTCATATGGCGCTCCGTGACGATCCCGACATCACGACCGAATCCGAAGGCGAAGGCGCGATGAAGAAAGTCGTCATCTCCCTGAAAAAGGAAGCCGACGAGATTTCTCCCAAAAAAGATAACGCCGAGGATTGATTTTAAGTCCGTCAGCAAGTATATTAGATAACCGCGCGGGAGTTCGGCTCCCGCTTTTGTCGGGGTGTGGCTCAGTCTGGCTAGAGCGCTGCGTTCGGGACGCAGAGGCCGGAGGTTCAAATCCTCTCACCCCGACCATTTTTTTTGCCTTTTTCCGGAAAATCGCATTCGAAGCAAAAAGCCGCTGCGGCAAGTAAACTTGCCCTGCGGCTTTTTGGTTTCGCATTCTACCGCGCCTCTCTACGTTCGTCGCGGCGATTTTTCCGGCGCTCGTTCCATAATTCGCGCTCTGCAAGACATTTGCTGGCAGCGGGGTGCCGCCGCTTCGCGTCGGCTCGGCGCTTCGCGCCGTGTGGCTCAGTCTGGCTAGAGCGCTGCGTTCGGGACGCAGAGGCCGGAGGTTCAAATCCTCTCACCCCGACCATTTTTTTGCCTTTTAGGCGAAAAGTCCTCACCTTCGATTTTTTCAAACCCCACACAGAACGCCTTGTGCCACAGACTTGTGCAAAGAATAAGGGACTCCCCCTGTTTGATGCAGAGAACAACCGGCGGAGAGCCAAGGAGTTATGCCGCGGCGTCCGGGGCGAATTTTCTCCGTTTGAGGTCAGTCCCGGACTTACCATTATGCTGAACTTGACAAGGGAGAGTCGCGCTAAATCACCAGCCGCAGGGCCGTGAAAAAAAATCAGCGCGGACACTGGGGGGAAAACGCGCTGACCTCAAAACGCCGTAAGACTTCGCGCTAAAAGTCACAAACAGCCCCAAAAACGTGATTGGCGCGAGGTCTTTTGATGTCAAAAATTGGTTTTGTGTTGAAAAACACCCACTTGCGGTGTAAATTACACCGTTAAATATGTGAAGATCAACATCGGGTGATATCATGCAAGACTTCATCTATTCTTCCGTTGCCGTTATCGCAATGTTAATCCATTTGATAGGGGAAATGTCGACCTGTTGATTCGCCTCAAAATCATTCTCTGTTTTTTGGGGGATGGCATTTTTGAGACGCTTTCCGCAGAACGTGAAACGGTAGGGAAGTTGCGGTTTTGACAGACAGTTTTGAGCTTGAGAGACATTTCCGGTTCAAATCCTCTCACCCCGAGGATTTTTTTCGCTAGGGCCCCTCGGAGTTGCGACACGGAAGAGGAGTTGAAAGCCTTCGTCGACCGGTTTGTCGATTTCATCAACATGGCGCGTGAGGCTCCGAGCCGGTTCAACGGCATCGTCCGCGGCGGAACTCCGGACATGCCGGTACGCGTCCTCTAATCGTTCGTTCGAGTCCAAATAGAATAAGCATTGCGGCAGAAATGGAAGACAGTAACATGGAAGGAAAAACAGCAATAGGTCAGAGATTGATCGTTATGTTCGGTGCGTTGATGCTGCTGAACGGCTGCTGCCATAACATCGAACTTGTATCGCCCGTCGACCGTGCGGAACTTTCACTGCTCCGGGTTGACTGGAAAGAGCGTATCGCCGAGCGTTCCAAACGTCCCCGGGTCTCGGAGACCAAGTGGGGCTTGAACGACCGCCTGGATAGACCGGCGGCGGCGTTTTTTTCATGGAAAGGCGATGGCGGGGAGACGTACATCCTCGACATTTCCCGCGACAAGACGTTTTCCGCTCCGGTCAAAACCCTGACGGTCAAAGGGATGACCGCCGAAATTTCCGATCTTGAGGTCGGCCGCACCTATTTTTGGCGGATTCGCTCCGGAAAACTGGTATCACCGGTGCGCACTTTCACCACCGACGGCGACACGCCCCGTTTTCTGAACGTTCCGGGAGGGATACCCGTCAACTTCCGCGACGCGGGCGGCAAGAAGACACGCGACGGACGGCGCACCCGGCAGGGTATGATATTCCGCGGTTCGGAGATGAACAAGACGCCGTTTGTGATGAAGCCGGAAGGTCTCCGGTTCATGCGCGACGAACTGAAGATCCGCTGCGATCTTGATCTGCGCTATCCCAACGTCACCGAAAAATTCAAATCCTCGCCGCTCGGGGATGACGTGCGGTGGATCCGCCGCCCCGTTAACGCCTACAAGAGCTTCACGCCGGAGCAGAACGAACTCTTCCGCGATACGATCAGAGTCTTTACCGATCCGGACAATTACCCCGTGTACGTGCACTGTACGGCCGGTGTGGATCGCACCGGGGAGATAATTTTTCTCTTGGATATGCTGCTCAATGTCGACGAGGAGCGGGCGTTTCTGGATTATGAGGCCAGCAGTCTGACCTACTATCCGCGTCCGCGCACTATCGCCTATTTCGCTAAATGGCTGAAGACCATCGCCGGAATGTCTCCGGAGGGAACTCCCCGGTCGCAGCAGGTGGTGAATTACCTTAAGAACATCGGCGTCACCGAGGAGGAGATCGCCTCGATCCGCAGGATCATGCTGGAATGACCGGGGGGTATGTTCCCGAAGACGGGACTTGGGCAACGGTGTCGCGCTTCCGTATGCGGTTGCTGCCGCGGACGGACAGAAAATAACGGATGTGGCTGCGCGCCAACGTTGGATCGGCTCGTCAACTCCCCGGAGCCGCAGAAAAATTTACGGAATGGGTTGCGACAAAAAAATCGGCGCGGACGCTGCGGGAAAAAGCGCTGACCTCAAATCGCCGTAAGACTTCGCGCTAAAAGTTCGGCGCAGACCCAACAATGTGATTGGCGCGATGTCTTTTTGTGTCAAAAAGAAGGTGGCGGATGCAATCGGCGAGATTTGTACTCACTCCGGTGCTACGCACTCATCGCCTACGTTTAGTCGTCGATGAATGGGAGCCGTCACCCAAAATCATTTTACCCAATCTGCCAAACGAAAGTGGCGGTATCGTTTAGTTTGATGTCCTCGGGGTCGATCTCCGGAGCGGCACATCCCGGCGCCGGAGCGCCGCAGATAATTCCGCTGCCATATCTCGTGTGTGAATAAATGTCGATCTCGCTCCAATTGTAATCGATCTTCACCAGTTCGCCAAGTTTCGCGCCGAGGGCGGCACAAAGGGTCTCCGCTTTCTTCCTGGCGTTCTTTGCCGCGCTGTCGAGCAATGCCGTTTGGATGGCGCCGGAGTCCGAAAGCGTAAAATTCACCTCGGCCTTGCAATCGGCTTTGGATTTGGCGATGTTGTGCAGCACCTTGGTGAGGAGCTTGATGTCCAGCGGGAACTCCACCTTGAGGTCGTGATTGCATTTCCAGCAGTCGAAAACCGATCTGTAATTTCCGAGCTTATCCTTTACGGAACGGTATTGCGATGATATTTCGAAATTGGACGTCTTCACGGAGTCTTTCGGCAGACTGCTTTCAACGATGGCCGACTTCACGAGTTCGTCCCTTTCCCCGGACAGTTTCATGCACTGGTCGTAATCGAGGCTGGTCGTTTCCAGTTCGAGCGACAGCACCACGAGATCGGGTTTCGCGGTGGCGTTCCCGATGCCCTTGACAGTAATCAGTTTTTCCATTTTAACCTCCTGTGGTTTTGTTTTTCAGTCGTTGAAGCCGGGAATGATTTTCCCCTTGTTCTTCGGCAGGGCCAGCTGCCCGTTCAGCCAATCATCAACATATTTCTTTGCCTTGGCATCTGGATTTGTGGAAAGGAATTTTGCATACGACCATGAGCCATTGAAAATAGCAAGCGTTACGCAGTGAATGCCTTCCTCCCATTGCCCATCGAGAATCTGTCTCAATTTTTCATCGGTCATATCATGCCTACGAATCAGCGGTTCTTTGTCAAAACACCCGCGATGACAATCACCCATACAAATGCCAGCACGACAAATTTCACTACTTTGAACAGCCCCATGAAAACGACAGCTATCGGATTTCTTTCTTCCATGATCTAACTCCGTTTGGTTATGCCGAACATCTCGCCGTTCACTTTTTTGACGAAAGCCGAATCTTCGCCAGACCCTTGACGATATCCTCCCGCCGGAAACGATGCGCGACATAGCGGTACTGCAGGAACGGACAATCGAAGAAAAGGCCTTCTGCCGGGCAATCCTCAAAT